>Ga0184624_10000027_pt1 | contig 39667 bp, 55 predicted proteins | sample PLM3_5_b1_FD_133157 | JGI IMG/M metagenome (GOLD analysis project Ga0184624, IMG submission 133157) | Groundwater sediment microbial communities from an aquifer in East River, Colorado, USA - PLM3_5_b1 | ecosystem: Environmental > Terrestrial > Soil > Riparian zone | place: USA: East River...
CGGTCACCAGCAGCTGCTTGGCGCAGCTGTCACGGTCCTGCTGAATGCGCGCCACCGCGTTCAGTCCCTCCTCGACCATCTGGCGCGCGTGCAGGTCGCTCTCGGACGTTGCCGCCGTCAGGTGGTCCCCGTTACCATTCGTCATCGCTTGCATCTCCAGCTCCGTTTGTCCTGCGTCCAGACCTTTCGGAGGCCGTGCCGACCGCAGATATCGGCACCCCCCGCCTTCGGCTTCCGCCGTACCTCCGCCTCGGTGGGCGTGTGAGCCCCGCCCAGCGGCATTACCAGATCAGGCACAGTCAGCCGCCCCTCCGGCTGCGCCGTCAGCGGTGCCCACCGCTGCCCGAACACCAGCCCTCCTGGCACCGCCCCCGGCATCGGGGCCGCCAGATAGGCCAACAGCGGCCGCGGACGCGGCAGCGGCACCGGCTCGGGCGCAGGCCACAGCACCACGCCCGCCCACACCAGCGCCGTGGGCGTGGTCAGAGCCAGCACCTTAGAACGGGAGAGGATCACCGCCGCGCTCCATCAGGTCATCGAGGCTCCCCGGCTTGTCGATCGCGTCGAGCGGGTCGTCGATCCGGGTGCGGACCGTCGTGACCTCCGCCCCGGGCCAGACCTGCTTGGCCTTGGCCAGCGCCGGGAACCCTGCCAGCAGCCGCCCGATCTCGTCGAGAGTGTAGGCGGCGCAGCGCCTGCCCTCCGGGCGGATCGCCTTCAGGTCCTCGGTGGTGCGCGCCAGCAGCGCCACCGTGCCGTCCGGCAGGGTGACCTCCCAGACCTCGGGCGGGCGCGCGCTGTGCCCGGCGGCGCGGGCGGCCTTGTCGAGCGTGCGCCACGCCAGCGTCATGCGCGCCGCCTCACGCTGGACGTCGACCAGCTCCCCGGTCTGGATCGCCTTGGCGTACAGGAAACGCTGCCGGTCAAATTTGGCCCGCAGCGTTTCGTCCACCAGCAGGCGCAGCCTGCCGCAGCCCCAGTACGCCTCGCACTCGATCGCGGCGAAGTCGGCACCGTCGACCGCCGCCTGCCCCACGAGGTAGGTGCCGTTGCTCCTGTCCCAGCGGTTCGGGTTCGCCTCGGCCCGCTCCGCCTGCTCCGCCATCTTGCTCATGCCCTTGCTCCTTTGCGCGGCTTCCCTTTCAGCATCTTGGCCAGCCGCTCCGCCAGACGCTCGTACGCCCTCATCCGGTTCACCAGCTCCCGGCGCTCGCTCTTGAACGGGCCCCACTGCTCGGCAAGCTCCAGCAGCTCCCGGTACGGTGCCACACGCCGCGGTGCGCCCGCCTGCAGGAACACGATCCGGTGGGCGGGGTCGCGCCCGTGGGTCCGCAGCACCACCTCCCTGGCCTCCCGCTCGGCGGCCCACACAGGTGCCAGCACGCCGTCGATCGAGGCGATCTCTTTCGCCAGTTCGGTGATCTCCAAACGGAGGTCAGACAGCTCATTTTCCAATTTCACTTTCTGGCTTTCGCCTGCCCCGGTTTTGGCGTGAGGCGCGGCAGTTTTAGTTCCCCGGGAGCTTGCTCGCTCCACTCCATGGAGCGAGCGGAGCACGCTTTGCTCCGCTCCCGGGGAACTAGACGCGCCGGACCGGAGCGGAGCAGATTTTGCTCCGGTCCTGCTCCACTCCATTTCAGAGCGGAGCAGATTGCCCTCATCTGAGTACCTCCTCACAAAGTACTTTAAGAACACCCCGTAAGTGTCATTTTCGTCGACCCGAAATACCACCGCATAAGGCCACCCGATCAGGTCAGTCATTGGTCACCGTCCCGGGTCGATTTGAGGGGATCGAGCGGACCCCGGTTTTCATCCGGCGGGTCATCGGGCAGGTGTAGTCAAACGTCTCAAGGACGTTCTCGCCGTGCCACTTCTTCAAGAGGTCCTTGGCCGCCTTCTCGGAGCACCCCAGCATCCGCTCCAGCACCTTCCCGGCCCAGCGGTCCTTGTTCGAGCTGGTCGAGGACAGCGTGTAGAACCGCCCGGAGGGCTTGCCGTCCTCATCCAGCAGGCCGCGGTCGATCGCGTCGAGCGTCAGCCCGATATCGTGCATGGTGACGCCATCGAGCGCGCCCGGAGGCCGCCACGGGACCAGCACGCCCACGTCATCCCCAGGGAATATCCCGGTACCGTTGTTGAGGGTGATCGTCCGCTTCTCGAACCAGCGGACCGCCTCGACCTTGCTGTGGTTGGCCTTGGCGTCGTCATAGCGGACGTAGCTGGTCCGGGTGTCCGCAGCCACGTCCATCGCCAGCGCCTCGTCCTCGGTCATGGTGAACAGGGTCGACAGGATGCGCGCGGTCCCGATCAGGGCCCCGCCGCCGCGGCTTGCGTCCGCGTCCCCAGCCATGCCGCCCGCGTACTTCTTGGTGTGATGCACCAGCAGCAGTCCGGTGCCGGTGGCACGCGCCACCTCCCGCCACAGGATGCCCGCCCACTTGACCTCGCTGTTGCTGTTCTCGTCGCCCATGAACGTCTCGGCGAACGGGTCCGCGACCACGAACCCAATCCCCTCCGCCCGGATGGTTTCGATCAGCCGGTCGACCAGCGGCATCCGCACGATGGTCTTGGTTTTGGCGTCGGCCTGCGCAATGACGATGCTCTCCGGGTTCTCCGCCAGGAACAGCCAGCCGACCAGCCGCGCCGGGTCGACCCCCATCTCGCGGCACGCCGCCACCAGCCGCCGCTGCATCTCGTCGACGTCGTCCTCGGAATTGATCACCAGCACCTTCTCGGGCCGCCGCGGCCGCCAGCCCGCCCACTCCATGCCGGTCGCGATCATGATGGCGATCTGCAGGGTCAGCAGCGACTTGCCGGACCCCGGTGGGGCGACCAGCACCGACAGGTTCCGCTTCAGCGCGAGGCCGGGCACGATCCAGTCCCGCACCGGTATCTTGGCCTCATCGATCGGGAACGCCGATCGCAGCGGCACCCGCTCAGGGGTGGCACCACCGGAAGGGTGAGAACCCCCTCCTGGCGGAGGGGGGTTCGCGCCCTCCCCGGAAGGATGCGGACGGGCCGCAGCCGCGACCATCTTGGCCGTACCCCAGCGACGGATTTCCCGCCGAAATTTGCGCCTGAATTCAGTCGGCCCCCGCCCGTCAGCCTCCAGTGCGGTCCGCTTGTCCGCAATCTGGCCACGCGCCGCCACCCGGCTCTCGTACAGCAGATAGGCGTCCTCGCAGGCAATCAGCCACACCGGCTCCGGCGGCAGCGTCGATGAGGCCCGGTACAGCTCCAGCACGGCGTGCCAGACCACGTTGCGCATCAGCGTCTCGCGGCCGTCGACGGTCTGCCCGAATTCGTCTGACGCCTGCCCGGGGTCTGCGGTCCGCTCGCCCGCCGGGGCGGTCGCGCCGCCATGCTCCTCGACAAGGTCGAACACCGCGTCGACCAGCCAGCCCGGAGCCAGGGCGATCTCGATCTCCCACGGCGCGTAGCCCTCGACCCACGCATAGTCGCGGCCGCTCTCGTGCCGCGACGGCGGCATCACCGCAAAGCCCGCCTGCCCGCGGATGTCGACGCCGATCACGGTCTTGTTGGTCGGGATCGCAATGCCGGGCGGGGCCCGGAATAGGAGCTGCCGACCGCCGCCACCGGTGACCTGCTGCACCGTCTCCGGCTCGAGCCCTGAGTTCTCCAGCTCGAGCAGCCCGTGCCACCACGCCGCCGCCTGGGGGGTTTTCTGGGTGTCGAGGTCGAGCACCCAGACACCGCCGGAGCAGGCCCCGGTGATGATCCCCATGTTGGCCCGGTCAGCATGCTCGCCGCCGAGCCCGTACCACTTGGCAAACGACGGGTCTGGCACCAGCGCGTTCTGCAGCGGCACCCAGCCAGCCAGCTTGGGACGCTTCCACGAGCCGCCGCCGGAGGGCTCGCCGGGCCGCCAGCACGGGATCACCTGCAGGCCGCAGGCACGGTACATCGCCGCCCACTGGGCGGGTCCTGCGAAGTCCGGGTCGAATGCGGGCACGGTCATGGGCGCACCGTTGCGGCACGCTGGCGATAGGCTATAGTCATGGGACAACCTTCGCTGTTTTTGAGGATGGCAGGGTTCAGACGTCTTACCCCCCGGCCCGCGAAGCTGGGGGGTAAACTTTTGTGGTCAGCCGAAATCGTCAGCCGAAATCGTCAGCCGACACGGTCTGCGTGTTGCCCTTCGGAGGCGGTACCACCGTGCCGCCGGTCGAGGGCGCGGCATCCCACGGAGGGTCCGACTGCGCCGCCGCAGTGCCGTTGCCATTCGCACCCTTCGCCGCCTGCAGCTTCGATGCCAGCGTCTTGGGAACGTAGACAAGGTCGCCGCGCGCCGCCCAGCCGATCACCTTGAAGCGCGGATGGTAGTTTGTGCTCGACTTGGTGCCGGAGCCGCTCTTGACCGGCTGCGGCTTGCCGTCGAGCGCGATCACCGGCAGCTGGCCGGGGTGGGCGTCCTTCTCGGCGAGGTAGACCTTCACGATCGCCTCGGTCGCGCCAAGGAACGCGCGACTGTTCTGCGCCAGCTCGCGGATCGGCTTGTCGCCGCCGCAGTCCTTCGCCAGCTTCATCATGAAGCGGACGCCGATCTTGTGATTGGTGTCCGGCAGCGCGGGCAGCATGGTCTTGCCCGCCACCACGTCGTCACGGCGAACCATGACAAAGTTCGGAGCGCCGCCCGTGTTGAAGTTGATCGGGCCGACCTCCAGATTTTCAAAGTCCGCCAGCGCCTTGAAGCTGTCGGTAATATCCACCGGCTGGCTCTCCCAGCCCGCGACGCCCTCAACGCGATCGATGCGGAAGAACCGCCCGGCCTTGGCATCGTATTTGAGGATGGGAGTAAAGTCGCCGACCGGTGCTTCGGTCGAAAATCCAAGTACGCTCATTTCCGTAGCTCCTTACTTTGCCCTGATCGGCTCAAGGCGGCACCAATCCCGATTTGCCGGGAATTGCAGGAATTATTCAGACGACCTTAGCTCCAATCTATGTCGCCACACCATCCGCTACCGCTGGTGTTGGGTGCGCCGCGCGGCCGCTACCGCTTCGGGTTTCTGGATCGCCTCCCAGACCGTCATCGGACGCTTGCGCGGCCCAATCTTTGTGGTCAGGCGACGCAGCAGCCCCATCTCCTCCAGCCGCTTCGGCCGCGGCGTGATCGAGCCCTCGGCCTTGCCGGTGATCTGCGACACCTCATAGGTGGTCAGCGGACCGTGATCGACGCAGGTAATGTAGAACAGCTTCAGCAGCCTGCTGATGTCGCTGCGCGCGGTGGCGGCGTGCGACGTCCATGGGTCGTCGTTGCGCGCGAATGCTTCGGCGTACGAGAACAGATCAGGAGTGTCACCATTGTCCCCATCTTTTTTCGCACCGTCCTTGCCGTTCCCGTTCTTTCCCTTCTTCCTCGCCATGTCACACTCCCCAGTAGGTGTAGGCTAGTTGTCGGGCCTGCGGATTAGTCCAATAGAATGCGTCGAGATCGGGCATCGTGATCGAGATGAAGAACTGTGGATCATCCGACAGCGCAAGAAACCGCTCGACCGTCTGTGCGATGCGCAACAACGCCATGCGATGCTCGCGGACATTCTCCAGCTGGTACGGGTTGAGTTTCTTCGGCGTCACATAGATCAGCCGCGCATCGATGTTGTCCGACAGCGCATAGAGCGCGACCTGCCGGGCGTGGCCGGTCTTGATCTCACTCGGCATCTTCTCGGTGGTCTTGAGGTCGGCAATGATGCCGTGCTGCTGCCATTCGTAGTCGAAGTAGCCGACGATCGGCAGCTCGATGCCGACCGGCTTCCACTCGACGAAACCCTGCGTCTTGCTCGGCATGCCGTACTGGCGCAGCTCGGTGACCGCGCGCTCGACCATGTCGCCGATCGTGGTGCGGTACTGCGAGCGCCGCGGATCACCGGACAGGCAGGTCAGCGCGTCGTACTTGGTGAGCGCGATGTCGATGCAGTTGCGCATCGGTGCCATCATGTCCTTGAGGCCGTGCGTGACACCGTCCTCGACGGCGACGCCGCGGTGCGCCGGGACGCCGACCGGCTGCTTCTCGCCGAGTATCCGCTCCAGAACGAACATCGCTGGCTCCGCCGCGAAGATGTTGAGGCTGGAGGGCGAGTGTCTGACATAGCTGGCAATCATTGCTTGGGCCTTTCCGCCTCGTCGTGGGTCTTGAGCATCATGTCGAGCGACTTGATCAGCACGGCGCGCGCCTCGGCGCGGGCTCGCCGGGGCATGTTCAGCAGGCCGTAGCCCATGCACATCGTCAGCGCCGCCAGCGACAGCCGCAGGTCGCAGCCGCGCAGCGTCCGGGTGATCTGGCCGATCACGAACTTGATCTCGTCCGCGCTCTTCTCGATCTGGTCATCGCTCATTTCAGCACCCCGTGTTCGCGCAGCAGCTCGACCGCGTCGTCCAGCGATCGCGGCACCAGATAGGTGTGGCCGAGCGCGTCACACACCGCCCGGAACGCCCGCTGCTCCAGCGACATGCGGCCGAGCTTGGTTTTCATCTCCAGCCAGATCGAGCGGCCCGCCGTCAGCATGATGCAGAGGTCGGCGACCCCCGCGGTCAGTCCCTCGGCCTTCATGCGGGCGGCGACCCGCGGCGATCGGCGGGCTGCATTGGGGATCGCGAAGCAGAGCAGCGGCACCTTGGCGTCGAGCCGCAGCCGCTCGATCAGGGCTGCCTGATCCGCGTGCTCGCTGGCCAGCCCGCGGTACGTCTTGGCCGATATGGTTTTCATTGCAGCGACTTGCCGGTCGTCGACAGCACGCGGTGGGTGCGGCAGTACGGGCCGTGGCCGTCGACCGTGTCGCCGCAGAACAGGTACGGACTGTTACCGAACGGCCAGCGGCAGTCGCCGTAGCGCAGCTCCATGAACGGCACCCGGCCAAGCAGATGCGACTGCTGCGGCGGCAGCGTCGGGGCCGCCTTCTCGGCGGTCGCCCGCTTGCGGCCGGGGCGCTCGTCGGGCGGCTTCCGCTTCGGCTTCTGCGGCGGCTTCGGCGTGCCATGTCTGCCGGGCTTGTGGCCGTTCGATATCTTGACGCGGTAGGCGCAGCCGATACAGGCGTTCTTGGTGACCTCGGTGGCGAACTCCCGCGACAGCACCTCGGCGATCTCGGAGTAGCGCGCGGCGTCCTGCATCAGGCACAGCTGGGTCAGCCGGTTGATCATTTCAGGGGTCCAGATCACCGGCATCGGTCCCGCTCCGTTTGTTTGATGTATCGGCGCACCTTGTCGATCGTCCGCAGCGTCGGCTGCAGCCCGCGGCGCAGCCGACGCACCAGATGCCCGTCGCCGGTCACCCGCTTGGAGAACGTGGTCGGGGCCATGTCACGGGCGGCGCAGAAGGCGTCGATGTCATCGAGCAGCCCCTTAACAGTCGGGTGAATTCGCATGGGCTAGCACCGTAATGGATTTTGTGCCATGGTCAATGCCTGACGGCTGGAGCGCACATGGCAATCTCATTCCACATCACTGACATTCTGCACATCGAGGCCCACGATCGCCACGGTGCCAGCAATCCGGTGTGTCTGATCATCACCGACAGCTCCGGCGACATGGCCGAAATCTACCTGCACTTCGATACAAAAGACCGCGCCAAGGCGGTCGTGGCGATCTTCGACACGATCTACGAGGGGACCAAAAACCCCTTTGAATGGCGGGAATAGGACCGCTTGACAGGGGGGTCTGGCTGTCCTACAAGAGGGCATCAACAGCGGAGCACGCACATGTCCAACGACTTTCAAGACGACGACCTCTCGGCCTTATTCGGTGGCACCGGCCAGCCGCGCCCGCGTCCGACACCACCGGCTGGCTTCGTGCCGGTGCTGGAGCGCCTGCATAACGAGAGCTGCCCGAAGTGCGGCGGCAGCGGCCGGTTCAGCACCTTCAGCGGCCGGGATGGTGGCGATTGCTTCAAGTGCAAGGGCACCGGCAAGCTGACGTTTAAGACCAGCCACGCCGATCGCGCCAAGGCGCGCGAGCAGGTCGCCGTCCGCAAGTCGTCCAATCGGCAGGAGAACCTCGCGGCGTTCGCCGCCGAGCATCCCGAGACGATGGCATGGATGGAGGCCACCGCGCCGCGCTGGTCACTGATCGGCTCGTTCATCGAGGCCATCCGCCAGTTCGGTTCGCTGACCGAGAAGCAGATGACGGTCGTGCAGAACGGCATGCAGCGCGACGCCGACCGAAATGCGCAACGCGTTGCGTCAAATGCGAATCGCGATTCGTCTGCGCCGGTCGTCGATGCCGCCGGTGTCGATCGCCTGAAGGCGGCGTTCGATCACGCGATCGCCTACAGCGCCGAGAAGGGTCTGAAGAAGTCCCCGCGCATCACGATCGGCAACATGACCATCAAGCCCGCCAAGGCGACGTCGAAGAACCCTGGCGCGCTGTACGTCACGGTGCAGCGTCCCAGCTTCGTTAAGTACCTGCCGGGCAACGAGGGCACCGACGACAGCACCTACCTCGGCAAGATTGTCGGCGCAAAGTTCTACGCGACGGCGGCGGTCACCGCCGACCACGAGGCCCAGCTCGCGCTGTTCCTCACCGATCCGGCGGCGGCCGCTAAGGTCTACGGCCGGGAGACTGGCACCTGCTGCGTCTGCAACGCGACGCTGATCAGCAAGTGGCGTCTGCGCGGCATCGGGCCGGTGTGCGCTGAGAAGTTCGGGTGGGGGGCATGAGAGCCACCCTCTCGGGCCTCGCCGAGATCGTGTCGATCGCGCTGTTCTGCGGCACGCTTCTCCTGATCGCGATCCTCATTGTCTACTGAACTGGAGCAACGACCATGGCCGACAACCTACACAACGAACTCGTGAAGAAGTACCGCGAGGCGGCAGTGTTCTTCGCCTCGCATGCTCCGCAGCAGCTCGGCAATCTGCTGAACAAGGACGACGTCCTCGCCGTGCGCGACGATCTCCATGCGCTCTGTGACCAGATCGACGCCATCGTGCGCGACACCGCCGACTATGTGCAGGCCCGCACCGGCTTCACGATCGACGGCGCGTACAAGATCGACGTGCTGCGCGGCGCGCTCGACGGCAACCTGTTCTTCGAGATCGAGCAGGCGGCGAACGGGGAGAGCGACATATGACACGCCTCCCGGCCGATATAGAGGCGCTGCTTAACGGCAGCGGCCTGCCATGGCGCGTCGTCATGGGCAGCAGGCACCGCAAGGTGTTTGTCGGTAACCGGCTGTGCGCGATCATCCCCACGGGCGGCTCGACAAGGCTTCTGAGCATGCCCGGCCGCGCCCAGCGCAACACCATCTCGCAGATACGACGCGCCATCAGGGAGCAGGCGAAATGAGCAGCGCCAGCATTTTTCTCTGCCCGTGCGGCTCCGGCCTGCGCAGCGGCTGGGCGTTCGACGCTCGCGGCATCGCGCTGTGCCGGGTCTGCAACAAGTGCCGCGACCGCAAACTGTCGGTCTATCGGCCGGAGGTTCTGACCGACCCGAACTATGTTGCCAGCGAGCCAATCGAAGAGGACGAGCGATGAGGTTTTATCGGATACTCAGCGACTACTATGTGGACGACAACGGCGTGATGTACTTCGCCACGCTGGCCACCGCCGAGAAGGCGGCGCGCGAGATTGCCGTTGATACCGGCCGCGCCTGCGAGGTCGAGCGGGTCGAGATGAACACCGACCGAGCGACGATCATCGCGCTCGCCAACGACCGCAGCTGGTGCAGCGGCAGCTTCGTGGTCTACACCGCGCATCCCGGGCGGGTGCGCTGATGGGCGACAATGCTCATAAGGTCGGCCGCCGGACGAGCGTCACCAAGCCGGACCTCTGGTACTACGACCAGCTGCCGCCAACGGCGCGCCGCGCGCTGGCGGAGGCCGAGCGCGACTGGGCGGCGAGCTGGGTGTTCCTTCGCTGGCGCAAAGGCGCGCCCGGCTTCAAAACCGGCAAGGACTGCGCCGCGCAGGTCGCGCAGGCCGACCGCAAAACGCGATCGAAATGGACAGCCCCATGACAACCACGGCTAATGACACCAACACGACGGCGGCGCTGGTCGCTGGCCTGCGAGCCGCGCTGCGCGATCCAGAATGTCCGTTGCAATTCAGTCCGCTGCTCATGCAGTGCGCGCAGGTTCTCGACAAGCTCGCCATCACCGACAGGGCGTTACCGAGCGAGGCGCAGATAGCCCAAGCGATTGCCGAGAACATCGAGTTTAGCGGCGAGTTCGTTGATGGGGTCGGGTCAGTCGTCGTCACCGACGCAGCCAAGGCCGTTCTCGCCCTTTACACGGATCAGCCGACGTCAGCCGCGCCGCCAGAGCTGATCGCTGCCCTTGTCGAGGTCACCAAAATCGCAAAAGAGGCGATCGACGACGTCGGCGGCTGTGACCACGATGCGGGCATCTGCGTCTGCCGGGAGATTGGGGCGATCGAGCGCGCCGTGGCCTTCATCAAATCACTTGCAAACGGCGAAGCAAAAACCTGTGGGTAAGCCAGCGCCGTCAGCGCCGCCGCCGCCGTACGATATGCGCGACCAGCAGCCTGTGCGCCGCAGGGTCCACTGGCACGATCCGCCGCAGCTCAGCTGGGTCGACCGCCACCCGCACTGGGCAACGCTGCTGATCGCCGCCGCGGTGGCCGGGATCACCGCAGCCGTTCTGCTTTTAGGGAGTTAGCAATGGCAGAGAACAAGACGATCGGCATTCGTTTGGCGCTGCGGCGCGAGGGCGCGTTCTGGAACGCATACGTCGCGATGTCCGGCACGATGGAGGGTGCCTTCCTCATTGGCTCGATCTCGCTGAGAGCAGCCACAGCGCACCCGGAGATCAAAGACGGCTTTATGCAGCTCATGAAGCAAGTCCTCGCGGTGGCCGCCAAGGACGTCGTCGGCGAGCAGCAAATCATATGGGAAGTGACTGACGCGCCAGAGCACGAGCGATCGGGGCACGGCTGATGAACGACAAGGATGACAGCGAGGACATCGCGCGGCGCGCCTACGACCTCTATCGTGAGCTGCAGCCGCGCGCGCGCTCTTGGAGCGACCTGTCACGAAACGACAAGGCCATGCTGATCTTCGTGGCGCACTTCCTGCGTGTCAGCGGGACCGCCGAACGAGATGACCGCGGGGAACGCCTCGACCCGCGGGCATTCAATCCCAGAGGCACAGAAGGAAGCTGATCCTATGTTGAGATACCTCGCTGCGGCATTGCTCGTGGCCTTGGCAATGTCCACTCCTGCAAAGGCTGTGATCGTCAACGCCGCCGACGTCGGCGCTTCAGGGACTACGTCCCTGCAGGGCTACGCTGACATCGGCGTCGGCGGTGACACCGTCTCGGTCACCGGCCTGACGGCGTCGCTGTTCCTTGAGTACACCGGCCTCACCAATGGTGGTCTGACTTGGAACTTCGACTATTCGATCACCAATACCTCGTCAGGCGGCACCCTGGCGAAGCTTACCTCGTTCGGCTTTGCGACAACGCCGAACGTGGCCTCCGGCACCTCGACCGGGTTGTTCGATACAGTCACGATCAATCCGAGCTTTCCCAACGTCATGCAAGCCGGGCAGAACATCGACATCTGCTTTGCGCCTGACAGCGGGTGCCAGGGCGGCGTCGGCCTGCTCAATGGGCAGACGGCGGACGGCATGTTCACGCTGACGTTCGCGTCGGCGCTGGGTGCGATTTCGCTCGATCAGGCGTTCGTTCGTTTCCAGGAACTCACCGCCACCTCCCCGATCTACAACGTGAGCGGGGCGTCGGGTGTCGGCATCAGCAACAACGTGACGATCACGCCGCAGGTGGTCCCCGGTCCCATGCTGGGGGCGGGCCTCCCTGGTCTGCTCGCGGCCGGGCTCGGGCTGGTTGCCCTGGCGCGTCGTCGCCGGAGACTTGCCACCTCGTAAAGCAAACGCCCGGCGGGTGGGCTGGGGGACCTCGCCGGGCGTCTTTACAAGAACTCAACACTACGGAGCGCCGGGAAAGTAACCCGGCGCTCTTTTTGCGTCAATCGAGACAGCGCGCCAGCAGTGCCTCGCGCCGCGCCATTGCCGCGCTGACCTCGTGCAGGATGTAGGCGAACCCCAGGAACGCAATGACGTTGACGATCAGCAGTGCCAGCAGGAAAGGCGTGGCGCGCAGGCTGTCGACGACCTGCTTGGCCAGCTTGACCATCACGGCACCCTGGTGATCGACATGAAGTTGATCTCGCCCGGGATCAGCAGGCACGAGCAGACAAACCTCGAACCGGCCACCGCGTCGAACGCGCCGTCGAGCGTCCAGCTCGCCGTGTTCGGGACCGCCGCGCCGCTCACATTGGTGACGTAGAGTGTGCATTGCCCGGAGACGTTGGCCGGGGAGATCACGCCGGAGCCGTTGTTCACAGCCGACTGGATCGGGCGCTTGCTCGGGTCGACGGTGATGGTCGCGCCCAGCAGGTTGCCCAGCGCCTTGACCACGACGCCAGCGCCGCCGCTGATGCTCTGCCCCTCCAGATTGTTGTAGCCGAACTCCAGCAGGACCGAACCCATCGTCCAGCCGCCGACCTTCAGCTTGTTGTCGTCGGCCAGCCCGAAGTTGACGCCGAATATGCCGGGCCGGACAAACGACATGAAGGCGTCGTCGGTGGTCGGCCCGCCGACCACCTGCAGCGCGTCCGACGAGCCCGCCTTGGTGATGTCGCCGAGCGACGGCGCACTGATCAGCAGGCCGGTCATGGTGTCGCCCGCAACGTCGACCTTGCCCGCCGCGCCGAGCCCGATCACGTCGTCGGCATACTTCTTGGTCGCGGCGTGCAGGTCCGCGGTCGGCGGCCCGGCCAGCTTCAAGAGGCTGGTCACGACCTCGACCTCGGCTGCGCCGCCGCCGACCAGCAGCCGTCCATCGGCGTGCCGCTCGAACTTGTGGCCGCTGGTGCCGAAGATGATCGGCGCACCGACGTCGTTCAGGCCGATCGGCGCGTTCGGCCCCATCACCAGCGGGCCGGTCATGGTGTCGCCAGCGACCGCGACCCGGGCGTCGTCGCCAGCGTCGGTATAGGCCTTGGTCGAGGCGTGCAGCGGATCAGTCGGGTCGCCCGACAGCTTCAGCGGCCCGGTCATGGTGTCGCCAGCGACGTCGACCTTGGTGGCGTCCATGCCCGCGTCCTGCGCGACCCACGCGCTCCAGACACCGGCCTTCTTCTCGCGGACGTAGACCTTGCCCGGCAGGTCGGCGGTCGTCTCGTCGCGCGCCTCCAGCACCATATTGAGCGCGTCGGCCGCATAGCAGATGCCGACGAAGCCGTGCCCGGCAACCGGCGACGCGGTCGCCGACACCGCCGAATAGAACGAGCCCGGGACGAACGGGAAGATGTCGTAATTGGTGACGGTCTGGAACGCCTCCTCGCCGCCCAGCTCGATCAGCGCGTCGTGCGCAGTGCCCGCGCCGGTGCCACCGGCGACGATCGGGCGCGGCACGTTGAGGTCCTGCTCGATGTCCTCGGCGAATGCGTTGTACTTCCCGCTCTCGATCGTGGTGTCGGGCACGCCCTTGATGCCGGGCGGGAGGCTGTAGGACCCTGAACCGTCGCGCATTACTGCCGCTCCTGCTTTTCGCGTTCCAATAGCTGCAGCGTGATGGCGTCGCGCAGCGTCTGCGTGCTGCCGTCCGACAGCCCGCCTCCCGGCACCATCGGTGAGGTCGCCGCGCGGTACTGATAAAGCGGGCTGCGTTGCGCGATCGTGTCACGCAGCGCGTCGATCTGGCCAGCCGCCCGCCGGTTGGCGAGCATGCGCAGCCCCAGCCCCGTGGCGGAGGTGGCGAGCCCGTAGGCTAGACCGTTGTTGTCGTCGCCGCCGATATACTTGCCGCCGACTGCGCCAGCCGCCAGCGCACCAAGCCCGCCGCCGCCGCCCAGATACTTGTCCACATAGCTCAGTGTGCGGCTCGCCGGGCCTTGCCCGCGCGCGAACAGGTCGAGCGCGGCCCGCTCAGGATCGTTGTACCCGGCGCGCGAGAACGCGCTGCTGCCGTCCTTTTCCTTCAGGCCGGTCCTGACCGCCTTCTGCAGCTCGTTGCGCAGGTTCAGCCCGGAATGCGTCGCGCCAGCGGTGCGCGCGGAATTGTCGATCAGCTCCTCGATCGCCTGCGTGCGCTTGAACGCGCCGTGCTGCTGGTGCGCGATGTTGGCGACCTGCGCGGCGTTGGCGGCGAGGTGCTCGGTGCCAGGAACCGCAGCGCCGCGCGGCGGATTGCGGATGAAGTCGTCGATGCCGCGCCGGACCACGGAGGCGTTACCTGCGTCGGTCGGCGTCAGGCCTTTCACCTCGTTGCCCGCGACGCCCTTGCGGACGAAGTCGAGGTCGCCGGGCGTGATGTACTGACGCCCGGTCGCCGCCGCTGTTGGCGGATTGTGCAGCTGGTTGACGGTGCGGAACGACTGCGGGCTGGTCGTCTCGTGCGCGTTGCGGACCATGCGCAGCTGGTTCTCGATGTCAAAGGCGCGGCCCGACAGGCTCTCCGGCGTATACCGGGCCGGGTGCCGCTCCAGCACCCCATAGGCCGCGGTCTTGGCCGCCTCCTGCTCGGCGGCAGTCGGGGCGCGGGCTCCCGATACCAGCGGGCGCGGGCCGACTGCTGCACCGGTTGCGCCACCGCTTGCGAGGCCGATCACGCCGCCCATTGCCGCGTTCTTGGCATAGTCGGCCGGGTTGCCGGTGTAGGTGTTGCCTGCGCCCTGCGCGCCGCCGATCAGTGCGCCTTCGGCACCGTAGGAGGCGGCGCGGCCGCCCCAGCCAGCGAGCCGCCCGCCGTAGGTGGCGAGGCGCGCAGCGAGCGCCGCAGCGACGCGCGACGGTATGAGCGCGGAGCCGACAGCGTTGCCCACGGCGCTGGCGATCGGGCTGCGCTCGCGCGCCTGCTGTGATCTGAGCAGCTCGGCCTTGAGGTTCTCATCGTAGCCGCCGCCGACCCCGAGTGCGGCATCGGCACCGGCGGCGAGCCGATCGGCCGTGCCAAAGCTGACAGCGTTGCCCGCCGCGCGGACCGTGTCGTCGGCGATCTGCGGCAGGTCCTCGACCGTCTGCACGCCCTGCCAAGTCCGCGGACCCTCCGGCACCCACTTGTCGGTCGGCTTGTCGGATGGGCGCACCACGATGCGCGCGGTCGGCTCGGTTTCCGGTGTGGCGAGAACCCATGTGTCTGACATCAGTCAAGGTCCTCCCATCCGTCGAGCGTGAGCAGCCTGCGCTTCTTGGTCCGCGGATTGGTGAAGATTTGTCCGGGCGTCGCGTTCGGGACATCCTTCATCTCGACGCTGATCTTTTCCTGTTCTCTGGCGCGCGTCGCACGCCGCTCGGCGTCGAACTTCGTCGCCTGCTGCTGGCCCGTCTCGCCGAGAATGGCGTACAGCGAACCGGTGATGCCCTTGCGCTGCTCGGCCTTGTTGCGCAGCGTGAGTGCGTCGTCGCCGTAGCGCGGGATCAGGTCCTCCATGTGCTTGGCGAGTTCCTGCGCCCCGATCACTGCGCCAGACGTGTCGCGCAAGTGCGCCGTGATCAGGTTCGACGCCGCGTTGCGCAGCACACGATACTGCGCCGACACCAGCGAGTTGTTGAGATACGGCACGCGACCTGCCAGCTCGTCGCGCAGACCCTGCGCCAAAATCTGGTCGCCGTTCGGTATCCGATTGTACTGGTCGGCCGCGGTGGCCGCCTTGGTGTAGAGCCCGAAGTGGCGCACCTGATGCTCGGCCATGTCCTTGGGCGTGTCCGGCAGACCGGCCGGGCGCTCGTAGGGCTGCGCCGCCTCGCCGGGCTGCGGCTTGCGGCGCTGATAGGTCTTGCCGTTCTCGGTGACGGTTTCAAAGCCCTGCATCTCCTGCAGCACCTTGTTGAGGTCGGCCTGCGCCTTCGCGATCGCCAGCGGCTCGCGCCGCAGCTCCGCCTGATCGCGCGCAATCTTCAGCCGGGTCGCGAGCTGCTCCAGCTGCTCCTTGGGCATGTCGTGGAGCTTCTTCTCATAGTCGTCGCGCAGCTTGTCGGTGCGGGCGCGCTGGTAGTTGTAGTTGTCGTCGACCTGTTTCTGCTGCCACTGGCGCGTCGCCTCCTCGCGCGCGATCACGCCCTTGGCGTGGGCCTTGATCTCGTCGCTGGCATAGGGATCACGCTGGACGGCGTCCCAGTATCGCTGCGCCGCGGTGGGCGGCAGCCGGTTGGGCGGCGTCGGCGGGTCGGGCGGCGGCGTCAGGACCGGCTGCGAGGCCCCGGGGATCGGCTCGCTGGCGAGCGGGTCGACGCCCGGCGCACCGGGCACCGCAGAGCCGCGCTGCAGCTCGCCCGGCACCGCAGGTGCCGCGCCACCCATCATCGGGCGCTGCGCCAGCGGGATCGGCGAGATGTCGTTCACAACGATCGGCGGGTTCTGGCCTCGACTAGAACCAGCCTGCGCCACCGAAGTCCCATTCGAGCGTGCCTGAGGACGGGATGCCCCAGTCGTTATCTCCGGGGGCAGGTTCGCCCCCGCCAAAGTAGGGTTTGGTTGAGGCACCCCCTGCCCCTGCGGATCGGTGAAGGCGAGACTGGCCTCGGCCGGTTCGCCGTTCTGCTGTTTCTGGGCCAGCACAGCCGCCACGATGGCGTCACGGTCGGTGCCCTGCTGCGGCGATGCCCCCTGCGCGACCAGCGGGACCTGTGGGGAGCCGCTCGACCCGGCGCGGTTGAGGTAGTCCTGGCCGTAGGCGCTGACCGTCAGGCGGCCGTGCTGATCGGTGGCGTTGAGGTTGCGCATGCCCTTCTCGCCCGCGTACCACGCCCGCGCCGCACCCTCCTCGCCGTAGCGGTCGACGTAGCCGCCGAACCGGTGCTTGAAGGTGTCGTCCTGCGCCTGCTGGTCGCGCAGGAACTCCTGCGGCGTCATCCGCCGCCCCAGCGCCGCCTCGGTCCACGCCGGGATGTTATTGCCCATCATCTGATAGGCCCCGTAGGCGCGGTCGCCGGAGCGCGTCACCGCACCCAGCAGGGAGTAGGGGTCGCGCGAGCCGCCGCTCTCGATGCCCTTGATGCCGCCCGCCCACCGCGTAACGTCCTCGGGCGAGTAGCGACCCTGCTGGTCGATCGGGTTATAGCCGCCCTCGACGTCGGGGCGCGGCCGCGGCAGCGGGGTCCCAGAAGGCGCTGCCGCGCCCCCGCCTTCGAAGTATGGCGACGGCGTGCCGCCCTGCTCGATTTCCGCGGCCTGACGCAGCTGCCATTCACGCGCCTCCGGCGACACCTGATTGCGCCAATCCGGGTTCGATCCATCGCTGGCAAAGCGGGCACCGACTTGCGTGCGCTCGCCGGTGACGGGGTCCTCCGAATAGCGAGGCAGCGCCCTGACACCGCGGGGCAGCTGCGGCATCGCCGCCGGGGCGGTCGGCTCGGCCTCGACAGCCCGATTGACGATCGGCGGCTGCGCCATCGACAGGCGGTCGCCCTTCATCAGCGGGGCGCGCTCCGCCGGGAGCAGGTCCTGCGGGATCGACAGCGTCTCCTCGAAATACGGGACCGGGGCCCCGCCGGGCATCGGCAGCGGCGCGCCGCCCGCCGGGCGGTCGCTGATCGCATTGAAGCGGTCAGCGAAGCTGTCGACGCCGGGCTCGGGCGCTTCCGCCACCACCGGCGGCGGCGCTGGCTCGTAGGCGGCGGGCGCGTGCGTCGGCGCGATCGGACCCAGGTGCTGCACAAAGCGGCTCGGGTCGCCTCGGGTCACGATATTGTTCGGCCGCCCCTCGAAAAACGGCGGCGGGTTTTCAGGGAGCTGCGTTGCGGGCCGCGGCGCGACGGCAGGCAGCGGCGCTGGCGCGGTATCGGGCAGCGGGACCTCGCGCGGCGCGTCGGTCGTGACCTCGCCCTCGGTGGCCAGAGGCGTGGCGCTGGTCGCCGGAGGCGGAGCCGCGGCTGGGGCGACCCGTACTGTCGGCACCGGCCTCGCGACGATCGGTGCTGCGGTCTGTGGCACGACCGACGCAGGCTGGCGCACGACCGGCGGTGCAATGACGACAGGGTTCTCGCCGGTCGTCTCGCCGGGGGCGCGCGCGCCGACACCCTGATTGTATTTCCGCGCTTCCGCCTCGGCCTGCTGCAGCCGCCAGTTCAGTCCGGCTTCGCCGATGCTCTCGCCGAGATAGGTCAGCCCCTCGCCGAGCGTCTTAGGGAAGCCCTTCTGGCGAGCGGCAAGCGCCGCCGCGATTGCGCGGCGCTTCTTCAGCTCGTCAGCCGTCAGTCCGGTGTTGCCGCCGAAGATGAACCCCAGCGGATTGAGGCCTGCGCTCTCGTCGACGCCGTCTGATTTTGCCACCATGTCATGCCGCCCTCAGGATGGAGCCCATCACGCGACCCTCATCGATGTACTTGATGCCGCGACGCGACCGCACCGCGCGCGGGTCGATCTTCTCGACGTCCTGCGCCATCGGGCCGACGTGGCGCTCGTCGTTCGGATCGTCCTTGTACGAGTACTCGTAGATCGGCAGCTTCTTGCGCTCGCCGTCATCACCCGCGGAGAACACCGTCGCGATCTTGTGAATGTCGTCCTTCTGGGTGCGGTCAGACATCTTCATCATGCCTCCGGCCATCCCAAGTATTCCGCCCATCAACGCATTGTAGTTCTGGCTCTCCTGCTTGTAGATATCCATGTCCTGCGAGAAGCGCGTGTTGATCAGGCCCGCAACGTCAGTAGTCGGTATTTGATTGTTCGGCGTATTAACGAAGTTCGGGTTGTTAATCTGCGATCCCGACAGTAGTGCGCTGATCTCGTTGATCGGTTGATTGCGCAGAGCGTATTGCTCAGACATGTATTGATTGCGGGACATGTTCTGAGCGTTGAATTTGCTTTGCGCCTGCGCGACCTGCTGCGCGAGCGCGGCGTTGCCGAACTCACCGCGCGCCGCCTCCTGCGTGAACTTGTTGCGCTGCGCCTCGTTGGCAAATTGCCCGGCCTGAAACTGCTCTTGGAATTGCTGCTTCTGCGCCTCGTTGGCGAACTGCGCGCGGCCGAACTTCTGGGTGTACTCCTGCTGCTGCGCGGCGTTCTGGAAGCCAGCGCGCTGCGCCGCCATGTCCATCATGCGCTGCTGCTCCTGACCACCAGCGGCGGTCACGCCCAGGCGCAGGTCGTTGGCTTGGCGATTGTAGTCGTCCATCGCCGACGTGTAGGCGGCGCTGCCATAGCGGATGCCCTGATCGGCGAGCCGCTGCTCGATGTTGCCGCGCTCGCGCGACAGCTGCGGGTTCAGTCGACCGTACAGCGCCTCCTCGACGCGGCCGCGATCGGCGCTGAAGTCGTCGGCCGGGCCGTAGTCCTTAGTGATCGCCCCGGCGTCGCCGAACTCGGTGAGCTGCTGACCATAGTCGCCGAGACTGGCCTGCGGAGAACCGGCGTCGCCGAACGAGGTCTTGGGCGCGAGGATGTTGCCGATCCAGTTGGCGTCGCCCGCCGCAGGCGCATCTTCAAGATTGATCTCGTTCGACAGCAGGTTCGAGAGGCGCTCGCTCTGCAGATTGGCCATGCCTGCCATATTGAACTTGGCGGCATCGGTCTGAGCCTTCAGCGCCAGCTGCTGCGGCGACAGCGTCTGCGTCGCAGTGAACGTCGGTATCTCGACCGCGAGCCCGGTGTAGGGATCGTTCCAAGTGTAGCTGCCGGTCGTGTCGTAGTTCAGCGAGCCGTCAGGCGTGACCTGATTGGTGTTGCCAAGAAACGCATTGGCGATCGACGTCCCGACGTTGGTCGACGTCGAGGCGCGCGCGGTTTCGACCGGGCTGGGCGGTGACGGCGGAGACGGCTTGCCCATGCTTCACCTAATACTGAGGCCCAACGGCGGGCGGCTGCACCATTTGCGGCGTCTGCGGCTGCGGCGGCGCGCCGAGTATCGGCGGCTGGCCGAAGTTCGGCCCGCCCGGTGTCATGCCGCCCGGCTGCATGGTCTGGCCCATCGACTGCGGCATCAGCCCCGGCGTCGGCGAGATGCCCATACCCGGTGTTGGCGGCGTCATGCCCGGTGCTCCGGGTGGCTGCGCTCCCGGCGCGGTCGGGCCAGCTGGTGCCGGGATGCTGGTCATGGCGTTCGGCTGCGGCGGCATCTGCGACCGCGGCGGCGGGTTCTGCACGTTCATCAACGCCTGCGTGATGGCGTTGCGCTGCGCGCTCGATGTCTGCGGCAGGTACTGATTGATCATCTGCATATAGTCGGGCATCACGCTGCCTCCGCGCGTTGCGGCTCAACATGATGCTGAAGCCGCTGGTTAAACCTGTTCTCGACCCAGTCCTCGAACGTCAGCGTCGCGATCACGCCGTCACGCTTGCGCCCGAACAGCCGCGGCACCTCGCGAAACGTGTAGCCGTAGACCGCGAGCTGGCGCAGCAGTCGCGTGTTGTTGGCAGGTATCCGCATCGCCACCATCTGGCATTCGCACTGATGGAACGGATACTGATGCATGCGCGCGATCATCTCGCGCGTCAGCCAGCGCGCCGTGATCGCCGCGCCGCTGATCTCGATGATCGCCGCCTCTGGATCGTAGTTGTGGTAGACCAAGCCCGCGATCAGGCGGCCGTCGTCGTCGATCGCGCCGATCGTCTTGCACTCCCCGAAGCCGCGGCGGCAGTGCGGGATCATCTCCGCAACGAACTGCGCGATCAGCTGGTCGTACCCGTAGACAAACCGGAGCGTCACGGCATCCACCATGCTTTCGGAGTGGGCACATAGGCCGCCTGCGCCTGCTCGTTCTCCATGACGCGCTGCGCGATCGCGGCGCGGCGCGCCTCGACGTCGTAGTTGCCGCCCTGCGCCGACGCCATCAGCGCCAGCGGGTCGACCTGCCCGCGATCGTCGCCGTAGCGCAGCTGGTCGGGAATGCGCCCGGCACCGTAGACGTCGCCGTAACCCTTCGGCTTCTGCGGCGGTCGCCATTCGTTCGGCATCCGCAGCTCGTCGACCATCGCGCGGTTGATGCCCTGGTTTTGCTGCGTCCACGCCGCGACCGCCTGCTCGCTCGGCGCGTAGCCCTTGATGTAGGCGGGAGCAAACAGCCCGCCCAGCGCGCCCTGCGCGTTGTAGTCGGCGAGCAGTGCGCTCTCGGCCGCGGGTGCCGCGGCTGCTGCTGCGGCGGGGATCGGTGACGGGATCGGCGCTGTTGCCATGACGTGCTCCTAAACGGTGAACCCGGCGCGCTCATAGGTCGCCGCGATCGCAATCATCTCAACGGTGGGTTTGACCTGCTGCCCCACCGTGACCTGCACGATCGGGGCGTGAGTGAAGCCGGTTTTGCCGATCGACACCCAGCCGGTGTGACGCACACTCGGCTGCGAAACGGCGGACTGGTCCCACTTTGCCTGATCCCACAGCCCCTGATCCCACACGTCTTGCAGGCCGGGGTCCGCGCCAGCGACAGGCGGCTGCGGGATATTGATAACATAGTCGGTGGTCGCCGACAGCTGAGGCTTGAACGGTTCGGAGCTGCCGGACAGGAACGACGCCCGCGCCTGCCGCCAGACCGCCGTACCGCCCTGCGTGCGGAATGTCTCCCAGTTGCCGACCACCGTGGCGACATAGGGCTTACCGTCATCGTAGCCGGTGCGATCGGCCTGCATGACGATGCCGTCCTGCGTGCCGAAGAACATGTCGCCGTACGTTCTGATCCAGCAGGTCGCGTCCCAGCCGGTGAACCGCGCCCACGCCCCGGTCGCGATGTTGACCATGGCGCACAATTTCTTGCCCGGCTTGCCATATGGCCAAGTGACAAACAGCGCGCCGTATTCGTCCCACTTTTCCATCGTCCACGGATACTGGCGCTTCTGCAGCATCTCATCGCGCCACATGCTCTTGATCGGGCGCGAGACTGAGGCCAGCTCAAGCTGCACGCCTTCCTTGGTGATGGCGGCGCTGATCGGGATGATGCCCTCGACCGTGGCGATCAAAAGATCACCGCCGACCGAGTGGTGCGCGTTCATGCCCAGAGGCTCTGCGGTTTCGTAGCGGCCCTCCTGTCGCCAGCTATTGGCGTTGCCGGGGTCGCTGCCGGTGAAGATGATCGCCTCGCCGAGATCGGTGACAAAGATGCACTTGTCGTCGATGCCGTCACCGGCGTCGAGCGACCACGTCGCGCCGAACAGCAGCTTGCCGCCCTTGGTCGCAGCGCCGGACAGCGGTATCTGCAGCAGCGCGCCCTGGATCGCGTTAAGCGGCAGGTACCATGCATTCATCGAGCCGCCCTCGATGAAGAACAGGCGGTTCTTATACTTCCAGACGTAGGTGAGGTTGCCGCCATGCTCGACCGTGGTGTCGGGCGGGCCGTGGATTTCGTCGAGCGCCAGCGCCGTCCACGTCGTGCCGTCAAACCGCAGCGGCGGGTCGCCGCTCTCGTTCACAGCGATCAGGTAGTCGCCCTCGGCGTTGGCCAGCTGCGCGGTAGCGTAGTTGCCGCTGGTCTGGCCTTCCTTCACCAAGATCGGGCCGCTCGCCGTGACGTCGAACAGCTTGGTCTGCTGCGCGGCGAACATCCGCTGCACATTGTTGCCGACGTAGTTGAAGCTGGAGATCACCGGCAGACGCAGCGGGCTCGGCACCGGCGGCACCGTCGCGTCGAGCGCGTGCAGATCACACCAGCGGATGCAGCCGCCGCGCAGCTTCACGCCGCGCATGGTCGGGGCCCAGTTGTCCTGCACCAGCGCACTGCCGGGCGGCATGAAGGCGAGGTTCTCGCTCTGGACGATGCCGCGCGTCGGCGCAGGGATCATCGCGACCTGCATCTGCTGCATTGCCTGCGGCGGCACCGGGACGCGACGACCTGCTTGATGAATGCTCATTGCAGACACACCGCGATGAAGGCGGCGCTGCCGCCGGATATCGTTCCCGAACAGTTTACGCCAATGTTCAGCGGGTTCTGTCCGCCGGTGAACTTCTCCGACGCAGTCGTTGCGCCGTAGCTGGTTGCTCGCGCCGCGTCGCTGTTCTCGGTCAGCCCGGACCAAGTGAAGGTTCGCGCGCCGCCCCAGTACCCGGAGCGGGATGCAACGACAATGCCGCCATCGGCCGGAACGACGATGCCGCTGTTCGTGAGGTTCTGCGTCGTGTGGTTCGTCACCCCTTCACTGTCGACCATCACAGGCAGCGTCCCCTTGTCGATCCTGTAGCAATCGATTGCCCAGCCACCGAGTGACGCGGCTGCTGATGTTGACACGACAACATTGCCGACGCCGCCGCTCGGGATCGTCGCCAGAAACGCGGCTTGTTTTTCAGCGTTGGCGAGGTTGTGTTTGATGAGCGTGGCCGAGACACCAAGAATGGTGCAGGTCGTGATTGGATCGGTGTTGAAGTACGACATAGAGGCAATAACCAGAGCGTGCCGATTGGGCGATGCCACGCCGAAGTCGAAGCTCCTTGTGACTGTGGAGTTTCCATTGGTGGCGCTGTCAGACGCTCTGCCGATATACGTCAGCGCCAGCGCGGGCGTTCCAGAGCGAAACATCGGTGGCGGGACCAGCAGCATCAGACCACCTTCAGGATTGTGAGGCAGGAGAAGTCGGCGGTGACGATGCACGAGCACAAGAACTTCGATGCGGCCGTCGTGTCAAACGCACCGTCGACCTTCGTCCAGCCTGATGTCGTGATCGCGCCTGCGCCGGATGCGTTGATGACGGTCAGCGTGTACTGACCAAAGTTCGAGCCGGGCGCGATCGTGCCAGCGCCGTTGTTGGTGATCTTCTGGATCGGGCGATCGCCGGGGTCCGGCGTGATCGTGACGCCCGACAGGTTGCCAAGGTCTTTCGGCGTGATGCGCGCGCCGCCGGTGATGCTCTGATCCTCGACGGCGGCCGCCAGCTTGCCGCCCGCCAGGGCGTCGACGTAGCCCTTGTTGGTGGCGTGAACGTCGAGCGATGGCGCGGCGCCTCCCAGATAGAGCTGGTGAGTGATGAGAAACTGTGCGCCGTCGAAGAAGATGTAACTCAGACCGCTGTTGCCGAACTGAGCCAGTCCCTGCGTCGGCTGACCGAGCTGGGTGCGCTTGATCCACAGGTCGTTGTCGATGTCGACGACGCCGGACGAGAACATCCCGCTGATGTTCACCGGCCCGCCCCACAGTGTGTAGGCGGTGCCGTTGTAGGTGAGGTACTTGTCGCCGCTGCCGAAGTAGTAGGTGCCGGGCACCGCCGCGCCGCCGGAGCGCACCACGCCGTTCACGGTCAAGCTGCCGGTGATGATGCCGCCAGCCGTGTCGAGCTTCGCCGTGTCGCTCGGGTGCCGGTGGTCGCCGCGCGTGTAGGCGGTCGACGAACCCGCGGCCGCGGTGCCGTTCATCAGCGGCGCGGCGTCGCTCGGGGTCTGCGGCGCGCCAGCCGGTCCCTGGATGCCCTGCGGGCCCTGGCTGCCGGTCGCGCCTGCGGGGCCCTGCGTGCCGGTCGCGCCAGTGGGCCCGGCCGGGCCAGCAGGGCCAACCGCACCGTCAGCGCCCGCCGGTCCTGCTGGGCCCGGCACGGTGCTGTCGGCACCATCGGCACCGGCAGGCCCCGGGTCGCCCTGCGGGCCCGCTGGGCCTGCTGGCCCTGGTACGTTGCTGACGCCAGGGGCACCCTGCGGCCCGGCGGGGCCTGCAGGGCCCGCCGGTCCCGCGGGGCCGGGGACGTTGCTCACCCCCGGCGGTCCCGCAGGTCCCGCGGGCCCTGCGGCCCCCGGAGCGCCGTTAGGGCCGGGCGGGCCGGGCACGCCTGCCGCGCCCGGAGGCCCGGGCGGCCCTATCGGCCCCTGCAACGCGATGTTGTAGGCAGTGCCGGGCGGCGTTGTTTTTCCACCGCTAGAAAACGGCATTGAAGGCATCCGATCGGAGTGGCCTGTCAATGATGATCGGGGCCGGGCTGTCGGCACCGGATGCGACGTTCAGGGCATCGCCGTAGCTGCCCATGTCCTCGGCGTACGGCGAGCCCTTCTGTGCCTTCCACTGCCAGATCATCGCCAGCTTCAAGACGCGCTCACTGAGCACGAAGCAGTCGTTGTCGGCGATGAAGGCGTCGCCGACGCCGCCACCGCCCAGCGCGATGCAGTTCTTGTGCAGGTAGACAAACATCGCCTGCACCCCGACCGGCATGATCGGCAGGATGTACATGTTGCCGCCGAACATCGTCCACTCGCCGAAGCCGTCGACCGTGCCGTTGATGCGGCGCTTCACCCAGCTGTCGGGATCGGAGATGAACTTCAGCGGGTTCTGCGGCGCGCCGCTAACCCACACGTTGGAGGTCAGCAGCATGCGTTGGTAGTCGGCCGGGAGCGGAAACATCGTGGTGCCGACATATGCCGACGACGGATCAGGCTGTGGCGGCACCCACGCGCCGTCACCGACATAGGTCTGCACCTTGCGCAGCCGTGTCCACTCGCGGGTGTCGTAGGCGATGCGCTGCGCCATCTCGTTGGCGAGCGCGACCATCTCCTGCATGGTCCGGTTGGAGCCAATGTTCGTGAAAACGCTGGTCGGCAATTCGACGCCGACCACCGCACAGACATCTCGCACCACCGTCAACAGTGACATCACGCCGCCCTTGGTTTTGCCTCGCGCGCCATCCGCATCAGCGTCTTTGGTGACAGGTTGCCCTGCGGCGTGTGGCCGGTGTTGGCCGTGATGAACTCGCGCAGCTGATCGGGCGACATGTCCTCGAACTCGTCAGCGCCGGGCGCAGTGATCGCCGCGGTGCGCTGCTTCAGCATGCTGTTGTCATCTTCCAGCGCCTGATTGCGCGCCCGCAGCGCCTCCAGCTCGGCCTGCATCTGCGTGGTGCCGGAGCCGACACGCGCCGCGGCGATGTATTCCTCGGCGTGGTTCTTCAGCTCACGCCCGCCCTGACCCAGGTTCTTCAGCTCCTGCCCGTCGATCGCGGCGAGCGCCTCGACCGTGTAGATGTTGAGCGCCTTCAGCTCGGCACGGCGTGCCTCGGTCAGGAATGGCGCGTGCGCGAGCGGCGTGCCGCTCTTGGTCTGCTGCGCGTGCGTCTTGAATTGCATGTACTGACGACGGAACCGCTCGGCGTAGCTGACCTTGATCTGGCCGCCCGTCTCAGGGTCGATCGCCCAGTGCGAGAAGCCGGTCGCCGGGAATACGCTCACCGAGCGGGAGCCGGGGAAGCGGATTTCGACGACCTCCATGTCGTCGTAAATCGGGCGGCCTTCGGCAGCGGAGCGGGCGACGTTGTGGACGTAGTGGTTCTTGAACGTGGGAACGAGCGAAGCATCTGGGTCGCGAGGATCGATCGGCATAAAGTCTCTCCTGAGTTGCGTTTCCAAATCCGCCGACGTCGCTGGAGACGACGTCGGCGGTCCCGGTGTCGGCGGAGGGCGGGAGGGTGCTGGCTAGAAACGCCCTCCGCCGAACAGAGGGTTAGGTCGCAGGGTTGCTGTCGTAGAGCCGCCAGCTGAACATCGGATTGGTCATGGTCAGCTCGCCCATCCAGCCGATAAACTGAGCGATCGCGTCCTTGTCGATCGGCATCTGGCCTTCGCCGTCGAACACCTTGTCGAAGTTACGCGACGGGTGATAACGCAGGCGGAAGCTGTCGGTGTTCAGGCCGAACGTGGTGTTGGCTGGCATGTTGCTGCCAATGCCACCGTCGAGCACGATCTCGGCCCGCTTGCCGCCGCCGATATATTCCAGCGCCGAGAAGCCAAGCTTGCCGGTCGACGTCTCGTTGGTCTGGCGCTGGATTTGGATCGTCGCCGCGTCGTATGCCGCGTAGTGCTCCGGCGACATGATGATCAGGTCAGCATAGTCACGACCGCGCGACTGCTTGGTCATGATGCTGTTGAGCAGTGGACGGATGGTGTCCTTGTTGACCTGGGTGCCGATCGCCGGGTTGACGGTCTGCGCGTCGTACGTTTTGGTCTGCCAGATCACCGCGGTGGCGCGATCGATGCCGCCGTAGACGCCACTGTTGACCACGATCGGCACGGCGGTCGCGAGGCCGGTGAGCTGCTTGCCGCCGTTGGCGGTGCCGTCACCGTACAGCGCGGCGTCCATGGTATCTTCCAGCGAACGCTCGGCAGCACCGATATAGCTGTCGTAGACATCCATCAGCTGGTTGTCGCCCTCGTTGTTCAGTATCTCCTGCATCGACAGGATCACCGGCACGACGACCATCTTGGGATCGTAGTAGGCGTCGTTGAACAGATCGATCGCCGGGTTCAAGAGCTGGTCGTAGCCCGAGTACCACTGGGCAACCTGCTTGCCGACCTGCAGCGTCTGCCGGATGCGCGGACCGGAGTAGGTCTGCCACAGGCCTTTACGCTTCATCACTGCGAGCAGGGCGTTGTTGTTCGAAACCAAGTCCTCATAGCCTGAGGCCCGGTCCTCCAGCGCCATCGACAAGACTTGCTGGTAGTAGGCTGACGTCTGAATGTTCGGCATCGTCGGTTCTCTCCGATATGAAAACGGTTACAGGGCTCCACCATTCACGCGATTGATCGCACTCTGAATGCTGTCTCGACGGCTCGGTGCTTTGCTTCCCGGTGCAGCACGCTGTTGACGTCGCCCCGTAGTCGCGGGGGTGCCGTCTGGCGCGCCAGATATACTTCTGTCAGGGGTGCGGGTCTGAGCCGCCGGGTTGCGGGTCTGAGCCGCCGGGTTGGGCCGAAGCAGGTCGGCCCGCCTGTAAGCTGTTTCCAGATCGTGTCCGAACTTCAGCTCGTACTCGATCAGATCGCCCAGTTCATCAAACCGCGGGTGGGTTTCGGCGAACCGATCGACCTCACTGCGCGTGTAGGTGAACTGCTGCGCATACTGCATCCGGCGAACTTCGTTCGCAAGAGCCTCATTCTGCTGGCTCAGCTGTCCCAGCTGGTGGCTGATCGCCGTGGTCTGGTTCTGGGTCTGCAGCGCCTTATGCTGGTCCGGCGTCTGCGACAGGATGTGGTAGGCGATGTCGCGGAGCGTGATCCGCTCGCCCTCCGGCGTCCGCAGGTTCAGGTTGTTGACGATCATATCGAGCCCGCCGATCGGATCGCCGCGCAGCTTGTGCTCCATGCCGACGTAGTTGCTCAGCGCCCGGTCGAGCGTGGTGCCGTGTGATGCCGCCAGCTCGTGGTACTGGCGGATCGAGTTCATCGTCTCGTGGTCGCCCTTGAAGTTGTTGTAGGCGCGCGAGAACTCCTGGTGCATGCGGTGGATTTCGCCACGCACGCTCTCCGGCGCGGCGTGCCATTCGGCCTTGGCGTGTTCCGCCATGCGCTGCGGCGGGTCGCGGTACGGCACGCCATCCGGCAGCTCACGGTGAGCGGTGGGTTTCGCCGGTTGCTGCCCGCCCTGTGGCGCACCTGCGGCCGGGGTGCCGCCCGCCTGCGGCGCGCCCGCCGCGCCTGGGTCGCGTGGCGCAAACTTGCCCTGATTGCGCGGCTGGTCGTTCGGCCGTTTGCGCAGGTCGAGCGGTCCGTCGTCGCCTTCGGTGTCCTTGGCCGCCTTCGGCGGTGCCGCGCGCTCGACCTTGGTTTCCTCGGGCGGATTGTTGTGCCCGATCCGCGCCACGGCAGCCTTCGGCTTCGGCGCGTCGGGGTCGCGGCCGCGGTTAAAGGCGCGCTGGATCGCGTCCCGGCGGTGCTCGCCCGGCTGCGGCTTGTCGGGTGCCTGCGGCCCGACTGGCTGCGGCGAGCCGACCGGATTAGTGTTGATCGGCACCTCGTTGGCGGCTGGTGCCGGGGCGGGTGACGGCGGAGGCGCGCTCGGCGCACTGGTATCAGACATGGGGCAACCCTTCCTGTTTGCGGTCAGCGTGACCGCATTTTCTCCATTGATCGTTTGATGGCGCGCTGACGCGCGTCCTTGACCGCGCGGCTCTCGCTGGCGCGGACCTTAGGCTTGGGTTTTTCGTTGCCGACCTCGGTCAGCCCGAGCGCGCGCCCGGTCGCGCGGAACGCGGCCTTGCTGGTGTAGTAGCGGCCGTCGACCTGCTCGGTCGGGGGCATCTCATCCGAGATGACGAACGGCATCGGCAGGCTGGAGCGAGCTGGCGCTGCCTCGTCCGGGTTTCGGGTCGACCACCGGTTCGGCCCGATCTGATAGACCGGCATCAATTGTCTCTGTCGATTGTCGTGACGCCCGCGCCAGCGGTGGTGTCACGCAATGACCGGCGATCGCGCTGCCCCTCAGCAGCAAACGATCACCGCAGAATGTCGGGGGGACAGCGGGACTCGAACCCACCGGTCCCCCCCTAGACGAGGTAGTACAGCCCTAGAGCCGTCGTCACCATCACTCAGGCTGCACTGCAGGGCACCGGAGCCACGGCTCGGCGGAAGATGCCCAGTGCTTCGGTCTTGCGACCTACTTCCCTCTTGCGAGGACCCTCGTTTCTCTACTTCTTCTTGCGCGGTGCTTTCTTCGGCTTCTTGGTTCGCGATTTCACCGCCTCACGTTGTGCCGCCACGACGAATTCGAAGTCGAGCGGGTCGCTCTCGCCGATCGCGTTGCGCACCGCCACCGGGAACACGCCCGCCGTGCCCGCGGTCGACGGCTTGACGATCGTGGTCAGCGTCGTGTCGTTGACGAACGTGGTCGCCTCGTCGCCGCCGTTGAACATGATCACGCTGTCGGGCGTGAAGTTCTCGCCGGTGCAGGTCAGCGTCACATCCGGGTCGCCGATCGTGGCGGCGTCGGGGTCGATGTCGAGCAGGTCCGGCGGCTCGCTCTCGCCCTCCGGTGCCGGTGGCCCGCCGGGCCCGCCGGGGTTCAGGCTGCCCACCGTCGAGCCTTCCGGCTCGTTGATGCTGGCGCGCGAGCCACTGCCGTGCGGCGTGTCGAGCACGTTCTCGGTCGGCACCGGGTCGCCCTCGACGCCGCCCTGCTCCATGCCGAGCGTGCTGGGGTCGACGATCCTGCCGCCGCCCGGTCCGGCGCTCGGGATGTTCGGGTTGACGTTATCGCGGGTGATCTGCCCGTGGCTGACCTCCAGCGGCAGGCGATCCTCCGGCAGGGTGCGCTCGATGAAATCGTGCGGCCGATCGACCAGCAGCTGACGCCGCTTGTCCTCGTCGCCCTCTCGCTCGATCGGCTGCTGATGCTCCGGCGGCACCGGGCCCAGGTCGGCGCGCTGCTTCTGCCGCTCCAGCTCCTGCGTCGTCTGCCGCCGAACCGGTGGCGGCGGCTGCTGCTGCGGGTCGTCGTCTCTCTCGTGCTTAGTGGCCACTGGTGTCTCTCCCTCGGGTTCGAGCAATCTCAGGTGAATGTCCAAGTCTGCGGCGCAGTGGTCACGACGCCGCCGGTGATGACCACGACCGACCACGGGCCCGCTGTGGTTTTCTTGGTGACGCTCGACGCGGTCAGCGAGGTCGCGGAGTTGAACGTTGTGGTCTGCGCCACGCCATTGACGTGGATCACGCTCTGCTTGGTGAAGTTCGTGCCGGTGACGCTCAGCGTCGTGGTGCCGACGCCGGACACGCTCGATCCGGGTGTGATCGAGGTCAGCGCCGCATTGGTCGCCGGTGACAGCGACGACGCGTGGTCGCGGTTGGGATTGGCGGTGTAGGCACCCAGAACCGAAACCGCCACCGTGGGAGCCTCCGGCACCGATCCTGGCGCGGTGACCACCACCTCGGTGCCTGCAGCCTCGTGCGGCACGCTGGTGCTCGCCGGGACCGGACCGTTGAAGTGAACGTTCGGCGGCGAGACGCTGTCTGCGCCGGGATAGCTGCCCTCGGTGCCGCCCGCGGTCGCGCCCGAGCCGCTCGCCAGCGCCGCCTTGTTGGCGGCGAACGCAGTGAGCGGACCGGCGGCACCGTCGTCGTAGTACGGCGGCGGCGACGTCGGCGTGCCGACACCCCAGTTCTTGGGATCGTTGTAGGTGTTCTTGGTAAAATTCGGCGGGTTGGGCGGCGTCGCGCCGGTGAACACCATGTTGGTGGGCGGCGTCGGGTTCGGCGGCGTCACGGTCAATGCGCTCTGGGCCATGGTGCTCTTCCTCTGCGGGTTTCTACTTCCATCCGAACGTGTCTAGCAGGTATTTGTCGAACGCGGCCGTCTCCCCCATCTGACCGACGTCAGCCATATATCCCGACGTCTGATCCACCCACTTTGGTGTAGCCAGCTGACCGAACGGCACCCCCTTCGGCGGCATCTGCATCTTGCGCAGCCAGTATGCCGGATCAACGCCCTGCTCGTCGAAATGCTTCACGAGATCGGGATACATAACCTCGCGTGGCAGCTGCATGCCAAGGCCGAACTTGCCCTCTCCGACAAGATGCATGGGATAATCGGTGTGCGTCCCCTTCACCTTCTCGCCGGTCAGTCGCGTCATCGACAGCCCGGCCGAATTGGTCGGAGCATTGAGCAGCGGAGCGTCGGTCGCCGCGTATCGTGCCGCGACGACATCGGGCACACCCGGGATTTTGCCGCGCTGCAGCTCGATCGCGTCGATCACCGCCTTGCGGTAGGCGTCGGGCGACGCCGCGAGAAACTGCTCCAAGTTTTGAGATTTGACGCCGGGAAAACGTCGCCACGTCTCGTCGTCGCGCGCCATCTCCTTGGTGACAGGCGTCTCCGCAATGCGCTCCCTGATGGCTTTGTTCAGAGCCGCGCGCCCCTTGTCGGTCATCTCGGCGTTCGGCAGCATGCGCGACAGCAGACCCCAGGTGTGGCTCGAATAGTCGGCCGACTGCGGCCCCATCTTGGTGTACGCGCCGGTCACGTCGGTTTCGAACTGCCGCTGCAGAGCGCGCACGCGGTTGCTGATGGTCGTCGCCTGCGTCGGGTCGTTGGCGTACCCGGCGAGATCATCAATGTAGCCGTGACCGCCCTGCGTCTTGAGCGGGACCGTCAGCGGGATGTTGTCGACCTTGTTGAGGATCACGCCGCGGCTGGTCGGGTCGCCAAGCAGCGGCGTGATGAACTGTCCCTCCAGCGAACTCGGCGAGATCGGTGACGGCGGCGGCGGCATGTTCCGATAGTTGGCATCGACCGGGATGTCGGCCAGCGGCCGCTCCAGCTTGCGGTTGGCGATGCGGTGAAAGTTCTCTGGCACCGGCCGCGCGAGGTCCAGCACATGGGTGCCGCTCTTGACCAGCTTAGCCGACGCCCCCTCGGCCTCGTTGCCGGTTGTGATCGCGCTCGCAGCCAGCCCGCCAATGCGCCACGCCCGCGGCGCTGCCAGCAGCGCCTTGCCGACCAGCCCGGCACCGCCGGTCGACAGCATCAGCCCGTAGTCGAACGGTGTCTCCGGCTTGAGGACATCGACCACCGCAGGCAGGTAGCTCTGGCTCTCGGCGTTGGCGCGCTCGTAGGGCCTGCGCAGACGTTGCGCCGCGGCTTCGCTGGCAGCGGCGACCTCGTCCTGCTCCGTTCGCGGCGCAGGCGGCGGAGGCCAGTAAGCCTGAGGATTGTAGGCGTCCTGCGATGCCAGTGCGCCCATCAGCCAGCTGTCGCTCATTGCGGGGCCTCCTGCGGGACGAACGCCTCCGCCGACATCGGCACCGCGCCCATCATGCCGTAGCGGCGCAGTATCTTCTGCACCTCGTCGTCGGTCACCGCGTAGATGTCGCCACGGTACCGCTCGCCGATCCCCTCCAGCACGTCACGCGCCACCACCGTGTCGTGCCCGCCCTGCTTCGCCTCGCGCATCACGCCGGTCTGGTAGGCGGTGTCGTCGATGAACCGCTGCGCGTCACGCGGCGGCATCTCCAGCAGGCTGCGCGGCGTCAGCTGCGTCTCGTAAACGTGGCCCGGCTTAATCTCGCGGCCGCGATGGTCGTAGAACACCGGCTCGCCGTACTCGCGCGGCACCGTGAATGTCTCGGCGACATCCGGGTTCGATGCGTGAAACGTCGTGTTTGGCGTCTCAATTCCCTGCCGGGTCCGCAGCACCTTCAGCCCGCGCTCCGGCGAGCCGTGATAGGCGTTGATCAGCGCCTGCGCGATGCGGTCCCGCATGCTCATCCCGGCCTCCCCATGCGCAGCATCTGCATCACCACGCGATCGCGCGCCTGCTGGCGCTGCTGCATGACCTGCAGCTGGCGCTGCTGCGCCGTCTTTGGCGGCATGATGTACGCCTTGGTGTCGTAGATGCTCGGCGGCAGCGGTGCCGGAGCTTGATAGCGAGGCATCGGCGTCGCCGCCTCGATCGCGGCGATCGTCTCCGCCGTGTCACTGGTTTCCGGCAGCGGTGTCGGTGCCTTTCTTACGGTGATCCGCGTCGGCTCCCCCTCAAATGGCCAGCTCATGAGAAGTACCCCTGCGGGCTCTGCTGCTGCTTGAACTGCTGCGCGGCGAGCCGCTCACTGGTGCGCGCCGCCATGTCGGCACGGCGATCGGCGGCCGCCTGCCGGGCGATCTCCGCCTTCTGCTGCGCAGTCTGCACGTCGACGGTCTTGCCGATCATGTCGGCCTGATGCTTCTCGCGCGCCTGCATCGCCTTGGTGTTGGTGAGCTGCGCGCGGGCCTCGTCGTCCTGCTGCTTGCCGAACATCTCCATCTTCTTGATGCGCTCGTTCGAGGCAATCTTCTCCTTCTCAAGCTGGTCGCGCTGCTTCAGCTCTGCGGCCTTCAGCCCGACATCGGCCTTGTCGCGCTCCTTCTGCCGGTCGATCTTCATCTGCTCGATCTCCTTCGCCAGCTTGGCCTGCTGGGTCATCGGATCGTCCTTCTGCGGCTGCTCGCCCTTGGCCTTCATCTGCTCGACCAGATCGTCGATCGCACCGTCGAGCTGTCGACCGGCGCGGAACGGCGCAGTCGCAAACTTCAGCAGCTCGCCGCAGAACTCTGCGGTCTTAGGTTCGGCGCTGATCATCTGCGCGAGCTGTGGCAAGAGCTGCGCCAGCACGCCAATGAACTCACCGCGGCGCTGCTTCTCCGCACCCTCGTCGATCATGATGGTCGAGTCGGTCGCGATGTCGAAGATGTACGACTTGGCGCGCTGGTTCTTGAACAGGGTCAGCACCTGCTCGATCGTCGGCTTGCCCATGATCTTCTTGATTGCGTCCTGGCCATGCTGCAGCAGCTGCTGGCCTTGCATCATCAGCTGCTGTGCCTGCTCCGGGTTCTGCTGCGCCAGCTGCTTCGCCTGCGGCAGCTCCTGCAGCTTCTGCATCGCCAGCTGCTGATTGCCGAGCTGCATCTGCAGCTGCTGAACCTGCTTGCGCTGCATCTCCTGCGTCGGCAGCTGGGTCTGGCTCATTTCGATGATCGTCACCGGGTCGAAGTTCTCGGTGATGATCTCGCACACGATCTCGACGAGGTCGCGCGCGACCCGAACCATCTCGGTCTGCTTGTCACGCACCCGGCTCGAACCGAACTGGCTCTTGAGCTGCTGTGCGCCGAGCGTCTCGCGCGCGTCGGTCGCGCCGCGCATGATGTCACTGAGCCCCATGATCTGATAGATGTCGTCAATCACCTGCTTGCGCAGCGCCACCAGCGCGGTGATGGTCTGCGCGATCGCCTCGATCGGCAGCCAGATGATCACCTCTTTGGTGCCGCCAAACGCCGCCCAGTTGGCGATCGGCACCAGCATGCGGCCGGTGGTCTTGGTCTTGACCGCGGCCTCGATCGCAGCAGCCAGCTCAGCGCCGCCGCTCGGATAAAAGCCTTTGACCTCCAGCGCCTCTGACAGCGCATGGATGCGCCCTGTCAGCAGGTTCAGCTCCTCCAGCTGGTCTTTGTACTGCATGACATCCGGCACCGGCACCAGCGAGCCGCGCTGCACCACGCCGTAAGCCGGTTTCGGGCACGGGAAAAAGCCCTGCAGGTCGAGGTGAGGATCGTCCTCGTCGAGTATCTTCTCGCAGCCCTTGGCGACCCACAGCACACGACGCTCAGTGCGCGACCAGATTTCCCAGAACTTCGCACGCTCGCGACTGTCGGCACCGCCGACGCCCTTGGCCTCCTTGTCGACGCGGTATTCGGCGTCCTGATACTCGTCGCCGGAGTACTTCTTGAACCGCTTGCGCGCCTGCGATCGCGTCAGGTAGCTCGCCGCGGCGACCCAGGTGACCTCCGGCCACGTCCGGCTGACGCTGTGCAGAAAGTCCCGGCGCTGCTTGAAGTCGATACAGACCTTCTCGTGATCATAATAGCTGCCGCCCTTGCCGCTCTCGTAGCGGCACCACGGCACGCCACGACCCGCCATCACCAGATCGTCACGCACCAGCACCATCAGGTCCTCGATGCGCGCAATGTCGAACGCGACCATCGAGCACCGCTCCAGCACCTCGGCGGCAGCCTGATAAACCGGGCGTCTGTCTTTGAACTTCGTCACCACCACCGGCCGCGGCGGCTTGGCAAGGATCGCTGGCTTGATCACCTCGCAATTCGCCCAGAACATCTGAAACTCTTTGTCGCGCGTCATGCCAGCGAGGCGCTCCAGATTGGCGAACTGCTTGTCGATGCGATCGCAGTGATCGTTCCACCGCTCGAACGCGCCCTCGCTTTCCTCCAGCATGTTGATCCACGCCTTCGACTTGCGCGGCTCGATCGCCGGATTGAACTCCAGATCATCGAAGCGGATGTCCTCCTCGATCGGCTTGCCGGGTTTCTCGTCAGCCATGCCACCGTCTCCTGATTGCGACATAGCAGTCGCGGTTTGCTGACACCGGCTCGAACTGAAACAGGTAGTCCAGGCGATGCTCGACGATTGCCTGCGCCGGGACCTCCGGCCAGAGCGCACACCGCGCAATCCACCGTCGTTTCGATGTGCGCTTGCGCATCAGGCGCTCCTGACGTCGAGCCAGTCGCGCCGGTGCCCGCCGCCGAGCGCATCGAGCGCCTGCACGAACCGCCGGACCCGCGGCCTGCTCTTCAGTTCGATCGCGACCGACGCCGCGACCCGCTCCGCACTGGTGTCGATCGGCGGCCGTCGATCGAACTGGCGCATCCGATAGGCCTTGTCGGCGATCTGCTTGATGCGCGCGCCGCTGAGGCCGAACCGTCGACCGATCGCCCGCAGCGTGAGCCCGGCCTCACGCATCGCGACCACCGTCTCGCCGCGCTCCCAAGCGACCTGACTGATCACAAGCGTCCCGTCGTCGAGCATGTCGCTCCACTCGATGCGGCTGCGGCGCTCGCGGTGCGTCTCCTCGGGCGGCTTGGTCTTACGCCGCCACGCGGACGCCGTCGCGGCCCGCGACAGGGCCTCGTTGAGGTGCGGCCCGCGGTAACGCTCCTGCAGGCCCTGGACCCACTGGGTGTGCTCCGCGGCCCGCTGCTCGTACAGCCGCTGCCAGTCCTCGCCCCGTGTGCGGGCCGCGGCGAGAAGATCGCGCTCTCTCGCCATCTGCTGCCGGGCGCGCCGGGCTGCCAGCTCTTCCAGATGCGCGTCCATGTTGAGCAGCCTCCGCCACAGCTCCAGCTCGACCGGCGTCATCGGGTTAGTCATAGCGACCGAACCTCCCGCGCCCGTAGGCAACCAGCTGATGCCAGATCGCACTGAGATAGTAGATCACGACCCCCTGCAGGCCGATCATCACAATAACGCCGATTTCGACCGCGGTCACAGCTGTATTCCCCTGCGCCGATCGGGCGGTGGCGGGATATGGAAACCGACGCTCGGCGGCGGCTCCGGCTCACGCAGCGGCGCAGGCTGCCAGCTCAGAGCCAGATAGCGAAAAGCATCAGCAGGATGGCTAGTCCAGTCGTGAACGTGAGAAGCACGAAACGTCTTTTTCTCGTCATCCCATTCACGCCGGTACTGTTCGAGCGCCGCAAGTCCGCTCTCCTCGCAGCGCGGATGAAAGACGCAGAGCGGTAGCGTGCGTCGCGCGGCATTGATGCCGTCACTGATGGAGACGTGCGGTGCCATCCGGGGGTGTAGACCCAAACTCTGCATAGTCTCGACGCGCGTTCGGCCCGACCCCCATTCCATGACCTTGGCGTCGTGCGGCACCCAGTCGTCGCCATGCGCCCACCCCCGCTCTGTCTCGCGCCGATTGATCTCGTCGCGGTACCACTCGACGCCGACGCCGCTCGTCGACAGGCAATCATAGACGTAGACCTGCCCACCGCGCACGGTGAACCACCAGATCGAGGTATCGTCGGTGACGCCCAGGTCCCATGCGCGATGCACCAGCTCGCCGGGCAGCGGCTCGATCTCGCGCACGCGCTCCTCAGTGCGGACTTCGGCCATCTCGAATGCGTAGATCGCGCCGAGAATGGCGGCCTGCCAGTCGCACAGATACTCCTGACGATACTGCGCCCGACCGACGTCCTCACCGTACAGCGCGGTGTACTCTTTCAGGGTTTCGGCAAGAGCCTCGTCTGATAGGGCACCAGTGTCTTTGACGGTGAGGAGTTCGGCGAACCATCTTGGAGACTGCTGGGCATGTCGAAAAAGGTCCAACGCATGATTGCGTCCGCGGGGAGTAGTGATGAACGTCGCCCAGCCGTTGTTCTCTTCGACCATTGGCCGGTGATATGCCCACGCTGAGGGATTTGCGAGCGCGTATTCCGAGTAGACGATCCCGGCGACGCCTGCGCCAACGGTGGCGTCGTAGCGATCACTACCAATGCACTGCCATGTGCTTCCGTTCTTGAAACGGATGAACATTGATCCTTGATCAATGTTCTCGATGAAGTCACTAGGGAACGCTTCTTCGATGCGTCTCTTCCCGGTATGCGCATTGACTGCACTCCAGATTGATTTGCGGGCCTGCTCGAACTCTGGGAGACAGTGCCAGTACGAGGCCGGGCGTTTGACCGCGGCGACAGCAGTGTGGTGAAGCGCAACCTCGTCCTTCCCGGCACGCCGGTGCCAGATCGCGACCGCGCGTTTGCCTCCGGCCTGCAGGTACTGCCAGAGCGCCATCTGATGCGGCCGCGGCGTCCACTTATTGTGCGGCAGCGTGATGTCAATCATCTGCTTTGCTCATGATGTCGCGCAGCTCCTCGACACGCTGATGCAATTGCCTCAGCTCGGTCGAGTAGTGCCCATCCATACGCGGATGGTTGAACTGCTGCGCGATCAATTCGAGCGCGACGGTGATGCGCTCGAACATCTCGTGGATTGTCACGCTCTTGTGCGGATCGCCATCGCGCATCGCGTCAGCCGTGAACCGGTGCGCCGAACACGCGCCAGCCCAGCAGCAAGAACAGCAGGAACAGCAGCAACGAGTTGCCGAGCGGGCCGTGTGCCGCGATGCCTGCCCAATTCCAATTCCACGCGAGTGCGAACAGCAGCCAGATCAGCATCAGTATCCAGAAGATTAGACCGAGAGACATCGTAGCCTCCTATTTGTCGTCGTCTTTCTTCTTCGCTGCTCCGCCCTCCAGAATTGTCCTGATCGTCACGCGGATGTCGCCCTCGCCATCTGCGCCGGTGTGCGGCTGTGCTGGCTTGCCCCAGCCGCGCTCCAGCAGCGCGACGCACGCTGCGACCCTCGCGCGCTCGCTCTCGCCATTCAGCGCGACGCCAGCGAGAGACTTCAAGCACATCTCAGTGTGAGAGCGCGCCAAAGAACGCAAATCGATTGGGGCCTTCGCCATTTAAGTCCTAGGTGTGTTGTCTTGCCTGTCGTTCTCGTCAATCGCCGTGAACAGCGCCTGCAGGAGCTGGTTGACGTCGTGCAGCAGGTTGTCGACGTCGACGCGCAACGCCCTGACGTCGCTGCGCAGCTGTGTGATCTCGCGGTCCATCACGGCCGCGACTTCGTTGAACCGGGCATCGATCTCGTTGCTGATTTTCAAGCCTGCCATGGCATGCTTTTTGGTCCGGGTAATTCCGGGTAATTACCCGGACCATCATTCAGCTTAACAGCCGCGATCGTCAAGTTGAGCGGTCAGAGCCAGCCCCACGAAATAAGCTTGAAGATGAGCCAGTAGAGCGGAAGGGCAACGGCGGCGATCATCACCATGTGGATGAGGGCGACACCGATCAGGCCGAGCAGAAGGAGCAGGGCGTCCATCAGTTCGACCCCCTGATCCACTTTGGCACCAGCGGCTCGACCTTGTGCGCGATGCAGGCGCGCAGCAGCAGCACCTGCGCTGCGGGGATCATGGCGTCGCCCGAAAGATAGCGCCGCGACGTCCGCGCCGAGACGCCCAGATAGCGGCCCGCGGAGGCCTGATTGAGGCCCAAAGCCCGAATTGCACGGCCGTAGGCACGCGGCGACATCGACCGCTCCATCTGCCAATCGTCAGTCGTTTCAGCCATTTAGCTCTCCTTTTGAGCGCGCATATGCGTCGGCGCACAAATGTGCGTTTCGCATATGCTCTTTTATGTGCTTGGCCGCATGTGGTCAAGCTGTCCGGCCGGTCTATGGGACTTGACAGGTAGGACAGCCGGTCCTATAGGTGGGGCGTCAACAACGGAGCAAGCAAATGCAGAACGAGTTTCAGAACGCCTACCAGACCTCGCAGGCGCTCCAGCGCCAGACCAATTCCTACGCGGTGCCGGAGGGCATGTTCGCCGTCGTCGAGTGCTCGCTGGCCTACTGCCAATTCACTGACGCGACCCTGCCGAACCCCGACCGTCGCGTGGTTCGCTACTACGGCTCGCGCCGCATCGCCGAGCACGTTGCCGCCCGCAAGAACGCCGAGCTGGCGGACCTCTACGCGGAGGATGGCGGCTGCGAGGCTTGGTACGAGGTCAGCCCCAAGCTGCCCCGCCCGGTGCTGGTCGCCGCCCCCATCGATGATGAAATCCCGTTCTGACCGAACGGCCTAACCCCCTCAACAACGGAGAACGACCATGACCGACCAATCCTCAGTGACTTACGACCGCGACGGCAACGCCGTCTGCTTCTCAGGCCCGGACGCCGTCCACA
>Ga0184624_10000029_pt1 | contig 37624 bp, 37 predicted proteins | sample PLM3_5_b1_FD_133157 | JGI IMG/M metagenome (GOLD analysis project Ga0184624, IMG submission 133157) | Groundwater sediment microbial communities from an aquifer in East River, Colorado, USA - PLM3_5_b1 | ecosystem: Environmental > Terrestrial > Soil > Riparian zone | place: USA: East River...
CAGCGCCACATCCCTGGCGAGTCCCTCTCCCGCGTCAGCTCCTACGACTGGTTCGGCTCCCTCGCCTTCTACCCCCTCGGCCTGGCGATCTGGGGCCCGATCGCCGCCGCGATCGGCGTCGGCACCTCGCTCTGGCTCAGCTTCGGCCTCGCCGCCATGCTCACCCTCGCCCTGATCAGCGTCCCCGACATCCGCCGGCTGCCGGCCGCGCCATAGGATTGCCGGGTGCGGTTCACGCTCAAGAACCTGAAGGAGGACGTCGGGGACGTCGGCTCCAACTTCGACGGTGCCCCGGACCTGGAGTTCCGCCTGGCGACCAAGCCGCTGGAGCTGGAGCAGTCGGGCCTCGGCTACCAGCGCATCCCGCCCAACTACCGCTTCCCCTACGGCCACACGCACCAGCGGCAGGAGGAGGTCTACGTGGTCCTGCGCGGCAGCGGGCGGATGAAGCTCGACGACGAGATCGTCGAGCTGAAGGAGTGGGATGCCGTGCGCGTCTCCCCCGGCACCTGGCGCGGCTACGAGGCCGGCCCGGAGGGCCTCGAGATCTTTGTCATCGGCGCCCCCAACCTCGGCGAGAACCCCCGAGACGACGTCGAGGGCCGGCGCGACTGGTGGACCGACTAGGTCAGCGAGCGCCGATCGCGCTCATCCCCCGCGCCAGCTGACGGACGCTGGTCGCGCCAGGCGGCACCGGAACCGCGCGGAAGGTCGGCGCCGGGAGGTGGAGGCGGAAGGCGATCTGGCCCTCACGGTCGAAGCCGGTGACGAGCTTGTTGTCGCCCCAGCTGACGAGCCAGCCGCCGTCGGGCAGTTCACGCGCCGAGCCACAACAGTGGCTCCGCTTCACCTCCGGGTCGTTCAGCTGCCCCTTGTAGATCGCCTTGCCGGCGGCCAGGTCGAGCTTGTAGAAGACGACCCGCGGGCGGCGGGGGCGGTCCTTGCCGTTGTCGAAGACGGTCAGCCGGCCATGGCGGTCGAGGCGGACGTCGTGCTGGCCCCCGAGCAGCTTCGTCGCCGGGTCGCCGACGACCCGCAGGGCCTTGCCGGTGGGGCTGCCGCCGAGCTTCCAGTTGATCTCCCCGCTGGCGCGGTCGATCCCGTAGACCGCGTCGGTGTGGCGGGTGGAGACGATCACTTCGTCGGGCCCCCGGGGCTCGATCGAGTTGATGTGGACCGGGTCGTAGGCCTCGCGCTGGAGCCGGCGCCGCGGGTTGCTGAGCACGTTGTGCCACCAGCGCCCCGTCTCGGAGAGGGCGATGTGGCCGCGCGAGTTCCAATGCCAGAGGACCTTCCCGGCGGGGTCGACTTCCTGCACTTCGGCCGAGACGATCGTCGCCCGCCGGGGGCCGCCGACGCGGCGCAGGTCGGCCGATTCCGGGACGTAGGTGTCCAGCAGCACGTTCCCGTTCGGGAGTTCGCGGTACTCGTGGCCGTCGACGATCGAGCCCTCGGTGCTGACCAGGCGCAGCAGCCTGCCGGACTCGGTGCGGACCTCGTGGGCCATCCGCGGGTCGAGGCCGTAGCCGTCGCCGAAGGAACGCGCCCAGACGACGTCGCCGTCGCCGACGATCTGTCCCCACAGCGCCCTCGTACCGGGGTTGAACCACCAGCGGGGCCTGCCTTCGGTGTCGAAGACGATCACCCAGGGGCGGTCGTCCTCGCCCGTGTAGGTGACGACGAAGAGGCCGAAAGGAACCGGGTGGATCGATTCGAACCGGGTCGGGGGGAAGTCCGCCGGCAGGTCCGGGAGGTTGGCCGCCGGCTGCTCCCGCGCAGGGGGCGGCTCGACGGCGGCCTGCCCGCATCCGCCGAGAAGGAGCAACAACAGCAACAGCAGGAAGATCTTCACCGACCCGAGCTTAGGGACCGCCGAATGCCGGGCTGCTGCTACGGTGATCGGGTCGGGTTCGGCCATTTCGCCACCCGAGAGGTTCCGTTTCCTCCTCGTGCTTCATTGGCGCCTTGGGGTCGCAGGATCTCCCTAAGACGTTCAACACAGGAGTTCACAACATCACTACGTTTGCCGATCTCGGCACTTCCAAGCCGGTGGTCGACGCCCTCAACGCGCGTTCGATCACCCAGCCGTTCCCCGTTCAAGAGATGGTCGTCCGCGATGCGCTCGCCGGCCGCGACCTCCTCGTCCAGTCCCCCACCGGGTCGGGCAAGACGCTCGCCTTCGGTATCCCGATGGTCGACCTGCTCGACGCCGAGGGCCAGGGCCCGCGCGCTCTCGTCCTCGCTCCCACCCGCGAGCTCGCCGGCCAGATCGTCGTCGAGCTCGAGGCCCTCGCCACGGCGCGCCGCCTGAAGGTCACCGCCGTCTACGGCGGCGTCGGCTTCGGGCCGCAGATCGCCGCCGTCCGCCGCGCCGACATCCTCGTCGCCACCCCCGGCCGTCTCGAGGACCTGATCGGCCGCGGTGCCGTCTCTCTTGACCGCATCCGCCTGCTCGTCCTCGACGAGGCCGACCGCATGCTCGACATGGGCTTCCGCCCCGCCGTCGACCGGATCGTCGACCAGACGCCACGCGACCGCCAGACGCTGTTCTTCTCCGCGACCCTCGAGGGCGCAACCGGCAAGGTCGCGACCTCTTACACCCGCGACGCCCGCTCCCACACCCACGCCGAGCCCGAGCACAAGGAGGCCAACATCGAGCACCGCTTCCTCTCGGTCGACTCGCAGGGGGCCAAGCTCGAGCACCTCGTCACCCACCTCTCCGGGGCGGACGCGGGACGCTCGCTCGTCTTCGTCCGCACCAAGCGCGGCGCCGACCGGCTCGTCAAGCGGCTGCGCGGCCGCCAGGTCAACGCCGTCGCCATGCACGGCGACAAGAGCCAAAGCCAGCGCGAGCGGGCCCTGGCCCGCTTCGAGCGCGGCGAGGTGATGACCCTGGTCGCGACCGACGTCGCCGCCCGCGGGATCGACATCCCCGACGTCGCCCACGTGATCAACTACGACGCCCCCGATGACCGCGAGGCCTACGTGCACCGCGTCGGCCGCACCGGCCGCGCCGGGCGCACCGGCACCGGCATCAGCTTCGTCCTCGCCGAGCAGGCCGAGGAGATGCGACATATCACCAACAGCCTCGGGCTGACCGACGGCCCTCGCCGGCCGGAGCGGACCGCGGGAACCTCCTCTTCGTCGCGGTCCTCCTCGTCGCGACGGCGACGCAACCGGCGCCGCCGCAGCGCCGCTTAGGCAGTCGGCATGGAGGTCGGGATTGGTCTTGCTGCCGCAGTTGCGCTGCTGACCAATCTCGCCTCGCTGCTCAAGCACCGGGGCTGCCAGCACACGCATCCCGTCTCCATCGGCAGCCCGCTCACAAGCTTGCGCGGCCTTGCCGCCTCGCCGTGGTTCGCGGCCGGCTGGGGGCTTGCCGCCCTGGCCTGGGTCGTCCACATCGCCGCGCTCTCGCTGGCCCCGATCTCCCTCGTGCAGGCGGTCCTGGCCGGCGGCGCGGTCACCCTCGCGGTGCTCTCCCAGCGCCTCTTCGGCGGCCAGGTCGAGCGGCGGCAGTGGCTGGCACTGGCGCTCGGCGGCGGCGGACTCGCCCTCCTCGCGGCGACGCTTCCCCACTTCCACGGCGCCCACTCCGGCTTCTCGATCGGCGCGATCGTCAGCTTCGAGGGCGGCCTGGTCCTGCTCGCGGCCGGGGTCGCGCTCGGCCACCGGGCCCCGCGCCTCGCCGAGCGCCGCGGCGTCCTGCTCGCGGTCCTCGCCGGCCTTCTCTTCGCCCTCGCCGGGGTCGCGATCAAGGCCCTCACCGGCGGCGCCGGCAGCTGGCCGATGATCGCGTCGCTGCTGGCGCTGACCCTCGCCTGCGGCGCCCTCGCCCAGTTCACCGCGGTCACCGCCCTGCAGAGCGGCGGGGCGATCGAGACGATCGGCCTGATGGGGATCGTCGCCAACGCCACTCAGATCCTCGGCGGGATCCTCGTCTTCGGCGACCCCCTCTCCCCGACCCCGCTCGGGATGACCCTCCAGATCACCGCCCTGGCGATGGTCTGCGTCTCCGCGGTCCTGCTCCCGTCCTCGATCGGCGCCCGCCGGTTGCGGCCGGCGCTCCCAGCAGCGGCCGCCTGAACCAGGCGACGGTCGGCCGCCTAAGCCTCCGGCTCAGCGCTGGGTGGGATCGGGCTCCAAGTGGAAGACCTCGACCGAGACGTCGTTGTGGGTGTCGATGCTGCTGTTGAAGGCGCGGACCTTGCGGTTCAGGATTCGTTCGATCGTCCCGGTGAACTCCCCCTTCGTCGCATGCTGGAAGTACAGCCGCGTGTCGCGAAGGCGCTGATGCTCCTCCATGTCCGCGAGTCGTTTCTCGGCCGGCGTGAAGCTGTCTTCGAGCGTGCAGATGACGATGTCCGAGCCGGCGAATTCGGTTCTCGATTTGGTCGGGCCGCGGCCGAACTGCTCCTTGTAGAGGCGGACCATCTCTCGAGATATCTCGGCGCGAACGGAGGATTGATGATCGGAAGCCTCGACCGATTCGGGGACATGCTGACTCATATTCGATTCCTCTCTCCAGGTCGGATGTACCGCACGGGACAGAGGAGGCTGGAGCCCGAAGTGCGGGTAGCAAGCGCGGGTTCCAGAACGGACCGGGCGACTGACGGCCGCCGGGTCCAACGGCCCGAGTCACCTGAGGGCAGGCGACCCGTGCAGCTCCGGACCAGATATCGCGATTCGATTGCGGCGTGTCGGCAGATGACGCCGCCCGCTGCTACCTCAACACAGGTTTCAGCATACTCCCCCACTACCGGTTAACAAGGGCGCCAAAACGGGGTTGACGCGACTGATGGCCCGGACTATGAGGCGTAGCGGTGATGGATGGCGAGGGCGTTGCCGTCCGGATCGGAGAAGAAGGCCTGGTGGCAGACGCCCGAATCGAGGGTGCTGCCTTTGAACTCGACTCCCCGCGATTCCAGCTCCGCCTTCGCCGCCTCGAAATCGTCCACGTGAAACTCGATCGGGTGGTTGTTGGCGTGGAACTCGATGCCGAAGGCGTCCGACTGCATGAGGGCGATCGTCAGGTTCCCCGTCTCGAACTCGCCGGCGGGCATGCTCCCCCACTGCTTTGAGAACTCGAGCCCGAGCGTCTCACCGTAGAACTGCGCCGCGCGCTCGTAATCCTCCGTCGCGACGGTGATGAAGTCGGTGCCGCTGATGATCTTGGACTGCGTTGCCATCTCGTTCCCTTCGTTGGTCTTCGGGGTTCCCCCCGTCGTCTGCAGCGACCGAACCAGCGCCGCGATGCCGGCGAGCAAGCCGAGGATGCCGGCGATCAGCGCTGCGATCAGGAGGCCGTCGCCCCCATCCCCGGAGTCCTCTTCGGCGGTTGCATCATCCTCCGCCGCGACGCCCTGCGCCCCGCCGGCCGCGGTGACGAGTACTTGCGGCGCCGGCGAGCGGGAGCTCGGAGCGCCCACCCACCGCACCACATCCCCGTTCTCGTAGGTCTGCAGTGCCCTGAACGTCAGCGTCTCTCCCACCTCTTCGGGAACCTGCACCGCGACCGGGAACTCTTCGAACTGCTGCGGCTGGATCTCCGCCCCGCGCTCCTCAGCGGTCCAAGTCACGCGGGCGACCCGTGGGGGGGTCTCCCGGCCGCCGATGATCGATTTGGCGGCCTTCGTCATCGTCACCTTCCCCGACCAACCTGCGACCGGCCGGTAGAGGGCATAGCCGAACCCGGGCGGAAACTCGACGACCACCTTCGTCGTCGCCAGGTTCGGGCTCTCGTTGGGAACGTTCACCTGGAAGACGGTGTAGGTGCCCGCCTCAACTTCCTCGGGAAGCAACCTGACGTGGGCGCCGGCGCCGGCGGGCATCGCAAGGGCGAGGAGGCCGATCAGCGAAGCGAAGGCCCGGCGGGCGCGTGGGTGGAGGAGGGGAAACATGCTCAACAAGGCTATAGCGGTTGAGCACATGCTAACTTGCAACCAAATGGTTGTAGATCAAAACCCGATCCGCGACGAGGAGAAGGCCGCCGACCTGCTGTTCCGGGCGCTGGCCGATCCGATCCGCCGCGACATCCTCCGCCGCGCCCACGAGGGCCGGCTCTCGGTCTCGGCCCTGGCCCGCGAACACCCCATCAGCGTCACGGCGATGCAGAAGCACGTCGCCGTGCTCGAGCGGGCCGAACTGGTGAGCAAGCACCGGGTCGGTCGCGAGTCGATCGTCCAAACCGAGACCGACGCCCTCGCCCGCGCCCGCGCCGCCCTCGACCGCCTCGAGGCGGACTGGCGTGACCGGATCGGGCGGATGGAGCAAATCCTCGAAACCGACAAAGGAGACAGCTGATGCCCGTCACCGACGTAGCCAAGGACCTCGACGCCCGGACCATGACGATCACGGCCGAGTTCGACGCCAGTGCCGAGCGCCTCTGGGAGCTGTGGTCGGACCCGCGCCAGCTAGAGCGCTGGTGGAGCCCGCCGTCCCACTCATCGACCTTCGTCGAGCACGAGCTCAAGGTCGGCGCCCGCACCACCTACTTCATGACCGGCCCGGACGGCGAGAAGCACCACGGCCACTGGCGGATCGAGGAGGTCGAACCGCCCCACCGGCTGCACATGACCGACGACGTCGTCGACGACGAGGGCAAGCCAGAGGACGGTGGTCCGACGGGGATGACGGTGACGATCGCCGAGGCCGACGGCACCGCAACCATGTCAATCCAAACCCACTTCGCCGACCGCGCCTCGATGGAACAAACGATCGAGATGGGCTTCGAGCAGGGCATGACCGAAACCCTCAGCCAGGTCGACCCCCTCCTAGGTGCCGCGAGGGTGTGAGGTCAGGCGAGCTCGTCCAGGCCCCGCGCGCAAAGCAGGGCCCCAGGCGGGGCCGAAAATCGGGCCGCCGGGGCCTTTTTCTCCTTCGCTGCCTTCTGCGATCACCTTCAGCTCGGAGCCGTTGGGCCGCATCACCGCCAAATTCGAGCTTTCGCCGGCCTGAGCGAGAAAGGCGATGTGCTTGCCGTCCGGTGCCCAGGAAGGACTCAGGTAGCACCGGCCGCGAAAGCAACCGCCGCGACCCTTGGTCAGCTGGCGCACGCGGCGGCCGTCTGCTCGAGCGACAAAGACATTCGGGCCGTCGTGCAGGTTGCTGGAGAAGGCGATCGAGCGGCCATCCGGAGAGAAGTCGGGCTCCTCGTCCTTCAACGGCCCGTCGATGAGCAGCTTCAGACGCGTCCCGTCGGACCTCATCGAGAAGATGTCGAAGCGATCGCCGGTCCCGTCGTCGGCGCGTTCGCTGACGAAGGCGATCGTCTTGCCGTTCGGCGCAAAGGTCGGATCGGTGTCTCGGACCTCGGCTCCGTGGGTCAGTTGTCGTAGGCCGCTGGCGTCGACCTTGACGAGGAAAATGTGCGAGTAGTGATCGAAGCCGGTCGTGGTGCGGTCGAACACGATGCTCCTCCCGTCCGGAGAAAAGGATGGGTGATCATCTCGCTGGGCACCGGCAGTCAGCGGTCGTACTCCGCCGCCGTCGGCCTTCATCAGGTAGATCCGCGGCCGGGTAGCCGCGACAGAGTCGAGGTCGGCGGCGAAGGCGATCAGGCGCCCGTCGGGAGAGTAAGCCGGCGCCTCGGCGCTGGCGTCGCCGGAAAGCACTCGTTGGGCGCCGCCTCGAGTCGGAGCATGGGCGAACAGTCCCCCGGCCGGAGTACTTTCGAGGAACGCCAGACGCTGATAGGCGATCTGCCCATTCGAGCCTGGAAAAGCCGCCTCCGCGGACGCGACGATGGCGACGGCGCTGAAGACCAACGCGATTGATGCGAGCAAGGCCCCTCGGGTCAGCACGGGGTCCCTTTCGAGGGCCCGTCCCCTAATTCCTTGCAAAGGCGGCAAGCCTTCAGCAGCGGGCGTGCGCGTGGAGACCGCCTAAGAAAACCGCCGGCGCCATCGATCTGACCGTCAGCGCCATCGGATAGACATCGGGAGATAGCAGAGATGATCTCCCAACTGCTCGCCACCGACACCGCGAGAGTCAAGCTCGGGGGGCGGAATATCTCAACCGCCGAGGCCGAGCAGCTACCGCGTAACCGTCACGCGACGGCGCGCAATCCTCGCGGCAGCGGGCAGGAGGGCGAGCGGCTCATGTTGATCGGGCAGACGGACGGGTGACGGGTGCTCACTTTGGTGATCGAGCGAACCCTCGACCCGACGACGTGGTTGATCGTCACCGGTTGGCCCGCAACCGACCGCGAGCGTAGAATCCTCGATTGAGATGGCCAAGGATCCGTGGAAAGACCCCGATCCTCAGCCCGGCGACTTCGACGCCGGGCTTGACCACGCCCAGATCGAGATCCACGAGGGCAACCCCAACGCAAAGCTGTCGATTCTCGTCAGCGTCGAGGGCGACGACGCCAAACGGCTAGAGCGCATAGCCAACGAGCGCGGTCAGCAGCCGGGCGAGGTCGTCTCCGAGCTCCTGCGCAGCGCCTGAACAGATTCAGCCGGCGCGACACTCAAAGCGACTCGCGAGAGCGCCTGACCGCAGCGGCGACATTCGGCATCGGCTCGCCGGTCACAGCCATAGCGGCGGGGCCTGCTAGCTAGAAAGGGCGGAACAAGGCGGGGTGCCGGAGATGCCTCTCCCTTGCAGATCAAAAACCCCGACGCAGCAGGGGTTTCGTTCTATAGCGGGGGCGGGATTCGACCCCGCGACCTTCGGGCTATGAGATTGATCCGCTGGCTCGGCTGGACTACGTGGAGCTAGGTTTCAAGCCGTATTCGCGCGATCGAGCTACGTGGAGATCGGCTGGAATCTGTGGGGCACGTTGCCCCATTCGTTGCCCCAGAGACGAACGTGTGTTCGTCTTCCGCCGATCTGCCTGATTGACTTGCCGCGTGCCCACCGACACCCCACCGACAGGCCTCGACGTCGTCGGACTCTTTGCGGGGATTGGGGGAATCGAGATCGGTCTCGGCGAGGCAGGACACCGGTCCAAGCTCCTCTGCGAGATTGACGACGGCGCCCAAGCAGTTCTCAAGGCGCGTCTCGATGGGGTGGAAATTCAATCCGACGTAACGACGCTCGAGGGCCTGCCGTCGTGCGATCTCGTCGCTGCAGGATTCCCTTGTCAGGACCTAAGCCAGGCGGGTCGAACCGCCGGAATCACTGGCTCGCAGTCGAGCTTGGTCGAACACGTCTTCAGACTGCTGGACTCCACAGACCCCAAACCGACTTGGCTGCTGCTCGAGAACGTCTCTTTCATGCTCTCTCTTGATCGCGGAAACGCAATGACTTGGCTCGTAGAGCAGCTGGAGAGCCGCGGGTTCACCTGGGCCTATCGGGTGGTCGACTCCCAGGCATTCGGTCTTCCGCAGCGACGCCAACGCGTCCTGTTGCTCGCCTCTCGCTCAGAGGATCCACGGCCGATCCTCCTCAATCAAGATGAGCAGCCCGCCCTAGCCAGCTCCCACGACGACGAGCTCGGCTGTGGCTTCTATTGGACGGAGGGGCTACGCGGACTCGGCTGGGCCATTGATGCGGTGCCCACCCTGAAGGGCGGATCGGGCCTCGGTATTCCCTCTCCCCCGGCAATTTGGGCGCCGGGCTCCGCTCAATTGGTGACTCCAGACATCCGCGACGCCGAACGACTCCAAGGCTTTCCGGTCGAATGGACGGTCACTGACGAGACGACGACCGACCGTCGTCGAAACCGGAATAGGTGGAAGCTCGTCGGGAATGCCGTGAGCGTGCCCGTCGCCCGCTGGCTGGGGCAGCGGTTGCTGACCTCCGAGAGCTATCGCCAGAGCGACGCGGAACTTCATGGGAATCGATGGCCGAAGGCGGCCTGGGGTCGGCCTGGCGAGCGCCGCGACGTCCATGTCTCCATGTGGCCAGTCCAATGGGACCGGCCACATCTTCTCGACTACCTAGAGTTTGAGCCGCAACCGCTGTCCGTTCGTGCAACGGCGGGTTTCTTGGAGAGAGCTGAACGTGGCAATCTCCGCATCCCTGAGGATTTTCTTTGCGAAGCTCACGCCCATCTGGAGTCGATGACGACCGAGGCGCAACTGATCGCGGCCTGACCTTCCCTGGACCCGACTCGAAGGCGGTGCAGCCGTCGTCTCAAGAAGCCAGTCGTCGGATGAAGAAGATCCGTCGAGCCGGCACGTCCGCCGAGATGGAACTACGGAGAGCGCTGCATGCGCGAGGTCTGCGCTATCGAGTAGACACCCCTCTCCTACCCGACAAACGCCGGCGCGTCGACATCGCTTTCCCTTCTGCGCGGGTGGCCGTCTTTGTCGATGGCTGCTTTTGGCATGGCTGCCCCGAGCACGCGACCTGGCCCGCCAGCAATGCAGATTTCTGGCGTCAGAAGATCGAGACCAACCAGCGCCGAGACCGAAATACCGATTCGCAACTTCGGGAAGCGGGCTGGCAGGTATTGCGGGTCTGGGAGCACGAGGATCCGAAGCCGGTGGCCGCTCGTATAGAGACCGTTGTTCGTGTCAGACGATCCCAATTGAGTTCCTGAACCAAGCCCCGTCCGCCTCCAGACTTAGTCTCCGCGCCATGATGCACGGTCCGGAGATTCTCGTGGCGAGCATGTCGGCGGCGCGTCCACGCGGTCGCTCCAAGGAGCCGTGGCAATACCACTCTCGATCCGACCAGCACAGCAAAGTTGCTTGTTGGGGTGTCTTCTTCGACATGTTGCGCACCAGCGCGCTTCTCAGCGAGCACGTGCGCGCAGGTAAGGTCATATTCGGCGTCAACTTTGAGATGCGCGATTTCGCCACTGGGCGGAAGAAGGACCTCGATCTCGTGATCGCGCGTCCCTCCGGAGACGAAGCGACTGGCGAAAGAACGCTCAAGGATCTAGCGGAGCACTGGGGCATAGTCCTAAACGGACCCCAGGAAGCGGAGCTGGCCGACCTGCCGTTGATCACGGAGGGCTCCCTGACCGCGTCCGGCGTATTGGTTGCACTTGAGGCAAAGGCCACGATGACCGCCCACGCAAAGGCTGCCCCTCGCCTTTACGACGAGCTCAATTCGAGCCATCTCACGATCCATGGAGCCTCCAACCAGGCGCTGGCTGTCGGTCTGGTCATGGTCAATGAAAGTGACACCTTCATCAGCCCTCCGCGACAGACCGGAAACAACCGTGACGTAATCTCGCAACACTTTCAGCCTGCCGATGCAGAACGCATCATCCGAAAGGTTGAAGAGATCCCCCGACGAGCCTCGCCAACCAGCCACGGATTTGACGGCCTCGGCATCATCGTAGTCAGGGCCGCAAACGACGGTACCCCCGTCCAACTTGTCGCTCATCCCCCTGCACCCCAGCCGGGCGACGTCTTCTACTACGACGACATGCTTTCCCGTATCGCCAACGAGTACGACACCCGCTTCTCGTCGATCTAGCCTGCCCGGACTCAGGTTCACGCACAGACGCGAGTCATTGCCTGCACACCTTGGGCCATGAAGTAGCTAAGGCGCGTTTGGCCAGGCGCATGCTGTCCACGTAGGTAGCCAGCAGGGGTCCTCTGGACCGGAGGAAGGCCTTCGCGATCGACAAGATGCTTCCGGAACTTGCGGAGAGCGTGCCCGCTTTGATGCGCCACCGCGTTTCGGACTAGATGCATCCGATGGAGAGCATCCTTGTCGGCCGGCGAGAGCCGATCGAAGGGTTTTCCTCGGGATAAGAAAGTCTTGGCTCGGTCAGTCGTCTTCTGGATCGGCAGCCAGTCAACATAATTCCGCTCTCCCGCAAGAACCTGTCGAGCAACTTGATCCGATCGAATCTGCACCAAGGAGCGACTGTTACCAGTTGCAACGAAACGAGACATCAGCAAGCCCATGAACAGGCTCTCAAAGTGTCTCTCAAGATCGGTGTAGTACCTGAGAAATGCCCCCTCATATGCCCGGGTGACGTCCCGTTGCGTCAATGCGCCAGCCATGTGAAGTTGCTCTAGGCGATCGAGGTAGCCTTGCGTCCCTCTAGCCGTCCTCGTGAGGCTCTCTGCCACCGTCTTAGCCGGTTTCGGCGGCATGTCAAGTCAAACGGTTTCTTCTACGAAACGAAGCCGAGCTAGCCGGCTTTTTTTGTCTGAGGAGGCACCGCGGATGGCATCAAGAACATCTGCGGGGAGATCCGTATCCGTTTCTATGCGATGGCTGACGGAGAGCAGTCCACGCTCAAGGCGTTTCGAAAGAGCACCTCGGTCAGGCTTGACTCGTCCCGTCATCTCAGACTCGCCGAAGAGACGACCATGAAGGTATACCGCGAGAACCGCAAACCAGATCTCCCGACTGAATACCGTTTCGGCAATGTCACTTCCCATAAGGTCATCGATTGAGTTCATGAGCAACCTGAATCTCTGCTCCGCCTGCTTGGCCTTCGGGAAGGACTCATCGAACTCGGCATAGGCCTCGTTGATTCTTTTCTGACTCTTAGCTCCGAAACCCGACAAGAGCGCGACCACTATGTCGCTCGTCAGCTCGACCTCTTTCATCCGAGCGATCTCGTCGCCAGAAAAAACGCCCCAATCCCGCCATTGCTCTAGCTGCTCCAAAGCGAGTTCATACATCGTCGTCTTGAACTCTCCGAAATATCGCGCGTTGCGTAGCTCCTGGTGGTTGAGTTTGGTTCCGGTGGAATTCAGACGTTGGAAGATCCGAAGAACATCACGATCCTCAATCGAGGATGGCATCACGTGCGTCGAGAACGAGTAATTCAACAACTGGTGCTGAATGTCGCTGCTCAATTCGCCGAACGTTTTCCGCGCCAGTTCCGAATTGTGGTTTCTCTGTACGGTGAACTGGTCCCTTTCAGAGGAAAAGTCAGGCAGGGCGCCAGGTTCGATGTAGCCGATCAAAGTGCGAAGGCGTTGCTGCCCATCGACGACCTCTCGAGTCGAGCGGAGTGAATCGAGGTCTACTCGATCACGAAGAAAGATGATCGGCGTTGGAAGTCCTCGCGCAACCGTGTCAACTAGGAAAGACTTGGCGCCAGGCCTCCAAATATTCCGGCGCTGAAAGACCGGCGCTAAGTCGAGCAGACCATTCCGCTGCCACTCAAGAAAGTCGGAGACCTTGTACTCGGTTTTAGTGATCTCATAGATCTGCATTTGGGCTCGCTGAGCATACTGCCGGTGTCAGCGGGACTTGATGCGCTCTGGTGCTTGCCGCAAAGACACATCGAAGCGACAACCCTCCGCGCAGCGACTGGAACAACCCCGCTCAGACCCCATGTTGCCCCACAGCCCAATTTGCACCTTCTTGTCTGCGCTCCCAGACAAACAAAAACCCCGCATTTGCGGGGCTTTCGTCGTATAGCGGGGGCAGGATTCGAACCTGCGACCTTCGGGTTATGAGCCCGACGAGCTACCTGGCTGCTCCACCCCGCGGCGGACCGTTGATGGTAGCAATCTGCGGGTGGTGGGGGGCGGTTTCCTTCGGGGTGAGCGGCGACTTTGCGCAGGGGTCTTCGTGGTGCCGATCGCTCTAGAGTGGCCGGATGCCTGAGGGGGAAAAACGGGTTGCGGTCGTGGATGTGGGGACCAATTCGACTCGGTTGCTGGTGGCCGACGTGGCAGGCGGGCGGGTCTCGCCGCTGGAGCGGCGGAGCACGGTGACTCGGCTGGGGCGAGGGGTCGATCTCTCCGGTCACTTGGCCAGTGAGGCGATCGAGGACGTTTGCGGGGCGATCGGCGGCTATGTCGGGATCCTCGAGGAGCTTGGGGCCGAGGCCGTGGATGTGATCGCGACCAGCGCGGTCCGGGATGCCGACAACGGCAGCGCCTTCGTCGCCGAGCTGCGGGAGCGGTTTGCGCTCTCGCCCCGCGTCCTCGACGGCGAGGAGGAGGCGCGGCTCACCTACCTCGGCGCCACTTCGGAGTCGTTGCCGAGCGAGCCGACATTGGTCGTCGACATCGGCGGCGGCTCGACCGAGCTGGTCGTCGGCAGCGGCAGCGAGATCTCCTTCCACGACTCCCTCCAGGCCGGCGTCGTCCGCCACAGCGAGCGCTACATCGCCGGCGACCCGCCCGCGGCGAGCGAGCTGGAAGAGCTCGCCACCGACATCCGCGGGCTGATCGAGAGTTCGGTCGGCGCCGGGGTCGAAGCCCGGGCCGGGATCGCCGTCGCCGGCACCCCCACTTCCCTCGCGGCGGTGGAGATGGAACTGGAGCCGTACGACCCATCGCGCGTCCACGGCCACACCCTCGCCCTGCCCTCGATCCAGCGGATGCTCTCCCAGCTCGCCTCGGCGCCGCTGGCCGAGCGGGTCGAGATCCCCGGCCTGCACCCCGACCGGGCGCCGACGATCGTCGCCGGCGTGGTCATCCTCGTCGAGGTGATGCGCGCCTTCGAGCTCGAGGAGATCACCGTCTCCGAGCACGACATCCTCTATGGCACCGCGATCGCCGCCGCAAAGCGCCAGTAGGCGTCCTTCCACAAGTCAAAACCCCTCGCCGTACTCTGTGGACAGAGTGTCTTGTCCGAAAAGGACAGAACGGTCAGCCACCCTTCGGAAGTGCAAGAAGTCAGTACGTCCGCCTACGCACTTTCGGGTAAATGAATGGACTGATGGGTAGACCTCATGAACGACCGGGTACATACTGAATGAACCGGGGACGAGGTGGGGCAATGCTCCACCTTGCATCTCGGAGATAGGGCTTAGGCGATTGCCGCATCATGGCGCCTCCCGCCGTCTGGGCCCACCGAATAAAAGGTCCCTGAAGACGTACCCCTGCCCGTCCTGAGGGGCCGACTTGAATCGGCCGCCTTTATGGCGGCCGATTCTCGTTCCACGGCAACCTCAAGCCAGGTTGGACTTGCGCGGGTAGGCGACCTCGGGATCGGTGAGGACGTTGACCAGGGTCGGCCGGCCGGAGGCGAAGGCACGCTCCAGCGCCGGCTTCAGCTCCCCCGGCTCGCGGACCAGGATGCCGTCGCAGCCGAGTGATTCGACCAGCTCGTCGTAGCGCGTCTCCGGCCGCAGCTCCGCGGCCACCGAGTAGCCGTAGAGGAACTGCATCGGGTGGTGCTCCAGCCCCCAGATCCCGTTGTTGCCCATCACCCCGACGACCCCCAAACCGTGACGCGACATGGTGTCGAACTCGAGGGCGGCGAAACCGAAGGCGCCGTCGCCCAGTAACAGGCAGACCTGGCGGTCGGGATGGGCGATCTTGGCGCCGATCGCCTGTCCGGGACCGGCGCCGAGACAGCCGAAGGGGCCCGGGTCCATCCAGCAACCGGGCTCGAAGGTTTCGATGTAGCGACCGGCGTAGGAGACGAAGTCGCCGCCGTCGCCGATCACGATCGCGTCGCGGTCGAGGACTTCGCCGAGCTCCTTGTAGATGCGGACCGGGTGCAGCGGCGAGCGCTCCTCGTTCAGCTCCTCCTGCTCGGCGGCCCGCTTCTCGCCCTCGACGTTGCGCAGCTGCTCGAGCCACGGCTTCGTCCGCCGTGGGTCCCCGGCCGCCTCGCGCAGCGCCGCCAGCGTCGCGCGGACGTCGCCGACCAGGTCGACCGCGGGCGTGCGGTTTTTCAGCAGGGCGTTCGGGGCGACGTCGAGGCGGACGATCTTCGTCTCCTCGCCGAAGCTGCCGCCGAAACCGAGACGGAAGTCCATCGGCACGCCGACGACGAGGGCGACGTCGGCGCCCTGCAGGGCGGTGCCGCGGGCGCGGCTGAAGGCAAGCTCGTGGTCAGCGGGCAGGCAGCCGCGGCCGAGGCCGTTGAGGAAGACCGGGATCCCGAGCGCCTTGGCGAGCTCCCGCAGCTCCTCCTCCCCGCGCCCCCAGTAGAGACCGCTGCCGGCCATGATCGCCGGCCGCTCCGCCGCCGCCAGCAACGCCGCCGCCTCCTCGACCCCGACGGCCGGCTCCGCCGCCCCCACCTCGGGCAGCGGCGGGATCTCGACCTCAGCCTCGGTGAAGACGACGTCGAGGGGATAGTCGACGAAGGTCGGCCCGCTCGGCGCCGCCGCGGCGCGGTCAAGCGCGGCCGCCGTCACAGCCGCGATCTGGGCCGGATCCTTGACCGTCTCCGCCGACTTGACCAGCGGCGAGACGAAGGGCAGGTGGTCGATCTCCTGCAGCGAGCCCGACCCCCAGCGCAGCTCCGGAGCGCGGCCGCCGAGGACGCAAACGGGCGAGTTGTTCGCCTGGGCCCCGGCGATCGCGCTCATCCCGTTGGTCACACCGGGGCCGGCGGTCAGCGCCGCCACCCCGACGTTGCGGGTCGCCTTCGCGATCCCCTCGGCCGCAAACGCCGCCGTCTGCTCGTGGCGGACGTCGACGAGCTCGATCCCCTCCTCCTTGCAGCCGTCGTAGATCGAGAAGAGGTGCCCGCCCGAAAGCGTGAAGAGGTGGTCGACCCCGCGCGATTTCAGCGCCTTCGCAACCAGCCTGCCGCCGTGCTCAGCCATCTCGGCAGCCTATTGGCTGCGCGGCCATGCCGGGGTACCATCGCCGGGCCCGGGTGGCGAAACTGGCAAAAGCAGCGGCCTTAAAAGCCGCCGCCCCCTCGGGGGCTTGCGGGTTCGAGTCCCGCCCCGGGCACTCCCAGAGCCAAAAGCCCCGCTTTGCCTGCATTTTCCGGGTTTCGGCGCCACCTAAAAGGCAATAAATACTTTGCAGGGACGCAACTCCACCCCTGTTACCGTGTCTTTAGTCCCTGGAACCGTCCTTCCACAGGGAGATCTCTTGGAGGCATCAGCCCTATCTCATGCCAGTCGCCGCGGGCTTCTCGCCCGCCGCTCGCCGCTGCTGAAATTGCAGGGCGACGAGAAGCTGATCGCGATGGCGCGGGCGGGGAACCCCGGGGCCTTCGAGGCGATCGTCGACCGCTACCAGGGCCGCCTGCTCGGCTTCTGCCGCCAGATGCTGAGCTCGACCGAGGATGCCGAAGACGTCCTGCAGGAGGTCTTCGTCAACGCCTACCGGGCGATGCTCGCCGACGAGCGTGAGATCAACCTCCGCCCCTGGCTCTACCGGATCGCCCGCAACCGCTGCCTCAACTACCTGCGCAAGCCGAAGGCCGACGCGCAGGAATCGATGGACATGGTCCCCGAGGTCGACGCCGCCTCGACCGCCGAGCGCGTCCACAACCGCGAGGAGTTCCGCCAGATCCTCAGCGACGTCAACAAACTTCCCGAGACCCAGCGCGCGGCCCTGCTGCTGCGCGAGATGGACGCCCTCTCCTACGAGGAAATCGCCGCCGCGATGGACACCACCGTGCCCTCGGTCAAGTCGCTGCTCGTGCGGGCGCGGATCTCGCTTGCCGAGGCGAGCCAGGCGCGCCTGCTGACCTGCGGCGAGGTCCGGATCGAGCTCTCCGAAGCAGCCGAGGGCCTGCGCAAGGCCTCCGCCCCGGTTCGCCGCCACGTCCGCGAGTGCGAGGAATGCGCCGACTTCCGCAGCCAGATCCGCTCGACCGAGAAGGCGCTGGCGGCGCTCTCGCCGATCGGGCCGCTGCTGGCGCTCAAAGGCTTCTTCCTCTCCAAGCTCGGGCTCGGCGGCACCGGTGGCGCCGGAGCCGGAGCGACCGGTGCCGGCGCCGCGGGCGCGGGTGCGGGCGCGGTCGGAAGCGTCGGCGCCGCGGCCGCCATCGGGGGCGGCTCCGCAGCCAGTGGCCTCGGCGCCCTCGGCGGCGCGATCGGGACCAAGGCCGTCGCCGGCGTCGTCACCGCCGCCGTCCTCACCGCCGGCGCCGTCGAGGTGAAGCAGACGACGACGGGCACGCCGGTCGATCCGAGCCCCACCGCCGCCGCGAAAACTTCCTCTCCGACCACTGAATCTCTCTCCGGCGCGGAAACCGCTCCGGTCGTCGCCGCCCATGCCAAACAGCCGGCGGTCGCAGAGGTCGCTCCGACCGAAGCTCCGCCGGTTCCGGCCCCCACCGCCACGGAGGAGGATACGACTGCGACGCCCGCAGCCGCCGACGAAGAGGGCGAAGAAGCCGCTGGTGCCTCCGCCGCCGGCGAAGAGGTGACGGTCGCCACCGCCGAGGGCAGCATCACCGCGGCGAAACCGTCCGAAGAGGTCGCCGGCGCCCACGGCGGCAGCGGCACCGTCGTCGTCACCACCAGCCCGCCGCCCTCGCCGCCGAGCGAAACGACGCCGCCGCCCGCGAGCGAACCAAGCATCCCGCCGCCGAGCTCATCGCCGCCGGTGATCGAAGTGACCCTGCCCCCGGTCGTGCCCGTGCCGGCGCCGACGCCGGCCCCGGAAGCGTCGCCCGCCGGCGAAGCCGAATAGGCCTCGCCCAGCGGGTCAGTGGTTAGACGCTGTGCGTCTGACCCGGCTTCAGGACCACGACCTTCGAGGAGGTCTTGGACTCGACCTCCGCTTTGAACGCCTCGGCGTCGGTCTGGATCGGCGGGAAGGTGTCGAAGTGGATCGGGATCACCGTTTCGGCGCCGATGAACTGGCAGGCAACCACGCCGTCGTGGCGGTCCATCGTGTAGTGGCCGCCGATCGGCAGCAGGGCGATGTCGACCGGGTTGCGTTCGGCGATCAGCTTCATGTCGCTGAAGAGGCAGGTGTCGCCGGCGTGGTAGACCGTCTTGCCCCCGATGTTGATCAGCAGGCCCGCGGCGGTCCCGATCGCGGTCCCGTGCTCGGCGCTGAACAGGGCCTCTTCGTGCCCGGGCAGGGTGCTGGTGTGCCAGGCGGGGACGAGCTTGATCCAGCCCCAGTCGAACTCGACGGTGCCGCCGAGGTTGGGGTCGCTGAGGGCCTCGATCCCACGGGCTTTCAGCCATTCGGCGAGCTCGACGATGGCGACGCAGTGGGCGCCGGTGCGCTTGGCGACGGGAACCGCATCGGCCATGTGGTCGGCGTGGCCGTGGGTGATCGCGATGTGGGTCGGCTCGACTTCCTCACCCGTGTGGACGGCGGTGGGGTTGTTCGGCTTCAGGAACGGGTCGACCAGAACCGTCGCCTCCCCCTCGCTCAACTCGAAGCATGAATGTCCGTGGTACTTGATCTCCATCGTCAGCTCTCGCCTCCCGGGTCGGGTTTGCCGTTGCTCGTGCTCAGCTCCTCTTTCAGTGCCCAACCGACGGCGACGCCAACCATCATCCCCATCCTCGCCTCCTCGGCGAGGAGGGCGCGGACGGCGAGGACCCGCTCATCGGGATCGGGCATCGTCGCCACCTTCAGCGTCTCGTTTTCATGCGGCTCGCCGAACCAACCCCCCTCTGCCAGGGCCGCCGCCAGCACCTTCTGCAGCTGCGGCGCGGCCTGGGCGACGATCAGCTCGGCCTCGGAGAACCGCTCCGGGTCCAGCAGCCGCTCGATCGCGGCTTCGAGCTCGGTCTCGTCGGGCACCCGGAGAGCGTAGCCCTCCCTGGCTACTCCGCGCGGCGGAAGGCCGTTGCCGCCAACCCCGCCAGGGCGCCGACGGCGCCGCCGACCAGGCCGGCGAGGAAGTCGGCGGTCGGGGCGAAGAGCGGCAGCGCCAAGAGCGTCGCCGCCGCAACCGCGACCCCGATCAGGTCGTACTCCTCGCTGATCGCCCCCCGCGCTTCGTGGCGGCGGAGGACGAACCAGGCGGTGAGGGCGCCGAGCGCCATCCCGTTGCCGCCGGCGATGAAGGTGAAGGTGTCGTCGCTTGCCGCCGCCGTCGCGGCGAGGGCGCCGAGCGCGCCGCAGGCGAGGAGCAGCACCAGCGTCGGGATCGTCCCCAGCCGCCGCTCGACCCCGGTCGAGAAGATCGCCAGGCCGATGGCGACGACGAAGAGGAAGCCGACGTCGACGTAGGCGAACGGGGCGGTGAAGTAGCGCCACCATTCTTCCTGGAAGGGGACGAGGATGCCGCCGAAGCTGTCGAGCCAGTACCCGGTCGCCTTCTGGATCAGCAGCAGGATCACCGAGGCGAGGATCACCCCGATCGTCGCGTAGGGGCGGTCGCCGGAGACGGCGAAGCCCGGGCGGCCGGGGCGCGGGATCCGGCGCCGGCGCCGGCGCGGCTGCTGCGCCTCGAGGCCGTCGCCGCGGCGCTCCAGCTTCGGTGCCCGCTTGCGCAGCCGCGCCCCGCAGTAGGGGCACTCGGTTACGTACGGGGAGACCTCCGAGCCGCAGTTCTTGCAGATGACGCTGAGCTCAGTCTCGCTCATGTTCCGAGGATACCCGCCGCCGTTCGATTCCCAGTAGGAATGCGCGATACTGCCTGGACAACGATCTTTCTAGGAGGAATTTGACGTGGAGCTGAAGAGTCTGGCCGAGCAGAAATCGCTGCTGGAGGTCCTGCCGCCCGGCAAACGGGCCCGCCTGCACCGCCTTCTGTTCGAGTTCGGCCCGGGCAACGGGACCCTGATGCTGCTGCCGATCGACCAGGGCATCGAGCACGGCCCGCGGGACTTCTTCCCCAACCCCGCCTCCAAGGACCCCGATTACCAGTTCCGCCTCGCCGCCGAGGCCGGTTATTCGGCGCTGGCCTGCCAGATCGGGATGGCCGAGAAGTACTACCCCGACTACGCCGGCCGGGTGCCGCTGATCCTCAAGGTCAACGGCAAGACCGACCTCCCCTCCTCCGCCAAGGCCTTCTCCAGCTGCAACGCCAGCGTCGAGGACGGCGTCCGCCTCGGCGCCGACGCGATCGGCTACACGCTCTACGTCGGCTCCCCGCGCCAGGACGAGGATCTCGCCCAGCTGCGCCGCGTCCGCGAGGAATGCGACCGCTTCGGGATGCCGCTGGTCGTCTGGTCCTACCCGCGCGGCGAAGCGGTCGAGGCGAAGGGCGGGCAGAACTCCTTCTACGCGATCGACTACGCGGCGCGGATGGCGATGGAGATGGGCGCCGACGTGGTCAAGCTCAACATGCCGAAGATCGACTCCTCCAAGGACAAGGACGCCCCGGGGCCCTACAACGAGATGGAGGTCGACCAGACCGAGGCGATCCGCCAGTGCGTCGAATCGGCGGGCCGCGCGCTGGTCGTCCTCTCCGGCGGCTCGAAGACCGACGACGAGACGGTCCTGCAGAACACCCGCGACGTGATGGCCGCCGGCGGCTCCGGCGTCATCTTCGGCCGCAACGTCTGGCAGCGCGAGTGGAACGAGGCGGTCGCGATCGTCGAGCAGATCAAAGAGACGCTGCTCTCGAACGTCCGCCGCACTCCGTAGTTGAAGTCCGGCAGCTGGGGCAGCCTCGTGCTGCTCCTGCTCGCCGCGGCGGTCCTGCTGCGGCCGTGGGAGTCCTGGGACGGGCCCTGGGGGGACGAGCCGGCGGCAAGCGCGACGGTGGTGGTGACGCGGGTCGTCGACGGCGATACGGTCGAGGTGCAGCTGGATGGCGCCGAGGAGGACGTCCGCTACATCGGCGTCGACACGCCGGAGACGGTAAAGCCGGGTGAGCCGGTCGGCTGCTTCGGCCCGCAGGCGTCGGCCTTCAACCATCGCCTCGTCGAGGGCGAGCGGGTGCGGCTGGTGTTCGGGGCCGAGCGCCGGGACGTCTACGGGAGGCTGCTCGCCTACGTCTACCTGGACGGGCGCTTCGTCAACGCCGAGCTCGTCCGCCGGGGCCTGGCGCGGACGTTGACGATCCCTCCCAACGACCGCTTCGCGGGTGAGCTGAAGCGGCTCGAGATAGCGGCTGCGCGGGCCGGTCGCGGCCTCTGGGGCGCCTGCTGAAATGTGAAGGAATCGTGAGCCGTGCAAGATCTTTTGCTACGGTCCCCGCTGTCCCGCACTTCTCCCTCATGGGGCCCGGGACTTCTTCCTTATGAGAATGCGACAGAGCATCTCCCAGTTCGAGACCGCGTTCGAGCAGGAGACCTACCTCGAGCGCCGCCGCCGCGAGCAGCTGCGCCGCCGCGCCGCGAACCGATCGCGGGCGCGGAAAATCACCCGTGTCGAGCAGGAGGGCAAGGTCCGCTTCAGCGTTCTCGCCGTCTGCCTCACCGTCACCGTCGTCGTCGTCGTGGTGGCGATGTTCGAGGCGCTCGCCTTCTTGATGGCCTAGGACCCTCTGCCTCGCTGCGTACGTATGCCTTCCTTCAATAGACTCGCGCGCCGATGGCCAGACGCTCACTGAAGCCGCAGCTGAACCAGATCCGTGCCTGGGTCCACCAGGGCCGGACCGATGCCTGGATTGCCCACCAGCTAGAAGTCAGCGCCACCGAGCTGCGCGAGTTCCGCAAGCAGTACGACCTCTCGCCCGACGACGAGAACGCCGGCTCGAGCGAAATCGATCTGCGCGACGAGATCGAAGCCGAGATCGAGGCCGCCACCGAGGCGGAGGAGGCCGAAAAGGCCGAGTCCGACGAGGATGAGGACGAGGACCAGGAGAGCGACGAGGAGCGCGAGGAGCGCTCCGAGGGCGGTGCCGGAGCCGGTCGCCGTCGTCGCCGCCGCCGCGGACGCCGCGGCGGACGCGGGCGACGCAAAGAGCTCGAGGCGACCTTCGACCACGGCGAGACCGACGGCTACGGCCTCTGGCTCGACGCCGCCGTCAAAGACAACCCCGTCTACTCCGAGCACTGGGCCGGCAAGCGCGACGTCACCGTCCGTATCGAGGCCGACCAGATCGTCATCCGCCGCGCCGGCGAGAGCCAGCAGGGCGAGGGCGGCGGCGAGTCCGAGTCAGACGACTCGGACGAGTAGCTAGACCTCGAGTTTGCGGCCGCCGGCGAAGTCGGTGGCGCCCCTCAGATAGAGCCAGAAAGCCGCGTCGGCGAGGGCCTGCGAGTCCTCCTCGACTGCCGGGGCGACGTCGAGCGCGACCTGCTGAGCCCAGTCGGTCCCTTTGCCGTAGAGCTCGGCGAGTTCTTCGGCGCTGAAGGTTGGGCCGATGCGACGGCGCAGCTCATCGCGGACGGCCTCGACGACGCGGTCGGCCATCCGCCGACGACGCGGGTCGTCGATCGCCTGCAGCGCCCGCCGTCCCTCCTCCCACTGGAAGAGCGCGTTCTCGAGGGGATAGGCCATCGGTCTCCAGGGTAGCCATCGCCGACCTCCGCCCTCACCCTCCGACGAGCTTTGCCGAGCCGCACCCGTCAGCGCCCCCAGTCGAGGCCGCCTTCGTAGCCGACGTAGCCTGGCCCGCCGCGAAGGCGGCGCTTGTGGGTACCGTCGCGATTCATCAGCCAAAGGCCCGGGCCGCGGAGGAACGCGATGGCGCGCCCGTCAGGCGAGTAGACGGGCTGATCGACGTCGCCACCTGGGACGGTGGTCAGCTGCCGCTCGACGCCGCCGAGCGTGACCGTCCGGAGGTCGCGGTCGTCGAAGGGTTCGGCGCCTTTCGCCGGTTGGGAGATGAAGACGAGGCGGCGGCTGTTGGGGGCCCATGACGGAAGCCGGTCGCGGCGCCCGTCGCGGGTCAGACGAGTCTCGCGGCTGCCGTCGATGCGCATGACGAAGATCTGGCCATGGCCGTCGACGCGCCGGGAGAAGGCGATCAGCCGCCCGTTCGGCGAGACGACGGGGTCGTTCTCGAGCTGGGGTCGCGGGTCAGCCGGCGGATGTGCCTCCCGGCGAGATCGGAGGAGTAGATGTCGAGAAGGTTGCCGGAGGGCCCGGGGCCGGGCTTGGCGGCGAAGACGACGCGGCCGGCCGGAGAGACGTCGACCGAGCGGACGAAGAAATCGCGCCAGCCGAAAAGGCGCCGACCCCGGTGCTTCGGGTTCCGGTCAGCGAGGGACTTGACGAAGACGGAGTACTCGGTGAAGCAGCTGCCCCCGCCGGCGGGAGCGCAGCCACCCCCGACGATGTAGGCGAAGGAGTGGCGCCCTGGAATGAAGGACGCCTGGTTGCCTTCCACGGAGGAGACTCTCCGCGATCTGCCGTCGGCGGGGTCGATCAGGTAGATCGCCTCGCTCGCGGAAGCCAGAATCTGACCTGCGGGTGGGCGGGCCGCCGAGCCGGCGCTCCCCGTCCCCGGAAACAGGACGACGAGCACCCCGAACCCGACTGCGATTGCGGCCAAGCGCCTCATCTCACTTCACGTTACCCGCGCTCATCGGAGCCACTCCAGCCAGCCGGCCCGCCCGTCAGCTCGGCGGGGTGTCGGGGATTTCGCGCAGCGGCGCGTTTCGCGGGCCGCACGCAACTGGATCGAGCGCGCCCTCGACCTTCCAGACAGAGACCGCTCCTTCCCGGAGGACCGGCTTCACCGCAGCTTCTCCCCGCAGCCAGCGTGCCTCCGGCGATTCGATCGGATCGCCGGGATGGAGGAAGTTGAGGAACGGCGCCGTCACCAGGTAGTCGAGGTCGGCGTCGTTGACGGCGGCCCGGAACTCGGCGCAGGTCGGGATCGCGTTGAAGGCGCCGTGGGGGCCGTCGGCGCCGAGGTAGCGCACCCGGTTGCTGAGGTCGGTGCCGTAGAAGCCGTAGCCGGCGAAGCCGGCGCTGGTGCCGGCGAGCCCGATGCGGGCGTCCTCGATCCCCCTGGCCCACTTGTAGGCGGTGTCGAGATCCATGCCGGGGATGCGCTCCTCGGCTGGGCCGTCGTTGGCGAAGCGGTTCTCCAGGTAGTGGCGCTGGACGGGATAGCCGATCGCGACGAGGCAGACGAGCAGCCCCGCTGCGGTAGCGGCGAGGGCGGCGGTGCCGACGCCGCGCGAACGCAGGTACAGCAGCAGGGCCGGCACCAGCACGACCAGCACGGTGAGGAGGAAGGCAAAGACACGCGCCTTGTCGTGGAGGGCGTCGTCGGGGCGGTTCGTGACGAGGAAGACGAGGACCAGGACGCCGATCAGCCCCCACTGCCGCCGCTCACCGTCGAGCCAGCGCTCCAGCGGCAGGAGGACGATTCCCGCGAGCAGGGCCGGGATGACGTAGCGGATGTTGATCCCGAAGCCGACCGGTTCCCCCTCCGCCCCGGCGGCGCTGAGAGGCGTGAAGAGGTAGGCGAGGGCGCCGAAGAGGGCGACCGCGCCCATCCAGCGCACAACCCGGTCACGCCCACGTAGGACGGCCACGAGCGCCGCAGCAACCGCGCCGAAGACAACGAGCGGCCAGAGCGCGCCGAACGCCTCGTGCAGGCCCGGGCCGAAGTACTCGCGCCAGACGCCGGTGTCGGTGGCGTAGTGGACGATGTTGAAGTCCGGCCGCCCCTCCTGCAACCGCTCCGGATGCGGCAGTGAAATCGGCCCCAGCGAGTGCACCTCGGGGATCGGGTTGCCGGCGACGACCAGGTTGCGCAGGTACCAGAAGGCCCCACCCGCAAGCGCCGCCATAAACCACCACCCAGCGGCAGCCCATCGCCTCCCAGCAGGTGCCAGCACCACCACAGCCACCGTCAGCGCAGCCGCCATCGCCAAAGCCGTAACCCGCGTCCCGGCCGCCAACCCGGCAGCGAGCCCAGCCGCCGCAAGCGCCCACCGCTCCCACCCCCGGGAGACGGCGGCGCGGTGGGACCACGCCTCGACCAATATTGCGATCGAGGCGAGGAGCAGGGCCGCAGCCGCTAGATCGTTCTTGGCGGCGCCTGGGTCTCTCACCACCAAGGTGTGGCACCCGAGGAGGATCGCAGCGGCGATCGCCGTCACTGCTCCGCGCCCGTAAGGCCGCCCCACGCAGTAGGCCGCCAGGAACGCCACGGCCAACCAGCCGAGGTTCAAAAACAGCGAGAGCGTGTCCCGGCCCGTCAGCAAGATCCCAACGGCGTGCAGCAGCTCCGAGTTCTGCGGGTAGAACCAGTTCGTGAAGACCGTGTCGGTGTGGTGCATCCCAACCGTCGAATGCGTCTGCACCATGTCGACAGCGAACGGCAGGTGGTACCAGAGGCTGTCGAAGTTGAAGACCCCACGATCCAGCGCATGCTTCGTAGTCACCGCGTAGCTGAACACCGTCCCCGCGATGACCAGGACCATCAGAAGCAGGGACCATGGGGTTTGGCCGGCGGGTCCTGCCGCCGCAGGGGACCCACCCCCCCTTCCGGTAGCTAAAGCTTCCTCAGGGGGGGTCCCCCCTACGGCGTCACCCCCCGGCAGAAGCGAGATCAGCAGACAGAGAAGGAGCGAGGCGACGATCAGGGCCCCGGCGTAGAAGAAGCCGAAGGTGCCGAGGATCTCCGAAAGCCAGATGACTAGCGCTATGGCGACGATGGACTCGACCAGGCGAGCTGGGGAGCCCTCCCAGGTGGGGAGCAGCTTTTGGCGCAGCCAATAGGCGCTGAACGCAACTGGCACGACAACCAGCGCCAGCTGGAGGGCTGCCAGCAGGTAGCCCCCTAGGTCAACCATGGAGGTCCCCCGCGGCGGTGGCTACCCGCCGAGGCTGCCCTGGATCACGACCGGCGTCTCCCCTTCGGCGACCATGCCCTGGGACCGCGCTTCGCGCTGGACGACCAGCGGGTCGCCCGAGGACTGGATGCGCTGGTGGAGGCGGCGGTTTTCCTGGAGGAGTTCGAGCCGTTTCGCTTTCGCCGCGGTCGTGCCGGTGTAGGTCCTGTAGAAGTCGATCGAGGGATTGAAGTAGGAGTAGAGGACCGCGAAGAGGACGACGGTGAGGACGACGCGGCCGACGCGGTCCCACTGGATCCGGCTCGGGCCCGTGCGCGCCGCGGGCCGGGCTTTGCGAGCGGCGGGACGGCGACGGGCAGTCGATTTCGAGCGTCCAGCATGCGCACGCGTCGCCATACCCGGAGCTACGCGGCCGGGCCCCGCTTTCCTGCATCTGATGGCCGGCTAGGACCGGCGTTGGACGAAAGCGTTCAGGCCGGGGAACTCGGCCGAGGAGCCCAACTCCTCTTCGATCCGCAGCAGCCGGTTGTACTTCGCGACCCGGTCTGAGCGCGAGGGGGCGCCGGTCTTGATCTGGCCGGCACCGGTGGCGACGGCGAGGTCGGCGATCGTCGTGTCCTCCGTCTCTCCCGAGCGGTGGGAGATCACGACGGTGTAGCCAGCCTCGCGTGCGATCCGGATCGCCTCCAAGGTCTCCGAGAGGGTGCCGATCTGGTTCACCTTGACCAGGATCGAGTTGCCGACGCCGAGGTCGATGCCGCGCCGCAGACGCTCCGGGTTGGTGACGAAGAGGTCGTCGCCGACCAGTTGCACCCGCTCGCCGAGGCCCTCGGTCAAGAGCTTCCAGCCGTCCCAGTCCTCCTCGTCCATGCCGTCCTCGATCGAGACGATCGGGTAGCGCGAGCAAGCGTCCTGCCAGTAGGAGGCCATCTCCTCCGAGGAGAGGGTGCGGCCCTCGTGCTCGAGGTCGTAGGAGCCGTTCTCGAAGACCTCGCTGGTGGCGGGGTCGAGGGCGATGAAGACGTCCTTGCCGGGCTCGTACCCGGCGGCCTCGACGCCGGCCAGGACAGCCTGCAGCGCCGCCTCGTTGGACTCGAGGTTCGGCGCGAAGCCGCCCTCGTCGCCGCCGGCGGTCGAGAGCCCCTGCGAAGACAGCGACTTCTTCAGCGCGTGGAAGACCTCGGCCCCCACCCGCAGGCACTCGGAGAAGCTCTCGGCGCCGGCGGGGACGATCATGAACTCCTGGAAGTCGACTGAGTTGTCGGCGTGGGCGCCGCCGTTTAGGACGTTCATCATCGGCACCGGCAGCAGCTTCGGCTCACCACCTCCGTAGAGCTCGGCGAGGTAGCGGTAGAGCGGCTGCCCGGAGTCCGCGGCGGCGGCCTTGGCGGCGGCGAGCGAGACGCCGAGCAGCGCGTTGGCGCCGAGGCGGCCCTTGTTTGGAGTGCCGTCGAGCTCGATCATCGTCCGGTCGAGCGCCCCCTGCTCGGCGGCGCGGGCGCCGGTCAGGGCCGCGGCGATCTCGCCGTTGACGTTGGCGACCGCGCGGCCGACGCCCTTCCCGGCCCAGGCGTCACCGCCGTCGCGCAACTCGACCGCCTCGAACTCTCCCGTCGACGCTCCCGAGGGAACCGCGGCGAGACCGCGCGCGCCCGACTCCAGCACGACTTCCACCTCGACCGTGGGATTGCCACGCGAATCGAGGATCTGGCGGGCGTGGATGGAGCTGATCGTGCTCACGGGCGCGCCAGTCTATTCCCAGCTACCGGCGGCTTGCGGTGCGCTATTCGCCGGTTTCGGCGGGAGGCGCTTCGCCTTCAGGCGCGGCGCCGGGGACAGCCCCCGCCGGGACTTCTTCGCCCTGTTCGGCTGAGGCTTCGGGCAGCGGTCGCTGCGGGAACGGTTCGCCTTTCGGTTTCGCTTCAGTGACCGTCCCCGGCAGCGCTGGGGAGATCGGCGTCACCGGCGCCGGGCACTGCGTCGCCGGCGTTTTCGGGTCGGCTTCGTAACAGGCGGGCGGCGCGTTGGCGGGGCGACCGTCGCCGACGTAGTTGGAGCACCTTTCGATCACGAACCCGTCGGCGCAGTGAGTCCGCTGTTCCCACTTCGTGCGGAAGTCGCTGACGAATTCGGAGAAGAATTCCTGCTGGGTTTCCTGCGAGAGCGTGGAGCTGATCTGGGTTTTCACTTCCGCCAGACCTTTGACTTTCTCCGGGTTCAGTTTCACGACTTCGACCAGGATGTAGTTCTGTTCGAATTTCACGGGGCCGGTGAGTTCACCGGTCGCGGAACCGAAGATCGCCGCCTTCAGCGGACCTTTGACGAATTCCTCGGTGATCCCTTCCTGCAATCCGCCTTTGGTTTTGCTGGTCGGGTCGATCGAGTACTTGGTCGCGACCTTTTTCCAGTTCGCCGGCGAATTGTCATCTTCAAGGGCTTTTTTCGCCGCTTCGACGTCGGCCTTGTCTTTGCTGATGACCACGCGGACGTCCCGGCTCTCTTTTTCCGTGAACTGGGCGTCCTTCTGTTCGGCGTAGTAGTTCTCGATCTCGGCTTCTGAGGGCGGCGGCGCCGAGGCGCTGACGGCTTCCTGAAGTTTCGTCTGCACCAACTGCAGCTCGACCCGTTCGTCGACTTCCTCCTGGGTGAATTTCGATTCCTTGAGGAATTTCTGGTAGGCCTTCTCGGAGCCGAATTCCGTTTTCTTGATCGTCGCCAGTTCGTCTTCGACCTGTTTATCGGTGACGCTGAGGTCGAATTCTTCCGCCTCCCCGAAGATCCAGGTGCGTTCCAGCATTTCCCCCAGGGCGGCGTCGCGGAGTTCTTCGTATTGGTCGCTGCCCCGCTCTGGCGTTTTTTTCACTTTCGCTTCGGCAATCTGCTGCGCGACCGCGCGGTCGAGGTCTTTTTCGCTGATCTGGCCGACTTCGTCGGGAACCTCTTCAACGAGGGCGACGTCGCCGGAAGGGACGCTCGGCGAGCCGATGCCCTGGGTGACCGCAAAGCCGACGAAGAGCAGGACGAGGAGAGCGCCGAAAAGAATCAGCGCCAGGCGCTGGCGGCCCGCCTCCTTATCGCTCCGACCCCTCGGAGCGCCTTTCTTGCCCGCTTTCGCTCCCACGAAGCGGGCAGCATAGTCAAAACCGTTCGCTTAAGCAGGCTTTAGGCCGCCGCGGGCTCTGCGGCCTGCCGCGCCTCGCGCAGCCCGGCGGCCATCGCGAGCACCGCAGCGAGCCTCTCCTCGGGGTCGCCGGCGACCCGGATTGCGGCAGTCTGCTCGCGCCATTCGTACAGCGCGCCCTCCACCTGCTCGGCGAGAACGCCGGCGCCCTCGGAGTCGAGCTCGACCCCGGTGACGCTGAGGCGGCCGCCGCGGAACTCGACGCTGCGCGCCCCCGCCAGGCCGAGCTCGATCCGCGCCTGCTGCAGCGCCAGCAGGTTCTCGGCCGGCTTCGGCAGCTGCCCGAAGCGGTCGTCGAGCTCGTCGCGGATCGCCCGCAGCTGGCCCGGCTCGCGGGCGGCGACGATGCGGCGGTGGATGTCTATCTTCGCCGCCTCGAAGGGAACGAAGGTGGCGGGCAGGTAGGCGTCGACGGGGACGTCGAGGCGGACGGGCTCGGGAGCCTCCTCGCGCTCCTCCCCCTCGACGCCGGCGGCCTCGGCGACGGCTTCGTCGATCATCTGGCAGTAGAGCTCGAAGCCGACCGCGGCGACGTGGCCGGACTGCTCGTCGCCGAGCAGGTTGCCGGCGCCGCGGATGTCGAGGTCCCGCATCGCGATCCGGAAGCCGGAGCCGAGCTCGGTGTGGTCGGCGAGGGTCGAGAGCCGCGCCGCCGCCTCCTCGGTCAGCGCTTCGGCGGAGGGGTAGAGCAGGTAGGCGAAGGCGCGCTCGCGAGAGCGGCCGACGCGGCCGCGGATCTGGTAGGCCTGCGAGAGCCCGAGCTGGTCGGCGCGCTCGACGATCAGCGTGTTCGCGGTCGGGATGTCGAGGCCGGACTCGATGATCGTCGTCGTCACCAGGCAGTCGGCCTCGCCGCGGAGGAAGGCGAGCATCGTCTCCTCGAGCTGGTGCTCGTCCATCTGCCCGTGCGCTTCGAGGAAGCGGCCGCCCGGGATCAGCGCCCGCAGCCGCTCGGTCGTCTCCGGCAGCGAGTCGATCCGGTTGTGGAGGACGAAGGCCTGGCCCTTGCGCTCGATCTCGCGCCGGATCGCCTTGCTGACCAGGTCCTCGTCGTAGGGCCCGACGTAGGTGCGGACCGGACGGCGCCCCTCCGGCGGCGTCTCGATCACGGAGATGTCGCGCAGCCCGGCGAGGCTCATCTGCAGGGTGCGCGGGATCGGCGTCGCCGAGAGGGCCAGCACGTCGACTTTCAGCTTCAGCTGCCGCAGCAGCTCCTTCTGCTTGACCCCGAAGCGCTGCTCCTCGTCAACGACGACGAGGCCGAGGTCCTTGGCGCGGACGTCGCGGCTGAGCAGCCGGTGGGTGCCGATGAGGATGTCGACCTTGCCCGCCTCGAAGTCCTTCAGGATCGATTTGACCTCGGCCTGCGGGCGCAGCCGCGAGACCCCCTCGACCCGGAAAGGCAGCTCCCGCAGCCGCTCGCGGAAGGTGCCGAAATGCTGCTGGGCGAGGATCGTGGTCGGCACCAGGACCATCACCTGCTTGCCGTCGGAGGCGGCCTTGACGGCGGCCCGCAGGGCCACCTCGGTCTTGCCGAAGCCGACATCGCCGCAGACCAGCCGGTCCATCGGCCGCTCGGATTCCATGTCCCCCTTCACCGCCTCGATCGCTTCCAGCTGGTCGGCGGTCTCGCGGTAGGGGAAGGCGGTCTCCATCGCGATCTGCCATTCGCCGTCGGGCGGGAAGCCGTGGCCTTTGCGGGCGCGGCGCTCGGCGTAGAGGTTGAGCAGCTCGCCGGCGAGGGCGCCAGCCGCTTTCCGCGCCCGCGCCTTCATGTTCTGCCAGCGTTTGCCGCCGAGCGCGGAGAGCGACGGTTCGCCGCCGGCGCCGACGTAGCGGCTCAGCTTGGCGAGCTGGTCGGTGGGGACGTAGACGCGGTCCTCGCCCTTGTATTCGAGGTAGAGGTAGTCGCGGGTGACGCCGCCGACCTCACGGGTCTCGAAGCCGGCGAAGCGGGCGACGCCGTGGTCCTCGTGGACGACGTAATCGCCGACCCGCAGTTCGCTGAAGGCGAGGCGGCCGCGGCCGGCCCCGGGCGCCGGCTCCTCGCTGCGGCGGCGGTGGACGAGGCGGCGGAAGGGGTAGACGGCGAGCTTCAGCTCGGGGCTGACGAAGCCCTCGCGCAGGCGCGCCTCGGCGAAGGAGAGGCCCGGGTCCGGCGAGAGCCGGCCGCCCTCGAGGATGCGGGCGTCGAGGCGGTCGAGGCCGTAGCGGGCCCGGTCGGCCTCGCCGCGGCTGTCGAAGGCGACGACGGCGCGGTAGCCGGAACGGACCAGTTTCTGCAGCTCGCTCTCCGCCTCTTTGATGCTGCGGGCGGGCGACTCGGCGCGGGCGGCGCGGAAGGCGTCCTCGTCGTCCTCGCCGGCGGCGGTGAGCGAGAGGGCGGCGCGCCCGGCCAGCGGCTCGGCGACGTCGACGTAGAGGTGCTGGGCATCGTCGGCGTGCATCGCCGTCGTCACGTCCTCCCAGTGGTCGCGCAGCGACGGCTCGATCTCCTCGGCGCCGACGAGGACGACCGCGGTGGCCTCGGAGACCAGCTCCAGCGGCGCCCGGAAGTGCTCCAGCGGCAGCGCTTCGGCCAGGTTCGGGGACTCGGCCCCCTCCTCCTCGGCCGCCATCGCCGCCAGCTCGGCGATTTCGCGGTGCTCGGCGTCGAGCTCGGCGGCCGGCGCCAGCTCGACCCGCTCGGCGTCGCCGAGCGAGCGCTGGGTGAAGGTCGAGAACCAGCGCATGGACTCGACCTCGTCGCCGAAGAGCTCGATCCGCACCGCCCGTTCCTCGGTCGCCGGATAGACGTCGAGGATGCCGCCGCGGACCGCGAACTGGCCGCGCTCCTCGACCTGCTCGACGCGTTCGTAGCCGGCGGCGACGAGGTCGTCGGCGACCGTGTCGAGCTCGATCTCCTCGCCGAGGGCGATCGCGAAACCGGCCGGTCGCAGCGAGGCGTCCGGCACCGCCTCCGCCAGCGCCGAGGCGGAGGCGACGACGACGGCGTCGGATTCGGCGCCAAGCGCATCGAGGGCGTCGATCCGCAGCCCGACGAGGTGCGCCGGCGGCGAGACGTGCGAGGCGTAGCCGGTCCCGCGCGAGGGGTAGAGCCGGACCCGCCGCGGCGCCAGGTAGGCGCGCAGGTCGGCGGTGAGATCCCGGGCGGAACGGTCGTCGGGGGCGACGAGCAGCACCGGCCGCTCGGCCAGCCCGCGCTCGTCCTCGAGCAGCGTCGCCAGCAGCAGCGGCCGCAGCATCGAGGAAGCGCGGACCGTCTCCCCCCCGCCCCCGTCGGCCGCCGCCCGCACGCGAGCCGCGAGCGCGTGCACGCGCTCGTTCTCGGCGGCGATGTCGATCAGGGGACGCAGGCTCATGGCAGGCAAAGCGCCCAGATCGGATCGTCCGGGCGGGTAGAGCGATTCTAGGCAGAGGTCTGAGTCCGCCGACGGCGGACGGGCTCGGCTATCCCAGAGCGGCGTCCTTGTAGGGGAAGTGCGGCTCTCCCGCGTCCTCGCCGACGACCCACCGGCGCATCGCCGTGTCGCAGATGACGTAGCCCCAGTTGACGAGCCGTTCCTGGGTGACGCGGTCGAGCTTCTTCAACCGCGTCGGCACCTTGGCGAGCCTTTCCGTCTGCTTGGGCGGCGCCGGCAGCGAGGAGCCGAGGTTGTACTTGGCGACGCGGCTGCGGATGCCCCAGTAGGTGCCCTCGCGGTGCTCTTTGCTGTTCGGAGCGGCCTTGTATCCGGCAATCGCCTGTCGTTTGCGCAGGCTCCGCACCTGGTTGTCAACGACTTTCAGCACCCGCACCGTCTGCGAGCCCCAGTCCCGCCAGCGCCAATTCGGGAGGGGGCCGAACTTGCCGCAATCGGCGGGCATCGCCCTGCCGCCGTCGCTGACGAGGACGGTCTCGCAGCTCTTCCAGGCGGTCTCCAGGCCAAGGTTGTCGTAGATGCCGCCGTCGCCAAGGGTGGGGCGAGTGGTGAAGGGCGGCCGTTGCAGGTCCTTGCCGGTCTTCGGCACGTAGTCGCTCTCGTCGAAGCTGAGCCGCAGCGGGCAGAGGACCGGCGGGAAGGCGGAGGAGGCGGCGACCGCGGTCGCCAGCGACAGCTCCGGCCGCTCGATCTTCCCCACCCGGTAGTCCCACATATAAGGGCGGGAGAAGCGCCAGAGGACCCCCGACTGCAGGTTGGTGGCGTTGATGACGAAGCGCGGGGCCCCAGGGTCGATCTTGTCGTCGGGCAGGTCCTGCAGGGTCTTGTCCTCGAACAGATGGTGGCGGTAAGCGGCGGCGACCCGATCGCCGATCGTCGTCCCCGGGCTGAGACCGCCGAGCAGGACCGAGGGGAGGTCGATCGTCTTCCCGGCCAGCCTCCGAATCGGCTCCACCACCTCCTCTTCGAAGACCTCGATCGAGCCGCCGGAATCGAGCTCCAGCCGCTCCCAGGCGAGGCCGAGGACGGCCGCGGTGATCGAACCGCCGGAAACGCTGGAGACGCGGGTCAGTCGCGAGAGGTAGGCGAGCTCGTGCAACCGCCACAACGCCCCGAGGTGGAACAGCATCGCCCGGTAGCCCCCACCGGAGAGACAGAGGGCGATCCCATCCGTCGGCGCCCTTTCCTCATCGCCCGGAATGAACCGGACCGGAACCTCCGGAGGGGACTTCTCGTCAGGAGGATCGAGGCGCGCGTCTGCTGTCGAGGCCATGTCGGGGCGATTCTCACCGCCCCGACGAAAGCGGTCAAGAACGGCCGAGTTTTCAGTCGCGGGTCGGCAGTCCCGGGCCGCTGCGCTGCCACTCGACCTGGCCGCGGCCCTCGGCGGCTGAGCGGCCGACGACATCGTCCCACTCGTGCAGCATACGCTTCAGCTGGGCGGTCGCCTCCGGTGGGTGGGCGGCGACTTCGGCGGCGAGGTCGAGGGCGGCCTGCTCGGTGCCGGCCGCCGGGGCGACGCGGTTGACGAGGCCGAGCCGCAGCGCCTCATCGGCGCCGACGGTGCGGGAGCTGAGCAGCAGGTACTTGGCGGCGGCGAGGCCGCAGAGGGTGATCAGCCGGGCCGGGCCGACCGGGACGCCGAGCGCGGCCCCCGGGAAGCGCATCCGCAGGTTGGCGCCGCCGACCCGCATGTCGCAGGCGACGGCAATCTCGGCGCCACCGCCGACGACGTCGCCGTGGCAGGCGGCAACGGTCGGCTTCGGGAAGGCTACGACGGCGTCGTAGAGGTCGGCGAAGAGCTGCATCCGGCGCACCTTGCCCTCGTCGTCGAGCTGCTCCCTGACGTCGGCGCCGGCCGAGAGGCCGAGGTGGTCGGCGGAGCTGATCACCAGCACCCGCACCGCCTCGTCGCCGCGGGCGACCGCCAGGTGCTCAAGCAACTCAAGCAGCATCTGGGTGTCGATCGCGTTCCGCGCCCGGGGCCGGTTCAGGCGAATCACCGCGATCCCCTGCTCGTCGACGGAGTAGCTCGTGACCTCGTTCCCGGACGGGGTGCCGTTCTCTACGCTCATGACCCGGACGCTATCCGCTCGACGAGGCGCTCGGTCTCCCCGGCGGCGTCGGCGACCAGGCCCTCGACCTCGGCCTTCGGCTCGCTGAAGCGGCCGAGCACGTGGCGGGAGACGATCTCCGGATCGGTCGAGTCCGGACGCCCCACCCCCACCCGCACCCGCCAGAACTCGGCGTCGCCGAAGCCGCGTTTGAGGCTCTTGAGGCCGTTGTGGCCCGCGAGGCCGCCGCCGATCCGCGTCTGGATCTCGCCGAAGGGGAGGTCGATCTCGTCGTGGACGACGACGACGCGGTCGAGCGGCACCTTCAGCGAGCCCCGCGCCGGCCCGGCCGAGTCGCCGGATTCGTTCATGTAGGTGCGCGGCTGCAGCAGCGCCACCCGCGGCCCGCCGGGGCCGATCCGTCCTTCGGAGATCACCCCGTTGAACTTCTGCTTTGGCTTCGGCAGCTCCCAGCGCTGGGCAAGCTCACTCGCGACCGCGAAGCCGACGTTGTGGCGGGTGCGCTCGTACTCCGGCCCGGGATTGCCGAGACCGACGATGAGGATGCGGTCCCCCTCGCCGTCCTTTCGGTCAGAACGGCGGAACAGCGACAGGAGCTACTCGCCCTCGGAGTCGCCCGAGTCGCCGTCGCCCTCGGAGTCGCCCTCGCCCGCGCCCTCGCCGACCAGCTCGGTCTCCTCCTCGACCTCGGTGGCGACTTCTTCGACGCGCGGCGGCGAGACGGTGACGATCGTGACCTCCTCCAGCTCCTCGGCGACGAATTTGACCCCGTCGGGCGGGGTCACGGTCGCGAGCGAGAGGGTGTCGTTGATCTCCATCGCGGAGACGTCGACGGTGATGTTGTCCGGGATCTCGGTCGGCAGCGCCTCGATCGTGATCTCGCGGGTGACGTGCTCGAGCACGCCGCCGCCCTTGACGCCGGGGGCGTCGTCAACGCCTTCGAGCTCGATCGCAACCTCGGCCTGGATCGCCTCGTCGAGTTTCACCTGCATCAGGTCGAGGTGCTGGATGCTGCCGCGGACCGGGTGGTGCTGTTCTTCCTTGACTACGACCGGGACCGCTTTGCTGCCCTCGATCTCGAGGTCGAACAGGGCCGCGCCCTCGCTGAGGACACCGCGAATGTCCCGTTCGCTCACCTGGAAGGGCTTGGCGTCTTTGCCGCCCGCGTAGACGACGCCGGGAACGAGCCCGTCGCGGCGCATGCGGCGCGAGGAGCGCGAACCGAAATCGGCACGGGGTGCAGCTTTGAGCGTGGAACGTTTGCTCGCCATCGGACGGGAAAGAATAGAGAACCACGCCGCAAAGGGGCGCCTGTGGCAACCTTGGCCTCGATGGCTGACGACTCGAAGATCCCCAAAGGGCGGATTCGCCGCTCCGCCAAGCTGGGCTCGATCGTCGGCGCGCAGGGCGTGCGCTACGCCGGGACCAAAGCCGCCAACGTCGGCCGCTCCGAGGACGAGAGCAAAGAGGCGCTCGAGCAGCGCCACCTGGAGACGGCGATGAAAATGGTCGGCGCCCTCGGTCAGATGAAGGGCGCGGCGATGAAGCTGGGGCAGTTCGCCTCCTTCATCGACACCGAGTTCATCCCCGAGGAGTACCGCGAGATCTACCAGGAGCAGCTGGCGAAACTGCGCACCGACGCGCCCTCGATGCCCTGGGAGAAAGTCGAGCCGCTGCTGGAGGAGGAGTACGACGGCGAACCGCTCTCCGAGCTCTTCGCCGAGTTCGAGACCGAGGCTTTCGCCGCCGCTTCGATCGGCCAGGTCCACCGCGCCGAGCTGCTCGACGGCCGCCAGGTCGCGGTGAAGATCCAGTACCCGGGGATCGCCGAGGCGCTCGACGCCGACCTCCGCAACGCCGGCACGATCGTCCGCCTGGCGAAGGTGCTCGCGCCCGGGCTCGACGCCAAGGCGATCGCCGAGGAGATCCGCGAGCGGGTGATGGAGGAGCTCGACTACGAGTACGAGGCCCAGAACCAGCGCTCCTTCGCCCGCGCTTACCGCGAACACCCCTTCATCTACGTGCCGGAAGTGGTGACGCGGCTCTCACGGCGGCGGGTCCTCGTCACCGAGTTCGTCAGCGGTCGCGGCTTCGAGGAGATCAAGAAACTCCCGCACGAGGAGCGCAGCCGCTTCGGCGAGATCGTCTTCCGCGGCAGCTTCGGCTCGATCTACCACCTGCAGCACTTCAACGCCGACCCCCACCCCGGCAACTACATCCTCATGGACGACGACCGGGTCGCCTTCCTCGACTTCGGGATGACGAAGAAGCTCGACCGCGAGCAGATCGTGCTCGAGCAGAAGGTGATCGACGCCGCGATCCGCGGCGAGCCGGAAGCGCTGCGCGAGGCGCTGCACGACCTCGGCTTCGTCAAGAACCCCTCGAAGCTCGACGCCGAGCGGCTGATGGAGCACCTGATGTCGATCTCCTCCTGGTATCTGGAGGACCGCGAGATCGAGATCAGCGCCAAGCGGGTGATGAAGATCATCGAGTCGACCAACGACCCGCGCTCGGAGTACTACGACCTGATGCGGCGCGAGTCGGTGCCCGCCGACGAGCTGATGGGGCGGCGCATGGAAGTCGGCGTCGTCGCCGTCCTCGGCCAGCTGCGGGCGAAGCGCAACTGGTACCGGATCATGCGCGAGTGGGTCTACGCCGAGGAGCCGGCGACCGAGCTCGGCGAGCAGGAGTGGGAGTACTTCGAGGGAAGAGGAGTGGCGCGGATACCCGGATTGGCGAGCAACACACAGGAGGATTGGCGATGAGCAGGATCCGACGTGGCTGGGCACTGACCAAGAAG
>Ga0184624_10000030_pt1 | contig 36924 bp, 32 predicted proteins | sample PLM3_5_b1_FD_133157 | JGI IMG/M metagenome (GOLD analysis project Ga0184624, IMG submission 133157) | Groundwater sediment microbial communities from an aquifer in East River, Colorado, USA - PLM3_5_b1 | ecosystem: Environmental > Terrestrial > Soil > Riparian zone | place: USA: East River...
ATCACCAACGGCTCGCTCGAGGCGGGGGCAATGCTCTTTCAGCACCTGCTCGGCCCCGGCGACCGGGTCGTCGTCGAGCAGCCGACCTACGACCGCACCCTGCTCCTGCTCCAACAGCTCGGCGTCGAGCTGGTGCCGGTGCGGCTCGAGGCTGATGGGCTCGACGTCGCGCAGCTGGAAGCAGCGCTCGAGCAGGGCCCGATCAAGCTCGCCCACATCATCGCCAACGCCCACAACCCGGCCGGCTGCACTCTCTCGGTGAAGAAGCGCCGGCGCCTGGTCGAGCTCGCCGCCGAGCACGACTTCTGGATCTTCGAGGACGACCCGTACCGCGAGCTGCCCTTCGAGGGCGAGCCGCTGGAGACGATGCTCTCGATGGACGGCGCTGGCAAGGTCGTCCACGCCTCCTCCTTCTCGAAGACGGTCAGCCCCGGCGTCCGCGTCGGCTACCTCGCCGGTCCCACCGACGAGATCAAGAAGCTGGCGAAGAAGGCGAACGAGACCTACATCTCACCGAACATGCTGGCCGAGTCGATCGTGCTTGAGCTCTGCCGCAGCGGCGAGCTCGACCGCAACATCGAGTTCGTCAAGGGCGAGCTGAAGGCGCGCTGCGAGGCGCTCGTCGAGGCGCTGCGCGAGCAGATCCCCGAGGCCGAGTTCGTCGTTCCCGACGGCGGCTACTTCCTCTGGCTCGACCTCGCCGCGGGCACCGACAGCGCCGCCCTGCTGGCCGCGGCCAAAGAGGACGGCGTCTCCTTCGTCGCCGGCCCCGACTTCATGATCGAGGGCGGCGAGAACAGCCTCCGCCTCTCATTCGCGCCGGTCCCCGCGGACCGCGCCGCCGAGGGCGTCTCGCGGATCGCGAGCGCCCTCGACCGCCTGCGGTCCTAACTCAGATCAGCCGATTCCGTATGTGCCGGAGTTGGTCCCTTCGACTTTCCAGGAGCCGAAGGCTTTGTAGCCGGCGAGGACGCCGCTGAATTCCATTTCGGTGATTTTCGACGGCGTGTTCAGCGTCAATGTCATCGAGGTGAAGGTTTTGTCGAGTTCGGCCACTGGGCAGCCGACGTTGAAGGTCCGCCTCACCCGCATGTTTGTGATCGTCAGGTCGCTGGCGTTGACGTGAACCGTCCACGGCAGGCCTTTTGCTTCCTTCGCGACCACCGAGCAGCTCGACATTTTTCCGAAGGCTTTGGCGCAGCTTTTGATTTCGTATTTGGTGATTTTCGCCGTGCTGCCGCCTTCGGTGGTCATCACCGCGCGGACTTCGCAGTTCATCCCGCTCCATTCACCGCTGACTTCGGTTTCGAAGTTTTCGCCACCCGGCAGGCTCAATTCGACGAATTTGGCGAGGTTGACGCCGTTGTGTTTCCACACCGCGGCCTGGGCCAGGACCGGGAAGGCCAGCACGAAGCAGGCGACAGCGGCGACGGCGATCGCCACCCGTTTCTGGTTGATCATGTCTCTCCCTTTCTATTGCCGCCGCAGCGGCATTGACTGGAAGAGAACGACTATATTCAAGAATTCCTGAGTCGGAAGACGACTGGGAGGCGGAGCTTCTGGCTCCCTCCCGTCAGCGGCCGCCAGGTAAGCGTGATCCCGACCCGGAGCTTGTGGCGGCGCTCGAGGATTGCGCGGCCTTTCGAGCTCGGTCGCAGGCGCAGCTTGACCACGCCGGCCTTCGCCGCCTTTGCCGACACTGCCTTCGCTTTTCCGCTGGCGCTCTTCGCGATAAGGCGGCCTGCCTCGGGAACCTGAACAGGGAGGACGACCGTGCCGGTCCTCGGGTTCGCCCTCGCTTTTCGCGGGCGGATGCGCCGCAACCCGGACTGCGGGAAGGTGCCGTCGGGTGCCGAGAGGGCAATCGCGTCGACCCCGGCGCTCAGCACTTCCTCGGTCACGGCGACTGCGATCCGCAGGCGTACCGCCTGTCCTGCGAAAGGGCCGAGGTCACCGACGAAGCGGGTCGGCTCCATCCTGCGGGGGCCGCCGTTCCTGGTGTGGAAGAGGTTGAGGAGGATGTCGGCAGGGTTGACCGAGTCCGGTGCCGAATCAGGCTCCATCACGTCGATCCGGAACTGCTGGTTCGGCTTTGGGCCGAGCACTTCTTCGTCCACTGAGAGGGTGTTGGGTGAGGGGGTCGTCAGCGCCGAGTAGGAGTCGTAGTAGGCGAGGAGGCTGAGCTTGTAGGCGGTCCCTGGCTCGAGCTGCAGGTCCTGGAAGAGCACCTGCGTCTCCGGATTCAACTGATCTGCGATCGCCGCGAATTTCCCCTGCGGCGGCGGCTGCACCGCCACCGCTCCCCTTTCATGCGGGATCGGGGGCTCGGTGCCTTCGTAGGTGTACCAGTCACCCGCGCCGGTTGCCCACCATCCTTCCCAGCCCGTGAAGTCGCCGGACTCGAACCCGCCGTCGACGATCTGCTCCGCCCTGGCGGTCCCGGGCGCCAGCGACGCCAGTGCCACAGCGACGATCGCCACCCACCTAGCCAATGACCTCGAACCTCCTTCTGACCGGGGTGCGGTCGACGTTGCCGGCCGCGTCGATTGCCCGCACCCGGAAGAGGTGCTTGCCCGGCTTCCTGATCCGGTACCGCTGCGGCGACGCGCACGGCTCGAACTTGGCGCGGTCGAGGCTGCACTGGAAGCTGGACCCGGGCTCGTTCGCGGTGAAGGAGAAGCTGGCGGCCCGTCCCGCCCGGACCTTCCGTGGCTGCTTCAGCATCCTCGTCCGCGGTGGCTTGCGGTCGCTCGCCGCGCCGCCGCCGCCCTGCCCCCGCTGGGCATCCTCCGCCAGCGGGACGGCGGTGATCTCGAGCTCTGACGTTCCGCTTTCGAAGGTCTGGGTCGCGGCGATCGCCGCTCCCGCCGGCAGCGGCACGGGGAAGCCGAGACTCCAGTTGCCTGCATCGTCGGCAGATGCCTGGCCGAGGAAGGCGTCGATCTCCCCCGCCTCCGGACCGGCCTTGCGGAACACTCGGACCGTTGCCCCTGGTTCGGCGAATCCGGCCGCGCTGTTCTCGGAGACGAGCGCGATCGGGGGCGGTAGGATCCCTCCGTTCGGGTCGCCGGGATCGATGTCCCCAGGGTCCGGGTCGGAGGCGACGAGGTCGAGGAACAGCCCGCCGTTGCCGGAACCACGGTTGCGGGCGACTTCGGTGCGGCTTGCCTTCGGGTTGATGACTTCGATGGCGTCGCCATCGCTGCCGTCGATCACGTTCTCGGATGCGCCAGAGCCGCCGCCGATCAGGTTGCCGCTGACTCCAAAGACCCCGCTTCCCTCGACGCGGATGCCTGCTCCACCGCTGTCGACGACATGGTTGGCGAAAACCGAGTTGAACCCGTTTTCAACCAGGATCCCCACCTCTTCCGGCGCTTCAACGGTGTTGGCCTCGACCAGGCTTTCGGCGCTGCCGAGCTCGATGCCGGTCGCAGCACCGCCGACGTGGTTGCCGGAGATCTCGCCCGCGAGGCCCGCGTGCGCGATGCCGGTGCCGCCGTCGAGCCCGATCTCGTTGTCGAGGATCTGCGCCTCTTCGGCCGCGAGCGTTAAACCACCAGAGTCGACCTCGATGCCGCCTGCGAGCGGGCTTCCGGAGCCGGAAGCGGTGGCGGCTGAACCGATCAAGTTGCTGCGGACGACGAGGTAAGGGGCGCTGCCGGTGGCGCTGATCGCGACGGTGCCGCCGGCGATCCGGTTCGCGTCTTCCGGGCGCGGGCCCCCGACCACGGTCCGGGGAGCGGCGCCGACCAGGATTCCGACGCCGGCGTTGGCGAGCGAGCCGGTTCCGGCGCGGTCAAGGCCGATGTGGTTGCCGGCGACGGTGGTCCCAGACGGAGGTCCGGCGCCGGCGCTGCCGGTGAGGTCGATGCCGTTCGTCCCGGAGCCGGAGATGAGGTTGCAGCCGCCGTCGCAGGCGGGGGTCGCGGCAGCGGCCGGGCTGACTCTGGTGCCGACGGTGTTGTCCAGGGCCGGAGAGTCCGGTTCGGAGGCGATTGCCAGATTGGTCCCGTTCGGCGCGGCGCCGTCGAGAGCGACGCCGAAGTCGTTGCCCAGGACCCTGGTCTTGCTCGAGCCGATGATGCTGAGCCCCGTCTCGGCGCTGTTGGCCAACAGGTTTTTCGGTTCGGGTCCTTCGCCCCCGATCCGCGCCCCGTCGGAGCCGTCGGCCAGCTCGATGCCGGTTGCGTTGCCTGCGGCGCTGCCGTCGAGGGCGATGCCGAACCAGCTGCCGCGCACCCTCATGCCCGTCGCCCCCTTCGCCAGCAGACCGACTTCGGCCCCGGTGACGGCGAGGCTTTCGAATTCCGTTCCTTCCACGCCGTCCACGCTCAGGGCCGGTGCGGTGGGAAGGCCGCGGATCTCCACGCAGGGTTCGCCCGGCCCGGCGACCGTTTCGCATTCGCGGCCGAAGATCCGGATCGGGTCGACGATCGTCGGCAGGGCACTGCCCAGGGTGATGACGTCGGTGGCGCGACCTTCGAAGACCCCTTCTTCGAAGTTGACTTCGTCGAATTCGCCGAGCGAGGCGTTGGCCTCTTCCAGGGCGGCGCGGAGGGAGCATTTGCCGCCCGCCGTGAGGCAGCCATCGCTGCCGACAGCCGAGTCGGCTTCGTCGGCGGTGGTGGTGACGAAGAACGTTTCTGCCGTGGCTGCCGCGGGCAAGACCAGGCAGGCGAGAAGGGCCGCCGCGGCGACAAGCACGCGGCAGCCAAGCAGCTTCCCTGCCCCCTTGACTGGCACGTGGCGACTCTAGCCGCGGCGCGATAAATGGGCAAGCCACTTCGTTTATTGGGCTAGACCTGATGACTCAGCTAGCGATCCTGCGGTACCGGCGTCGCGGCGGAGCGCAGGGCTCCGGCCGAAGCGAGGACGACGAGGCCGATCGCGAGGACTTCAAGCGAAGCCAGATCCTGGGAGAGGGCGAGGAAACCGATCGCCGCGGCGACGGCGGGCTCCAGACTCATGAGGACGCCGAAGACCGACTGCGGCAGGCGCCGCAGCGCCTCGATCTCGAAGGCGTAGGGGATCGCGGTGCTGAGGACGCCGACCGCGGCTCCGGGGGCGAGCACCGCCGGATCGAGGAACTCCCCGGCGCCCTGGACGATTCCGAAGGGGGCGATCAGGACGGCTGAGATCACCGCCGCCATCGTCGCTCCCCCGAGGCCCGGGCCGAGCGAGCCCACCCGGGCGCTCTGGACTATGTAGGCGGCCCAGAAGAGGCCGGCGGTCAGCGCCAGGACGACCCCGACCGGATCGACTCCCTCGCCGCCGCCCCCGTCGGAGAGGAGGAGGATCCCGGCGGCGGCGAGCGCGGCCCAGAGCAGGTCCCGCCGGCGGCGCGAGCCGAAGACGGCGACCCCGAGTGGGCCGACGAACTCGAGCGTGACCGCGATCCCCAGCGGCAACCTCTCCAGCGCGGCGTAGAAGAAGAAGTTGACGGCGGCGACGGCAGCGCCGAGGAGGAGGACGTCGCGGTGGCGCCACTCCGCCGCGCGCAGCGGCTCCGCCCGGGTCAGCGCCAGCAGCACCAGGGCGCCGAAGGCCGCCCGCAGGAAAACGGCCCCGGCCGCGCCGACCGAGTCGAAGAGGCTCGTCGCCAGGGCCGAGCCGCACTGCACGGAGACGATCGACGCCAGCACCAAGAGCGCCGCGCCGCGGGTTCTTCCTGCCATCGACGGATTCTGATCCACCGCGACGCCCCTACCCGTAGGGAGGGCCAGGACGCAAACTGACAGGAGGCGGTGCAGATGGATGTAACTCGACGAAAGCTTCTCGCGGTGGGCGGCGGCTCGACCGCGGCGGCCGCCTTCCTCGCCGCCTGCGGCGACGACAGCGGCACTACGACGGCGACGATGGAATCGATGGGCTCCGGCGGCGCCAGCGAAACCGCCGAATTCGGCAAGGGCGACATCGGCATCCTCAACTACGCCCTCACCCTCGAGTACCTCGAGACCGCCTTCTACGCGGACGTCGTCAAGAGCGGCCTCTTCAAGGGCGCCGAGCTGGAGACGATCCGCAAGTTCGGCGCCGAGGAGGCCGAACACGTGCAGGCCCTGACCGCTGCGGTCAAGCAGCTGGGCGGGAAGCCGGCACCGGAACCGAAAGCGAAATTCCCGCTCGAAAGCGCCAAGTCGGTGCTGGAACTGGCGGGGACGGTGGAGAACCTGGGCGCCGCTGCCTACCTCGGGCAGGCGGCCAACATCAAGAGCCCCGAAGTGCTGGCCTCGGCGCTTGCCATCCACAGCGTCGAGGGCCGGCACGCCGCCGTCCTCAACACCCTGCTGGGCGAACCGATCACCCCGGACGGCGCCTTCGCCAAGCCGGCCGACGTGAAAACCGTCCTCAAGTCCGTCGAACCCTTCCTGGTCGGCTGAAAGGAACCACGATGAGCGCAGAGCAGCAGACCCGCAGCGACCAGCAGACCCGCAGCGAAATCCTCGCCAAAGGTGCCCTGGCGGTCGGCTCCATCTACGGGGCGGTGATGGTCGGCCCCTACGTCGGCCGGGCCCTGGCCGCCAGCGGCAGCAGCGATATCGACATCCTCAACTTCGCCCTCACCCTCGAGTACCTGGAGGCGAAGTTCTACGAAGAAGCGAAGACCCGCGCCAAGCCGAGCGGCGAACTGAAGAAGCTCGTCGACCTGATCGCCTCCGACGAGCAGCAGCACGTGGAAGCGCTGGCGGCGACGGTGAAGAAACTCGGCGGCAAGCCGGTGATGTCGCCGAAGTTCAAGTTCGACTACAGCGGCACCAGCGGCTTCCTGAAGCTGGCGCAGACCTTCGAGGACACGGGAGTCAGCGCCTACAACGGCGCCGGCCCGATGATCAAGTCCAAAGAAGTGCTGGCGGCGGCGGGCGGCATCGTCCAGGTCGAGGCCCGCCACGCGGCGGCGATCCGTTTGCAGAACAAAGAAGAACCGGCTCCGGCCGCCTTTGACAGCCCGCTCAGCGAAAAGCAGGTTCTGAAGGCCGTCGAACCGTTCATCGTTTAGGCAAGTGGAAACGTAGGTAGCTGATGCCGGTGCGGAGAGAGAAGGCGGAGCGATTGGCCGACGAGGAGCTGATGCCCCTCGTCGGCCGCAAGGACCCGGAGGCGTTCGAGGTCCTCTTCGACCGCCACGGCGGCGCCGCCTTCTCGCTCGCCTACCGGATCGTCGGCGACCGCGCCGCCGCCGAGGAAGTGACCCAGGAGGCCTTCATCTCGGTCTGGCGCAGCGGCGCCCGCTTCGACGCGGCCCGCGGCAGCGTCCGCTCCTGGCTGCTCAGCGTCGTCCGCAACCGCGCGATCGACTTCCTCCGCAGCCGCGCCGGCAAGGCGCCGAAACTGACCTTCGACGACGACTCTGTCCTCGAGCAGCGCCCGGCGACGGAGCGGACCGAGGAGGAGGCGCTGCGGCGCGAGACCGCGGGCGAGCTGCGCGGGGCGATCGGCAAGCTGCCCGGCGAGCAGTCGAAGGTGATCGAGCTCGCCTACTTCGGCGGCTTCAGCCACTCGGAGATCGCCCAGATGCTCAACCTGCCGATGGGGACCGTGAAGGGACGGATGCGGCTCGGGTTGGAGAAGATTCGCGGCGAGCTAGCGGAGGGATTGGCATGAGCGCACCCGAACACAGTCGCTGGAGCGAGGACCTCGCCGCCTACGTGCTGGGCGCGCTGGGCAACGGCGAGGTGGCCGATTTCGAGCGTCACCTCGAAGGCTGCAGCCGCTGCCAGGAGGAGCTGCGCTGGTTCGAGCCGGCGTTGCAGACGCTGCCGGAGTCGGTCGAGCGGCAGGAGGCGCCGCCGTCCCTGCGGGCGAACCTGATGGCCGAGGTGCGAGGGGAGGTGCGCGAGGCGAAGAGCCGCTCGGCTCCCGCCCGGTCGTGGCGGCAATGGATCCGGAAGCCGGCGGTGGGCTTCGCCGTCGTCGCCCTGCTCGTCGCGGGCGTCGTCGGCTACGAGGTCGGCAAAGACGACTCCGGCAGCGGCGGAGGCGCCAGCACCGTCGTGCGCCAGGTCGACGGGCTCACCGTGAAGATGGTTCAAGAAGGCAGCGCCGGCACCCTGCAGATCGAAGGGCTGGAGCCGCTGCCGTCCGACAAGGTGCTGGAGGCCTGGGTCGAACGCGAAGGCGAGGTCGAAGCGGTCCCGGCGCTGTTCGTCCCCGACCGCCACGGGCACGCCGAAGCGACGATCGCCGACATGACCGGCGTCGAGGTCGTGATGGTCACCGAAGAGCCGCCCGGCGGGAGCGAAGCCCCGACCGGCGAGCCGATCATGTCGATGAAGGTCCCGAGCTAGACGGCCTAGCGGCCGTAGCGGTCCGAGGAGAGGACCAGCTGCTCGGGGATCGCCGCCCGCGGCGGCGGCGCCGGATCGGCGCGGACCGAGACCGTCTCGGCGACGCTGCGGCTGACCTCGTGGTTCCCGTCGGCGGCGACGATGACGACGCGCTCGTCGTCGGAGATCTCGACCTTGCCCTCGAGGCCCGGGTCGAAGCCCGCGGCCTTCAGGTAGTGCAGCAGCTCCTCGGCCTCGTTCTCGAAGCGGAGGACGACGACGTCGGCGCCGATCTCGACGTCGGCCAGCAGCGAGCCCTGCTCGCGGATGCCCTCGACGATCGGGTGGCCGTGGGGGCAGGTGGTGGCGTCGCCGATCGCGGCGCGCATCCGCTCCTCCAGCACCGGGCTCATCGCGTGCTCGATCCGCTCGGCCTCCTCGTGGACCTCGTCCCAGGGGATGTGGAGGACGTCGGTGAGGAAGCGCTCGATCATCCGGTGGCGGCGGACGATGTAGCTGGCGTGCTCGCGGCCGGACTCGGTGAAGGAGAGGGACTTGTCCTCGTTGCGCTCGACGTAGCCGTCGTCGATTAGCCGGCCGATCATCTCGTGCACGGTCGGCGGCGAGAGCTGCATCGCGCGGGCGATGTTGGCCCCCGTCATCGGCAGCCCGGCCTCCTCCAACCAGAACATGATCTCCAGGTACTCCTGCTCTGCGACGGTGGCGTTCTCAGACGACACAAGCTCTCCTTTAGGGCCGGCGTTCCATCAGCGAGGAAACGACCGCCTCGTAGAAGCCGTCGCCCATGCTGCCTTCAGTGACGGTTACATTGTCCCAATTCGGCAGCGCGGCCCGCAGGCCCAGGTCGTGCTCGGGGCCGTTGGCGACGACGAAGAAGCGCCCGACGGCGGCTGCGACCTCGAGGTCCTCGACCGAGTCGCCGACGGCGATGCACTCGCGCGGGTGGTAGCCGCGGGCGCGGGCGTGGCCGGCGACCGCCGCCGCCTTGCTGACCTGCTTGGGGACGAGGTGGTAGGCGTGGGTGCGGCCCTCGACGGTCGGCATCGGCCGGCCGATCGCGCCGTTGTCGAGCAGGCGCAGGTCCTCGTCGCCGCGCTCGTGCAGGAGCGCGTTCGCCTCGGCGACGTCGACCTTGCCGCGGAAGAGGTGGGAGAGGACGCGGCCGTGGTGCCAGGGCGAGTGGTACTCGAGCCGCCCTTCGAAGTGCTCGAAGAGCAGCTTCGGGATCCCCCGCTGCTCGATCTGCTCGTAGATCGTCCCGTCCTCGTTCGGCGCCATCTCGCCCGTCATCAGCGTCGTCTCGCCCTCGATCGCAAACGCGCAGCCGGCCTCGTAGATGTAGGAGCTCTGGCCCATCAGCCGCGCCGCCTCGTGCACCTGCGGCTCGCGCCGGCCGGACATGATCACGACCTCGGCCCCGGCCCGGTGGCAGGCCTCGAGCGCCCGCGCCTGCGCCAGGCTGAAGCCGCCCTCGGGGTCGCGGAAGAGGGAGCTGCGGTGCCCCAGCAGGGTCCCGTCGAGATCGGTGTAGACGCAGCGGAGCGGCATCGGCGCGGTCGCTACCGTAGCGGGCGATGGCGTGGCGGCTCTCTGACCGGACTCTCGACCTGGCGCAGCCGATCGGCGCCGGGATCGTCAACGTCACCGTCGACTCGATGTTCGAGGGCGCCCGGAGCGGCACCCCCGAGCAGGCGGTCGCCGACGGGCTGGCCCTGGCCGAGGCGGGCTTCGAGATGCTCGACGTCGGCGCGGTGGCGGCGAAAGCGGGCCCGCCGGTCTCGGCGGAGGACGAGGCCGCGGCGCTGGTTCCGGCCGTGGAGGGCCTGGCCGACCAACTCGTCTGTTCCTTTTCGTTGTCAGGGACCGAAAAGGAACAGACGAATGGTGAGATGGTGGCGATTTCCGCCGACACGTTCTCGCCGGAGGTGGCGCGGCGGGCGCTGGCGGCTGGGGCCTCGGTCGTCAATGACATTTCCGGCGGCGGTGAGGAGATGTTCGAGCTCGTCGCCGAGACGGGGTGCGGCTACGTCCTCATGCACATCGAGGGTCCGCCGCGAAGGGACCGACCTTGGCACGAGTACGGCGACGTCGTCGACCACCTCCGTGCCTGGTTCGAGGGGAGAGTCGAGGCGGCCCGGGAGCTTGGAGTGTCCGAGGAGCAGATTGCGATCGATCCCGGACTCGACTTCGACCTCAGCCCCGAGCAGGATCTGGAGATCCTGCGCCGGCTCGGTGAGCTGCGCGCGCTCGGGCTGCCGCTCTACGTCTCGCTCTCCCGCAAGGACTTCATCGGGGCTGCCCTCGCCGGCTCCTGGGAGGAACGCCTGCCCGCGGGCGAACGCGAGTGGGGGACGGTGGCGGCGGTGACGCTCGCCGTCCGCGAGGGCGCCGACGTCCTCCGAATCCACGACCGCTCCTCCCTGCAGGCGATGCGCGTCGCCGCCGAGATCTGCCGCCCACAAAACGGCGACGGGACGAAAAGCGGTTACACGGAACGCTTTTCGTCCCGTCGAGGGGTGGTGTGATGGCGCGCGGCGGGAGCCTGCTTGGCTCCGAGTGGGCCGTCGCGATCGATCCGGCCCGGCGGGACGGGCGGATCGTCGCCGAGAGCTCCGAAGAGGAGCGGCGCTCGCGGCCGGCGCCGCTGCCGGCCGAGCTGCACCCGGCGCTCGCCGAGGCGCTCGGCCGCTTCGGGGTCGACTCGCTCTACACCCACCAGCTCGAAGCCTTCAAGGCCGCCGCCGACTCCGACCTCGTGATCACCAGCGGCACCGCCTCCGGCAAGAGTCTCGCCTTCAACCTGCCGGTCTTGAACGGGATCGCCGCCCGCCCCAAAGACCGGGCGCTCTACCTCTACCCGACGAAGGCGCTGGCCCAGGACCAGGCACGCAAGCTCGCCCAGCTCCGCCCGCCGGGCCTGCGGGAGGCGATCTACGACGGCGACACGCCGCGCGAGGAGCGGCCGGCGATCCGTCGGCGCTCCAACCTCATCCTCACCAACCCCGACATGCTCCACATGGGCGTCCTCCCCAATCACAAGATCTGGGGTGACTTCCTCGCCAACCTCGAGTGGGTGGTGGTCGACGAGGCGCACACCTACCGCGGCGTCTTCGGCTCCCACGTCGCCAACGTCCTTCGACGCCTCCGACGCCTCGCCCGCGCCTACGGCTCCGAGCCGCGCTTCCTGCTCGCCTCGGCGACGATCGCCAACCCGATCGAGCTGGCCGAGCGGCTGGTTGGGACCTCGTTCGCGATGATCGACGACGACGGCGCCCCGCGCGCCGGCCGCGAGATCGCGATGTGGAACCCGCCGCTGCTCGACGAGCGCAGCGGCGCCCGCCGCTCGGCGCTCTCGGAGGCCGCCGACCTGCTCGCCGAGCTGGTCACCCACGGGGTGCGGACGATCTGCTTCCTCAAAAGCCGCCGTGGGATCGAGCTGATCCAGCGCTTCGCCCGCGAAAACCTCGAGCGGCGGGGGAAGCCGGAGCTGGCGAAGCGGATCGCCCCCTACCGCGGCGGCTACACGCCGCAGCAGCGCCGCGAGATCGAGGCGCGCCTCTCCTCCGGCGAGCTGCTCGCGGTCGTCGCCACCGACGCGTTGGAGCTGGGGATAGACGTCGGCGAGCTCGACGCGGCGATCTGCGTCACCTTCCCCGGCACCGTCGCCAGCCTGCGGCAGATGTGGGGACGGGCGGGGCGGCGCCGGCTCGGCCTCGCCGTCTACGTCGCCGGCCAGGACGCGCTCGACCAGTTCTTCTGCCGCCACCCGGAGGAGTTCCTCGGGCGGCCGGTCGAGGCGGCGATCCTCGACCACGGCAACGAGCAGATCGCCTCCCGGCACCTGATCGCCGCCGCCTACGAGCTGCCTCTCACCGCCGAGGACGAGGAGATCTTCGGCGAGGGCTGGGTCGAGCGGACCGAACGGCTGGTCGAAGCGGGCGAGCTGCGGCCCGCCGGCGGCAAGCTGCTGCCGCGCCGCAGCGAGTTCGTCGCCAACCGGATCGCCCTGCGCTCGGCCTCAGCCGACTCGGTCGCGGTGATCGAGGCGGCGTCGGGCGAGATGCTCGGCCTGGTCGAGGCCGAGCGCGCCTTCACGACGATCCACCCTGGCGCCGTCTACCTCCACCTCGGCCGCTCCTACGAGGTCGACCGCCTCGACATCGAGGAGCGGCGCGCGGTCGTCTCCGCTTTCGACGGCGACTGGTACACGCGGCCGAAAAAAGAGACCGAGATCTACATCGAGGGCGTCCACGAGCAGCGCGAGGTCGCCGGCGTCCAGCTCAACTTCGGCGAGGTCTCCGTCACCGAGCAGGTAATCGCCTTCCAGCGGGTCTCGGTCTCCGACCAGGAACCGATCGACATCGTCGCCCTCGAGCTTCCCGAGCAGAACTTCGTCACCCAGGCGCTCTGGTACGTGCTGCCGGATCGGCTCGCCGGGCGCCTGCCGACCGAGGCCCTGCTCGGCTCTCTGCACGCGACCGAGCACAGCCAGATCGCCGTCCTGCCGCTGATCGCGATGTGCGACCGCTGGGACATCGGCGGCCTCTCGACCAACGTCCACTTCCAGACCGGCCGCTCGACGATCTTCATCTACGACGGACACCCCGGCGGGGTCGGGATCACCAAGCGCGGCTACGAGGAGTTCGAGCGCCTGCTCGCCGACGCCGAGCGGCTGATCGAGGAGTGCCCGTGCGAATCGGGTTGTCCCTCCTGCGTGCAGAGCCCGAAGTGCGGGAACTTGAACGAACCGCTGCACAAGGCCGGAGCGCTGGAGTTGATGGGATTGATGCGAGGAGAGGGGTGAGCCGCCCATTCGTCTGTTCCTTTTCGTTGCGCAGCACGGATAAGGAACAGACGAATCGCGGTTAGGGCCAGAGCTCGCGCAGGGCGAGGATCGCGAAGGCGTGCGACCAGGCGAGCGGGGTGGTGGAGCGGGGCATGCCGGTCTGCGCGTCGACGCGCTCGGGAATGGTGCCCATTGGCGTGGCACTGCGGCGCAGAGCCTGCATCAGCTGCAGCGCTTGCGGTCGCTCGCCGAGCGCGGCAAGCGACCAGGCGGTCCAGGCGGTCGGAGCCGACCAAGGGTCGTCGCCGCCCTCCCAGCCTTCGCCGGGGGTTATTCCGAAGGGGGTGCGCCCCGCCACCAAACGCTCCATGGTGCGGCGCGCGGCCGGGTAGAGATGGGGCTGAGAAAACGGCCGCACCGCCCAGGCCGCGGCGGAGTCCAGGCCGGAATCCAAGTCACCAGGCTCGCGCACCAATCGAGGTTGCGATTTGCCCCCATATAGGTGGTCAATCGCAGGTTCGCCGGAGGCGAGGGCGTTGCCGAGGTAGTCGCCGGGCTCCCCCTCCCAGTAGTCGGCCCGGTCGCGCCAGGGGATCGGCCCGCCGCCCGCGAGGATGTGCGCGGCTTGACGTGCATTGCCGATCCCGGCCGCTTCCGAGGCGGCGGCCACCCAGCCGATCGCATCGCCTTGCGCCTCGCGCCCGTGGACGGGACTGCCGTCGCCGTTGAACCGCGCCGCGAACTCGATGCCCGCGCCGAGAAGGAACTGGACGATCCGTTCGGCCTCCGGCTCGTAGCCGGACTCGGCCAGGGCGATCGCGACAGCGGAAGCGTCCCGCGGCCAGACATAAGCCCAGCCGTCACGAGCTCCGGCCGCGACGGCGCCGTTCTCCCGCGCCGTCAGCACCCGCAGCACCAGCAGCGAGCGCTCGTACATGTCGACGGCCCAGGCCGGCGCACCGGCTCCAAGGGGCAAGCTGCGGTTCAGCCAGCGCCGGTCAGCGTTTGCGGCGCCCGCAACCCTCAGCCGGACGCATATCTCCCCGCATACCGGGGACAAATGCGTCCGGCTCCGGCCGCAGACGATCGTCAGGGCCTGGGAAGTCTGCTGTTCACAGCTCAGATCAGCGTTCACGCGCGCTTCGGTTGCGGTGGTGCTCGCCACTGTGATGAACAAGGACTCGCCTGCTGCCTCATCGATCTGGACCTGATCTCGCCCGAACGACGCCACCGTCCGCAGCACGTTCGTCCCCGGCAAGTAACGCTGCCGCACCTCGTCGGCCCGCCACATCGGCAGCATCTCGCCGTCAATCCGCGCCCAGACCTGGATCCCGGTATCGCTCGGCACCGTCCCCGCGGCCTGTCGCTCGGCGGAGTTCTCGATCAGCGCCCGCCCCGCCGGCCCCGGCGCCCGCAGGTCGACGACGTTTCCGTAAGCGTCGACGGCTGCGGTCAGTCCCCCGTCGCCGAGCACGGCGATCCCGAGGAACGGCGGCGGCAGACCCAGCACCCCCGTCGGGGTCTCGAGATCGCTACCCGAACCCCCGGAGAGCAGCGTGGCGGCGGCGGCGACAAGCGCCGCCAGACCGACCGCCATCCGCCCCCAGCTCATCCCCCCATGCAATCAGCCGCGGCCCCCTCCAGACCGCTAGCCTTCCCGCAGCGCCAACCGTCCAGGCGCGCGAGGCGAGGTAGCTCAGTTGGTAGAGCACACGACTGAAAATCGTGGTGTCGCGGGTTCGAATCCCGCCCTCGCCATTGCGCGTTCAACCTGCACGGGCGCACTTTTTCAGCACGCGCTCTAAGCGCGCAAGTATCGTCGAGTGCTTTATGCAGGAGATCATCGAGTTCTGGCGGGCGGTGGAGATGTTCAGCCCGCCGGCAATCCCACCGGCCCGCCCAGCGCAGCGGGTGTTCGACGTCGATTCCGGCGAGCCGCTGCCCTGGAATCCCGGGCACCCCGTCCAAGCCACGCGGCTGACCAAGGACCAGGCGTGGAGGCACACCGTCTACGTCGGCCTCTACCCGTGGGAAGCGGTCTTCTCGGCGCTGAAGGACGTCTTTCCTCCCGCTCCCGACAGCTACGAGGAGCGCCCTTCGGGCCAGAGCGCCCTGCTGGGTTTCGCGGTATCGGAGAAAGGCATCCTCCTCGAGGGGTCCGCGGTGCTCTCGGCCTGCGCCTGGGCGACCGCGCGAGCCCTCGATCCGGGACCGTCGGCCGCAGCCTGGCTCGACGGCTTCGCCGGCATCGAACGCGGCTTTGCCTCGGGCCTGGAGGAAACGCTTCTCGGCAGGACCGACGAGCAACGCAAGCCGGTGGTCCTCGACTGGGGCATCCTCACCGAATGCCTGGAGGGAGCGATTGCGGCTTTGGGCGTGGAGGACGTGCTGCCCATCTCCGGGGTCCGGGTCAGCAGCGAAAAAGTCGCGCGGCGGAGCGCCGGCACGGTCGAGCACGACTTTCTCAACAGCTTCATCGCCGATGATCTGGCCCGGGTGGCCGCCGCTGCGGGCGCGGGTGAGGTGGGCGCCGCACTTCGTGAGTACCTGCGGCCCACCGCCGATCTCGACCTCGACGGTCGCATCGACGTGCGGACCCGCCTCGACGAGGTTCGCCGCGCCACCGAACCCGATCGGCTGCCTCTCGGACGCTGGCCGGCGGGCCCGGAGAGGCCGCTGGCCCTGGGCCAGCAGCTCGCCGTCAATGAGGCAATCGCAATGCCCCGCGCCGGCGGCAATCTGTTCGCTGTCAACGGGCCGCCCGGCACCGGCAAGACGACGATGCTGCGCGACCTGGTCGCTGGGCTGGTCACCGAACGAGCCGAGCGGCTGGCGGCGCTGGCCGATCCAGCAGATGCATTCCTCGACGAGCCCGATCGCTGGGAGACGACTCCCTATCGGCGCGTGATCCATCGGCTGAGGCCCGAGCTGACCGGGTTCGAGCTCGTCCTGGCGTCCAGCAACAACGGGGCGGTCGAGAACGTCACGCTCGAGATCCCGTCGAGCGAGGCCGTTGACGGCCACTGGCGCGAGCTGGCGGAGGGCATCGACTACTTCCCGGCCCTAGCCGAGCGGGCGATGAGCGCCGACCGGCCCTCGGGCGGCGCCTGGGCGCTGGTCGCCGCGCGGCTCGGCAAAAGCAAGAACCGCAAGGAATTCGTCAATGCGGTCTGGTGGCCCGAACGACGCAAAGAGGGCGACAACCGCCCGCCGCCGCCCGGTCTGCGCGACCTCCTCGTTAGCTGGGAAGACAACCCTGAGGGACCGTCCTGGGCCGAGGCTGTGGCGGCGTTCGAGCGGGTCCGCGATCGGGCGGGAGCGATCCGCGAGGACCGCCTCCAGGTGGCGGCGGCGCTCCACCGGGTTGCCGGGCTTGAGTCAGACCTCGAGGCGGCCCGTGCCGCGGAGCGGGCAGCAGGCGAGCGGGTCCAGGCATCGCTGCCGCGGCGCGAGGAGCTCGTTGCTCTGCAGCGCACGCGCGAGGACGAGCGCCGCCGCCGCATCGAGGCTCGCGAGGAGGAGCTGCGCCGGCGCCCCTCGGTGATCAGGTTCCGCGCCCGGGCCGCCTGGCGCGGGCGCGACGAGGAGCTCGCCGCGGCGATCGCCGCGCTGGACACGACCCTGGACGAGGTCGGCGAGGAGCTGCGGGTGCTGGAGGGTGAGGTGCGGGCGCACACCGAAGCAGGCGCTGTGCTCGCGGCGGCCGAGAAGGAGCACGACGCGGCTCGTCGGGTTCTGGCGCGCTACCGCGAGCGGACCGGTGCCCTCATGCCTGACGAGGGGTGGCGGGGCGATCGCGTGGCGCGTGAGCGGCAGGCGCCGTGGACCGATGCCGAGTTGAACGAAGCCCGCACCGAGCTGTTCCTGGCGGCGCTCGACCTCCACCGGGCGTTTCTCGTCCACGCCGCGAAGCCGATGCGCCAGACCCTCGACGGCACGATGGACATGCTCTCCGGCAGGGCTCCGGCGGACCTCTCCGCGGATGCGGCGCGAGCCGCATGGCAGGCGCTCTTCCTGCTCGTTCCGCTTGTCTCGACGACCTTTGCCTCGGTGGGGCGGCTGTTCGGGCGGCTCGACCGCGAGGCGCTCGGCTGGCTGGCGGTCGACGAGGCCGGCCAAGCCACGCCGCAGAGCGCGGTCGGAGCGCTGTGGCGCTGCCAGCGGGCGGTGATCGTCGGCGATCCCCAGCAGCTGGAGCCGATCACGACGATCCCGTTCAGGGCCGAGCAGGCGATTCGAGAGCACTACGGCGTCGAGGAGGGGTGGCTGACCGGCCGCACCTCGTCACAGGGCGTCGCCGATCGCCTCAGCCACTTCGGCACGACGCTGCCGGGGGCAGAGCGACCACTCTGGGTCGGTGCGCCCCTGACCGTCCACCGACGCTGCGACGAGCCGATGTTCGGCCTCTCCAACAAGATCGCCTACGACGGGCTGATGATCGAGGCCACCGACCCGGCGTTGGGCCGGGACTTCGCCACCCGCCACCCGACCCTTCCGCAAAGCAAGTGGATCGATGTCAGCTCAGACGTCTCGCAAGGAAACTGGATCCCCGCCGAGGGCGAGGAGGTCGACCGGATCCTCGCCCATCTCGATGGGATCGACTTCGATCTCACGCAGGTGATGGCGATCGGCCCCTTCCGCGATGTCGCCCGCCAGCTCGAGCAACGGCGCTGGCGACACCGCGGGTTGCGGGCGGGGACCATTCACACCGCCCAGGGTAAGGAGGCCGACATCGTGATCCTCGTGCTCGGCTCAGAACCCGCCCGCGAGGGGGCCCGGGCCTGGGCGGCGAGCAAACCGAATCTGCTGAACGTGGCGGTCAGCCGGGCGCGAAGACGGCTTTATGTAATCGGCAACCTGGAGGCGTGGCGGCGTCAGCGGTACTTCGATTTGCTGGCGGATCGTCTGCCGCATGATCGCCGACGCGCTTGACCGTGGGCTCCGTTATGTGGAACAAAATCTACACACAAACCAGATTTGTATGTAGAATTCGTTCCATGGCAATACGTCAGCCCCCCCCGATCCAGGTCTTGAATAGGCGCTTCGGCCAGCGGCCCTTCCGGGTCTCCGACGCTGTCGCCGTAGGTGTGAGTAGAACCACGTTGCACCGGCTGCGACAGCGGGGTGAGTTATCCGCGGTGCGCCGCGGGGTAGTGCGGCTGCCCGAGACCGGGATGGGGATGCTGTCGGATCTGGCGGTCGTCTCAGCGGTGGTGCCGCGTGGCACTATCTGCCTCAATTCCGCCTTGTCTTATTGGGATCTCAGCGATGAGATTCCAGGGCAGATTCACATTGCCGTGCCGCGTGGTGCGCACCGGCCCGTCATCGAGCAGCCTCCCACCAAGGTTCACGTCTTCAGCGCTGACACCTTCGAGGTGGATCGCCAGCGCGCCCAAACGGATGCCGAGGAGCCATTTTGGGTCTACTCTCGCGAGCGCTCCGTGGTCGACGCGTTTCGCATGGCTCGCTGGGTAGGGCAAGACCTTGCTCTGCACGCGCTTCGCCGATACATGGCGCAGCCGGTGCCCGACCCTGCGCGCTTGGCAGAGCTGGCGAGAGAGCTGGGCGGCAGCGCTCGGTTGCAGCCAGCCCTGGAGACGCTGCTGAGTTGATGGCCGAAAGCGGTCTCGATCAGGCCGCGCGGGAGGCCTTCAAGGCGTAGCTTCAAACCGCGGCCAACCCACCATAACGATGGCCGAGGCGCTGGCCAGCCTGCCCGATCGCCAGCAGGCCTATGAGGCGATGGTCGAGCGCATGTCCTACCTCTCGCCGCCCCCGGGACGGTGGACCGAGCTCATCGACGGCGTCATCGAGTTCATCGACCCACTGCTGGCCGACGGCGAGCACTTATCCCATTGGGATCCCGAAGGGCTTACCTGGCACTAGCTCAAAATGTCGCCCGGGGGACTCCTTCGGTCGGAGGCGGGGAGCCCAGCTACGAATCCCGCCCTCGCCACTCCCTCCGCTACTCGTCCCAGCGGGCGGTGAGCTGGTAGATGATCGTCACGTCGAGCAGGATGATCAGGAACGCCCAGAGCGGTGCCAGGGGGAACCAGACGATCTGCGCGATCGCGTTGATCGTGACGAAGAAGACCGCCAGGATCCGGGCCGTCGGGCTGCCGGCGAAGAGCATCATGCCGGTGATGGCGACGATCGAGCCGAGGATCAGGTGGACCCAGCCCCAGAGGGTGACGTCGGCGACGAGGACTCCGTGCCCCCCGACCACGACGACGTCGCTGTTGAGGATTGCCGCCAGGCCCCAGAGCGCGTCCAGCGATCCGATCAGCAGCAGCAGCACTCCGGTGAAGACCGTCCAGCCCGACGGCTGACGTTCTGAAGCCCTTCGTGATCCCTCCATCTGAATTCCTTTCCACTACCGGTAAACCTGCCTTAACCAACCTAATCCTGACCGGCGGCTCAGACAACCATCTTCGTCCGGTAAGAAATTCGAAGCGTTCCGCGGCTTAGTGGGTAAAGGGTCGCAAAGCCGGGATGAGCGGAAATCTGAATCAGAGCGAAGAGCGGGACGAGCGCCTGCTGCGGCGGGCGCGGGCGGCGCGTGCCGCCGGCGACGTCGCAGGGGAACGGGAGGCGATCACGCGGCTGATCGAGCCTTACTGGAACTGGGGGCGCTCGATCGCCTACGGCAAGATCGGCGGCGTCGACGATCCCGCGGCCGACGCCGAGGAGATCGCCCAGGACCTGCTGCGGCGGCTGGCCCAGCTGCTGCGGACGAAGCTCGAGTTCGACACCTCCTTCCGCGGCGTCGCCGCCGCCAACCTCAACTTCGCGATCAAGGACTACTGGCGCCGCTCGGCGCGGACGAAATCGAAGCCGGTCGACCCCGGGGAACTGGTCGCGATCGACCCGCGCCCGGCGGTCCCGTCGGCGGGAGAAACAGCGGCCGACCTCGACTCCTACTTCGCCGGCCTCAGTGATCGCGAGCGCGCGCTCGCCCACGATCGCCTCGTCCTCGACCTCTCCCCGGCCGAGATCGCCGAGCGGCACGGGATGAACCGCGGCGCCGTCGACACCGCCTGGCACCGCATCGTCAAGAAGATGCGGGAGAACGCGCCAGCGAATGTAAGAAAACGCGATCGGGGAGCGGTGTAGGCGTATGGCAGAGTTCGATCGCATCGAGGAGAGAGCAATCGAGATGCTCGACGACCTGCGGTTGGAGGCGGTCCGCGCCGAAACCGTCGTCCACGACGACAAGCGCTTCGAGTTCGTCCTCTGGACCCTCTGCCTCCGCGGCGTGCCGGTGATCGAGCGGGTCTGCCGCAGCCGCGGCAGGGTGCGCGGACTCGGCGAGGAGGAAATCGAGCTGGCGACCGAGGACGCGGCGGCGCGGATGCTGCTGCGACTCTCCCGCCCCGAGCCGCAGCCGCAGATCCACGCGCTCGCCGCCGAAGTCGCCGCCGCCTGCATCGACCGCGCCTGGCCGCAGCAGCCGAAGCCGCCGCGGCTCTCGACGCGCTCGCCCCGCGTTCGCATGATCAAGGGGCTCGACGAGGCGATCGAAATCGGCCAGGTCCGACCAAACGACTGGGAGACCTCATGAGCCCGGGCGAAGACGCTTTCGAGCGAGCCTTCGAGCAGGCGCTCGACGACCTGCGGGCGGGCGAGGAGAAGCCGATCGAGTCCTACCTGCGCCTCGTCCCGGAGGAGGACCGGCCGCAGCTGAGTCAGATGCTCGCCGACGTCTTCCTTGCCCGGGGGCCGGGGGCGGAGCCGAGCGGCAGCGGCGAAAGCGAGGGTTACAAGCGCGCCCTCGCGGTTGTCGAGGAAGTGCTCGAAAGCCGCGGCACCGCGGGCATCCTGCCGGGGAGCCTGAAGGCGATGCGGAACGCGCGCGGGATCGAGCCCGACGCCGTCGTCGCGAAGCTGTCCGCGGACTTCGAGGTCGAGGGGGAGGAAGGGCGCCAGGCGCTGACCCGCAACTACCACCGCCTCGAGACCGGGTCCCTGCTCGGCTCGAAGCTCTCGCGGCGCCTCCTCGACTCCCTCGCACGGATCTTCGACGTTGACGTCGCCGATGTCCTCGCCGCCGCGCGCCCCGCCGGCGACGGCCCGCATCTGCGCAGCGTCCCGGCGATGGGACGGAGCGGCGGCGACCGCCCGACGCCCTCGTCGCGCTCGGAGGCCGAGCGCCTTCCCGACCCGGAGGTCGAGCTCGTCGAGCGGCTCTTCCATGGCGGCCCGGACGCTTGAGCCGGCCCCAGCCGCGCAGGCGCTGCTGCGCGACTTCGAGGAGCGCTACGACGTCGGCGAGGCGCCGCCCGTCCCGGTCGAGCGGATAGCCAGCGCCCTGCTCGGCCTCTTCGTCGACGAAGCCGACGACATCCGCACCCTGCCGGCCGCCCCCGCCGACCAGGGCCGTCTCTCGGGGATGCTCGACGCCGAGGAGATGATCGTCTGGGTCGACCGCGGCGAGGCGCGGCGCAGCCCGGGGCGGCGCCGGTTCACGATCGCCCACGAGGTCGGCCACTTCGTCCTCCACGTCCCGGTCTTCCACAAGGTCTTCCCCGACCGGGCCGTCGACATCCAGGAGATCGACGAGGGCTCTTCCTCCGCCAAGCTCACCAAGCATCGCCGCCGGGAGCGCGAGGCCAACATCTTCGCCTCGGAGCTGCTGATGCCGGAGCCGTTGGTCCGCGAGCAGGCCCACGACACCGGCTTCAACCTGCCGGCGCTGGCGAAGAGCTTCGAGGTCTCGGTCCCGGCGATGCGGCTTCGCCTGCGGCTGCTGAAGCTGCTACCACCTTTGGCGTGAAGATCGTCCACCTCTCAGATTCCCACCTCGGGTGGCGGGAGCTTCACCACACCGACGCCGAGGGGCACAACCTGCGGGAGCTGGACGTCTACGAAGCCTTCGCCAAGGCGATCGACCGGGTGCTCGAGCTCGAACCCGCGCTCGTCGTCCATTCCGGCGACCTCTTCGAGGGCTACCACCCGTTCTCGGCGGCGTTTGGGGTGGCGCTCGACCAGATCGAGCGGCTGCGCGCGGCCGGGATCGAGTTCGTCGTCATCGCCGGCAACCACGAGACGCCGCGGGTGCGGGCGATCGCGCACCCGTTCTCGTTGCTCGAGCGCTTCGGCGTCGACGCCGTTCACGGCGAGCCGCGGCGGCTGCGCTTCGGCGACCTCGCCGTCACCGCTGTCCCTCACAGCAACGACCCGGAGGCGATGGCCGGCTGGATCGCCGCGGCCGAGCCCGACGCGGACGCCCGCTTCAACGTCCTCGTCGCCCACGCCGGCCTCGAGGGCCTCGCCCGCGTCGGCGCCGGTGAGCCGGGGGCGGTGGAGCTGCCGGGGGAGCTGCTGGAGCAGGTCGCGAGCTTCGACTACATCGCCCTCGGTCACCTCCACCAGCTCGACCGGCCGCGGGTCAACGCGGTCTACCCGGGCTCGCTGGAACGCCTGAGCTGGGGGGACCAGGCCCGCCGCAAGGGGATCGTCGAGGTCGCCCTCGACGCCGAGCCGCTCGCCGACGCTTTCCTCACCGTGCATGAGATCGAGGGGCGCCCGCGCAAGCGTCTCCCCGCCCTCGACGCCGGCAAAGTCGACGACCTCACCGGGGCGATCTCCCGGCTGGCAAGGACGAAGGGGCTGGAGGGGGCGATCGTCAAAGTCCCGATCGCCAACGTCAGCTTCGAGAAGTACGGCGCGATCGACCGCCGCAGGATCGGCGAGGCGTTCGCCCACTGCCTCCACCTCGAGCTCGAGCCCGAGTTCGTCGAGCCCAGTTCCGGGTTGCCGCAGCCGACCGCCCCCGCCGAGCTGCGGGACTTCCTCTCCCGCCGCGTCCCCGCCGGGGTCGAGGCGGAGGTCTTCGTCAGCCGCGGCGAGACCTACATGACCCGCGCGGCAGAGGACATCGGCGCGTGAGGCTGCTGCGCCTGGAGGCGGAGAACTTCCGCTCCTTCGCCGAAGTCGACCTCGACCTCAACGCCTCCGGCGTCTTCGCGATCACCGGCGTCAACGGCGCCGGCAAGAGCACGCTCTTCGCGGCGATCGAGTGGGCGCTCTACGGCGGCCGGGGCGGACCCGGCGCCACCCGCGTCGCGCGCGAGGGGGTGAAGCGGGAGGAATGCCACGTCACCCTCGAATTCGAAGTCGGCGGCCGCGTCCTCCGCGCCACCCGCGTCGACGGCAAGGACGCCTCGCTCACCGACGTCGCCGGCGAGCAGCTCGCCGGCGGGCTCAGCAGCACCTCGCGGGAGGTGGCGGTGCGGCTCGGCCTGACCAGGGAGATGTTCCGCGGCACCTTCTACGCGCCCCAGAACGAGGTCGAGGCGCTCGCCGACAAAGACCCGCGCAAACGCAAAGACCAGCTCGAGCGCCTGCTCGGAATCCGCCACCTGCGCCGAGCGGTTGAACTCGCCGAGGTCGACGCGCGCGAGCAGGGCCTGGTCCTCGAGGGGTTGCGCAGCGAGGCGCCGGACGTCGACGAGCTCAAAGCCGAAGTCAAACAGCGCGAAAAAGAGGCCCGCCAGGCAGCACCGGCGGTGAAGCGGCTGAAGAAAGAGATTGCCGCCGGCGAGGCGAGGCTGAAAAAGACGAACGCGGAAATCGACAAGCTCGCCGCCCAGGTCGGCAAACACGCGTCGCGGCAGCTGGATGCCGAGCGAGCCGAGGGCGTCTTCAAGGTGAAGAAGGAGGGCCTCGAAGGCAGGGAGGAGCAGTTGCGGGCGGCGGTCGCGGCAAAGGTGGAGCTGACCGAGCTCGAGGCAGCCCTGGGCGGGAGCGAGGGTCTCGACGCGCCCGACGCTTTGGAGGCAGCCGATGACCGCCTGGGAGAGCTGCGCGATCGGCGCGCCGAGGCGAAAGCCGAGCTCGCCCACCAGGAACGGCACCGCGAGGCTTTGGTAGGTGAGGGGGAGTCGGGGGTCTGCCCGACCTGTCACCGGCAGCTGGCGGGGACCGTCGAGGATTTGATCGCCGACTTCGACAAGGCGATCGCCGCCGCTCGCCGGCGCCACGACGAGCTCGATCGCGAGCTGGTCGCGCTGGAAGCGGCAATCAAGGCCGCGCTCGAACAGAGGGAGGAGATCACCCGCCGGATCGCCGTCGCCCGCGAGCAGGCCGCCGGCGCGGAGCTGCTCGAAAAGCAGGTCAAGGCGCAGAGCAAGGAAGTCGCGAAAGCGGCCGAAGAGGTCGCGAGGCTGCGCAAGAGCGCCGACAAAATCGCCCCAGAGGAGGGGGCGCAGGAGGAGATGAGCGCCGAACGGGACCGGCTGAGCGCGGTGCTGGACGTCGCTCGCGAAGCCTTGGAAGAGGCGAACCAGAAAGCCTCGGCCGAGTCCGAGGCGGTCGCCGCCGCGCGCACCCGGCTCAAAGACGCGAGCAAACTGAAAAAGCGGATCGACTCCGAGCGCCGCGAGCTCGAGCTCCGCACGGCCGTCGCGGGGGCGCTGGAGGAGTACCGCGAGGAGGCCTCGCGCCGCGCCCGGCCGATGGTGGAAGCGGAAGCCTCGCGGCTGCTGCGGCAGATCACCGAAGCGGCCTACCCCCGTGTCCGCCTGACCGAGGACTACTTCCTCGAGATCGCCGAGGGCCGAGACTTCTACCTGAGCAAACGCTTCTCCGGCGGCGAGCAGGACCTCGCCGCGCTCTGCCTGCGTCTGGCGCTGGCCCGGACCCTGGCCGAGCAGCGGGGGACCGAACAGAGCTTCGTCATCCTCGACGAGGTCTTCGGCAGCCAGGACGTCGGCCGGCGCCGGATGCTGATGGAGCAGCTGATCGAGCTCTCCCGCGGCGAGTTCCAGCAGATCTTCGTCATCTCCCACACCGACGACATCGTCGACCAGAGCTCGCTGCACATCGCCGTCACCCGCGAGAACGGGATCAGCCGGGTCTCCGAGCGGGCCGGCTAATAGCCGCCCAGCGCCATAATCAGGCGGGATGGAAGTAGAGACGCGTTACGCCGACTCGGGGGGCGTCAGCATCGCCTACCAGGTGCACGGGGAGGGGCCGCTCGATCTCGTCCTCGTCCCGGGCTTCGTCTCGCAGGTGGAGCTGCTCTGGGAGGAGCCGGAGGTCGCTCGCTTCTTCCGCCGTCTCACCTCCTTCTCGCGGATGCTCGTCTTCGACAAGCGCGGCCAGGGACTGTCCGATCGCCCCGGCCGGCCGCCGACGCTGGAGGAGTCGATGGACGACCTGAAAGCGGTGGTCGGGGCCGCGGGGTTCGAGCGGCCGGCCCTGTTCGGGATCTCCGAGGGCGGGCCGATGTCCGCGCTCTACGCCGCCACTTTCCCCGGCGAGATCTCCGAGCTGGTCCTCTTCGGCACCTTCGCGCGGATGCTCGCGACCCCCGACTTTCCGCAGGGGATCCCTGAGGAGGCGCTCGACCGCTGGGGGTCGGTGGTCCGCCGCGACTGGGGGAAAGCGGTCGGGCTCAACGTCTGGGCGCCGACCCGCGTCGGCGACAGCGACTTCGAACGCTGGTGGGCGCGGCTGCTGCGCCAGGGGACGAGCCCGGCCGGTGCGATCGCGCTGATGGACCTCTACCGCGAGATGGACGTGCGGGCGATCCTGCCCGCGATCGACGTCCCGACCCTCGTCATCCATCGGGCCGACGACCACATGATCTCCGCCGCCCAGGGGCGGTACCTCGCCGACAACATCCCCGGCGCCTGTTACGTCGAGCTGCCGGGGGAAGACCACCTGCCCTTCGCCGGCGACATCGACGGGCTGCTGGACGAGGTCGAAGAGTTCCTCGTCGGCAGCCGCGGCGCGCGTGAATCCGAACGGGCGCTGGCGACGATCCTCTTCACCGACATCGTCGGCTCGACCGCGAAGGCGGCCGAGCTCGGCGACCGCGACTGGCGCGCCCTGCTGGAGCGCCACGACGCCACCGTGCGCCGCCAGCTCACCCTCCACCGAGGCCGCGAGGTGAAGACGATGGGCGACGGCTTCCTCGCCACCTTCGACGGCCCGGCCCGGGCGATCCGCTGCGCCTCCGCCGTCCGCGACGAAGTCGCCGACCTCGGAATCGAGGTCCGCGCCGGGATCCACACCGGCGAGGTCGAGCTGATCGGCGACGACGTCGGCGGCATGGCGGTCAACATCGGCGCCCGCATCGGCGCCCTCGCCGACGCCGGTGAGGTCCTCGTCAGCAGCACCGTCCGCGAGCTCGTCGTCGGCTCCGGTCTCGAGTTCGAGGAGCGTGGAGTGGAGAAGCTGAAGGGCGCCCCGGGCGAGTGGCGCCTCTTCGCAATCGACTCGCCGCCGGCTTAACCAGGCTGTGCGTTTTGATTCTGTTTCTTCACAGACAATAAATTACACTTGCCATCATGCAAACGATGGAAGAGCAGGCACCCGGCAAGAGGATCGACACGCTCGAGGAGCGGATGGACGAACGCTTCGATCGCGTCGACAATGAATTCGCTCGAATTGACACTCGCTTCCAGGTAATCGAAGCCGACATCCGAGAACTTCGTGGCGACGTCAAGGCGAGCGCGCAGGAACTTCGTGGTGAGCTCAAATCAAGCTCGCAGGAACTCCGTGATGAGCTCAAGTCCAGCTCGCAGGAACTCCGAGACGACCTCAAGGCAGGGATTGCGGAAGTCCGAGGCGAGATCAAATCCGCTACTGACAAACTCCGGGGCGAGATGCAGTCCGACATCCGATCAATACAGCGAAACATGCTGTACGGCTTCCTCACCCTCGCCGGAATCATCATCGGTGGATTCCAAATCTCCTAGAGGGGAAGGATGCTCTTGACAGTTAACGCTCGAGAGGAGGATCGAGTGGAGGATTGGCGCTACGAAGGCCTCAAGGAAGACGTGAAGCAACTGCGCGAGGAACTAGCGGACGTAAGAGGACGTACCCATAAAGCAGAGAACTGGCAGAGCTTGTTCCCATTGCGGGCGATGATCGTGATCATGGGGCTGGCAGCGATTGGAATTTGGGTAGCAGGGATCGCCGGAGCCATTGCAGGCCCGCATTAGAACTGTCGAGGCTTGACCGTCCGCGACTACATTCCCTCTTCGGCGGACTCCATCTCCCGGTAGGCGGTGTCCTCGTCGAAGAAGGCGAGCATCAGGAGATAGGTGTAGTCGCCGAGAAGATCCGGGGCTCGGTTTGATTCCCCCTTGACGAGAAGGCCCTGGAGAGTGTTAGTTATAGCTCCGACCATCAGGTCACCCGTCAACGGAGGAGCCGAATGGCGCGATCCCGGTTGGCGGCGCGCGCTGTCGAGAGCGCGGGCGAGGCGCTTCAAGACAAGGTTTTGGGTTTCCGCGGTGGAACTGCCGGCACGGCCTCCCTCGATGATCAACGCGTTTGCGGTAAGCGGTTGTTCGGCGACGAACTCCAGCAGGACACGGAGTGCAAGCCGGAGCCCCTCTGGCCAACTGCGCCCTCTCCGACCAGCTGCCAGCATGGCTTCGCATATTTCATGCGTGTTTTGGTCATAGGCGAGGCGGAAGCATTCATCGAGGCTTCGGAAGTTCTGATGGAACTTATCGCGGCTCAACTTGGCATCTTCGACGACGAGTTGTACGTTGGTGTTCCCAATGCCCTCGCGGCCGACCACCCTGAGAACGGCAGCACACAGGAGTTGCTCCTGCTCCCCGCGCCTTCGCGCGCCATCCCCCATCTCACGACTGGTGCCCCCCTGCATCCGCTTGGGTACCCTAAACCATCTTTGGGAACGAAGAGAAATTTTCGTACAGATTTCAGCGTCTGGAAATTGATGCTTTCTAACTCTCCAGTAAAAAAGAAAGCGTTGTGTGAAGCGCTATCGTCCTCCTGTGCGCCCCCTGCCAGGCAAGTCCTCGCGTCTTCCCCCCGGCCCCCAGCCGGTAACCCGGGATGCCGCCCCGGCGGACCAGAGGCGCCGGATCCTCCAAGCCGCCGCGGATCTGATTGCCGAGCATGGCTATCAGGCCACCACGGCCGAGATGATCATCCGCCGGGCGAGGGTCGGTTACGGCACCTTTTACAAGCACTTCGAGGGGAAGGAGGCGTGCCTCCTCGATCTCTTCGACCGCAACATCGAGCGCTCGGAGCGCCGCCTGCGGGGCGTTTACGAGAGGCAGGAGGGTGGCTGGCCGCAGAAGATCGCAGCTGTAGTCGCCTCCCTTTTCGAAGACGTCCGCGCGGATCCCGAAGTCGCACGGGTCTGCCTGGTCGAGGCGCAGACCGTGGGACAAGCAGGCATCGAACGCTACGACGCCGCGATTCAGCGCTTCGAGCCCTTCTTCCAGCCCGGCCGGCAGGCCAGCCCTCATGGCGAGCGCCTGCCGGAGACCCTCGAGGGAACCGTGGCGAGCGGGGTCCTCTGGGTCGTCCACCAGCAGCTGAGGCGCAGGGAACCAGAGAACCTGACCTCGCTGCTTCCCGAGACGATCGAGTTCGTGCTCCGACCCTATGTAGGGGAGGAGCAGGCGGTGCACACGGCCGATGAGCTCTCCGGTTTCCTCACTGCAGCACCCGCCTGAAGCCGAGCGCCGGCAGATTCACGACGCGCTGATTGAGATCTGCCGGGAAGGGGGGTTTGGGGCCGCCACGGTCGAGCGGGTGATCGAGCGGGCGCGCGTCGACCAGAGGACCTTTGACCGCTACTTCTCGGACCTAGACGACTGCTTCGCCCAGTATGTCAGCGACGCTTACGCCCCCTTCCTCCAGAGCGCCCGCGCGAGGATGGAGACGCCCGAGGATTGGCGCACGCACCTGCGCGGCGTCATCTACGAGATGGTCCGCTTCTGGCGCGCGGATGAGGCCCGAGCACACATGCTGCTCCTCGAGACACCCGCCTCCGGCCCGCTCGCAAGCCTCATCCGGGACCAGGTACTGGAGGCGATGGTCGACTTGATCGACCACGGCCGTCAGCTGATGGACGATCCCACCGCTCTGACCCGCATCACCGCCCAGGCTATGGCAGGGGCCCTGTTTCACCAGATGCAACTGATGTACTCGCAGAAGAAGCTTGACGACGCCGGCGATCTTGTCCCCCAGCTGATGTATTTCCTCGTCCTGCCTTACCTGGGGGCGGAGGCGGCTGCCGCCGAGCTGTCACTGCCGCCGCCGACCGGGCCATAGCTATCCTGCGGTTGTGGAGTTAGAGGAGGAGGAGCTCGGGCCGCTGCCATCCGGCCGCCACAGCTTCTCGCGTGAGCAGGTCGCCGCGCACCAGCGCGAGCGGATGATCGCCGGCCTTGCCGCGGCCGTCGCCGAGGTCGGCTACAGCGCGGTCACCATCGGCCATATCACCAAGGAGGCGCGCGTTTCCCGCCGCGCCTTCTACCAGCACTTCGACAGCAAGGAGGAGTGCTTCCTCGCCGCGTTCGACGTCGTCGTCGCCCACCTGGGCGAGCTGATCCAAGCGGCGGTCGAGCCCGAGCCGGACTGGCCCCACCGGGTTGTCGCCGGGCTCCGAAGCGCGCTCGAGTTCTTCGCTTCCGAGCCGGACCTGGCCCGCCTCTGCATGGTCGAGTCGGTCAACGCCGGCCCCGCGGTCGCCGAGCGCTTCCAGGAAGCGATCGCCGGCATCGCGTCTCTGCTGAAGGAGGGTAGGACCGAGCGTGCGAATCCGCGACCGCTCCCCGCCTCGACGGAGGAATCGCTGGTCGGCGCCCTCGTCTCCATGGCCAGCCGCGCCAGCACCTTCGATGAGCCCGCACGCTTGGTCGACCTCCTGCCGGACTTCGTCGAGTTCGTCTTGATGCCGTACCTCGGCCCCGAGCAGGCCCACCGGCTGGCTCTGGGAGCCTGATCACCAGGGCATAGGTCGCCGCGTTCTGGGAACGCTTTCCACCTCTTGGGAACTCCAACTTGACACAGTCCTGTGACATGTGCTTACCTTCCATGCGTCGGTACGAGAAGCACCGATTGGGAACGGAGCTTTTCTAGCTCCGGAGCACAGGGAAAACACAATCGAGTCCCACAAGGGGCCGCCCGAGGGCGGCAGGCAGGGGCTCCAGGGACGAGGAGAACAGTGCCTTCACCACTTTCGGCATTTGGCCCAGGTGTCCGCTCAGCCATGGATGCCCCGCGCCGTCCACTGATCTGCGTCCGTCCCGCTTCCCCGGCTGGCGGCGCAAACCGGGGCCGACCCGCTTGGGCCCGGACCGCCTTCTCCTCACCGCCGCATTCCCCAAACCCCGTGGCGGTGGGGGAAGGCGAATTTTTTGAACTCAGCCGGACCGTCCCGGCCTCAGCAAGCCACCACATCGCGCCGGCTCGGGAAGCCGGTGACAAGGAGGAGCATCGATGAACCGTCTACGCCACCCGGTTCGCGCCATCCGCGAACCCTTCGGGACCGCCGGCCTGATCGTCGCCTGCGTCGCCCTGATCGCCGCCCTCGCCGGCGGCGCCTACGCCGCCTCCGGCGGCTTGACCGCGAAGCAGAAAAAGGAAGTCAAGAAGATCGCCAAGCAGTTCGCGGGCAAGCCGGGAGCGCCGGGAGCGACCGGGCCGGCAGGAGCCCCGGGGGCGAAGGGCGACACCGGGGCCGCTGGAAGCGCTGGCACGAACGGGACCGACGGTTCCGACGGCACTAACGGCACTAACGGCACGAACGGTGTCAGCCCGATCGGGACCGCCTTCACCGGTGAGCAGAACGGCTGCAAAGAAGGCGGCGTCAAATTCGTCGGCGCCAACGCCACCGTCGCCTGCAACGGTGTGAAAGGTGAAACCGGCTTCACGGACACCCTCCCAGCGGGCAAAACCGAGACGGGTACCTGGGCGCTCGGACCCCACGACGAAGCTACTGTCGTCCCGGTGTCATTCACCATTCCGCTTGCCGAAGCGCCCGAAGCACTCCATTTCGTCAATCTCGAAGGGAAAGAACAGACGGCGGAAGGGGAAACCCCTGTAACCCCTGTGAATTGCCTGGGGTCAGCTGAAAACCCGACCGCTGCTCCTGGACAGGTTTGTGTCTATGAAGGAGCGAATTTCGGGGAAGCCGTTGGGTTCTCCGCGAACTCCGTGCTCACTCGGCTCAGCACTACCGGCGCAACCTTCCTCTACAACATTGCAGAAAATCAGGTTGCCTACGGCAGCTGGGCGGTAACTGCACCGGAACCGTAAGAGCACCTCGCTGGGGCGGGGGCGCGGTCGCCCTCCCCCTCCCCAGCGAAGTTGCACTTGAACCTTGAGTTCGTCGTCGCACAAGTAAGAGGAGCCGGAGATGCCACACTCAGCAAGCCGCTTGGATCACGCCACCAATTGTCGCCGTCGACGCATTCTCTGGGCGTCCCTTCTCCCCTGTCTTGTGCTTTTTGCGCTGCTGCCGTCGATGGCAGCAGCCGAAGAAGAAACGCACCTCTTCGACGCCACCCTCTCGTTGACGGGCGACTGCAGCACCTCGGCGACCATCGATCCGGTACCCGATCCGGGCTGTCCTGGTGGCGATCACCCACCAAAACCCCTCACCAAACACGGCGGCGTCGCGGTTGACCCTTACGGAAACCGCTATGTCGCCAGCACCGGTGGTCTCGAAGATGGCTCACAGGGGCGCATCGACGTGTTCAGTCCAGTCGGGGGGTTCCTCACCGAGATTCCCGTGGTCTTACCAGGATATACGGCCAGCCTTGCGATCGACTCGCAAGGAACCTTGTATGTCGCAAGGTCGTACATTGGAGGAACTACCGACCGCGTGCTTAGCTACGTGCCAACGGAATACGATCCCGCGGCGGGCAAGATTGAGTACGGTGATCCGCCCACGGAAATTCCGGGTCCGCAAAATGGCGAATGGCTTCAGCTTTACCTGGCGTTGGCAATCAACCCGGATGATGACCACCTTCTTGTTGCAGGCAACAACGAAGTCTGGGAGCTCGATTCTGAGGCAGAAGGCAACAACATCCTCGGAGAGTTGCTGGGTTCAAATTCCAACAGCTATTCGAACGCAATTGCCATAGATGCGATGCACAAACGGTTCTACGTCTCGGATCTCAGTGAACCAGCCGTGAACCCCGGCAGCAAGCCGGTAGTTAACGTCTTCGATCTCGAGGCTCCGCACGAGCTTTTGTTCACGATCGATGGCTCGACCACGCCAACCGAACGGTTTGTGTCCGAAACGAGAGTTCTTCCTCTGGCCGTCGACGAAACCACCGGCCGCCTCTTCGTCGGGGACTTGGAAGCACCGACGCGGCGGGTTTACGAGTTCGACGCCGCCGGAGACCCTGTCTCGACGATCGGGGAAGGGCGGCTGAAAGCGTCCGGCGTCGCCCTGCTGCAGCTCGCCTACGACGACAGCCCCACCAGCCCGACCGAGGGCTATCTCTTCGTGCCCTCCGGCAGTGGCCCGGGTCGCTCCCTGGCCTTCGAACCGATACCGGTAACCGTGCCGCCGGTCGTGGAAGGGCTGAAGGTCAGCGATGTCTCCACTACCGACGCGATCCTCCACGCCAAGGTCAATCCTGGGGGTGTGGAAACCACCTATCGCATCGAGTACACCAGCGAGCAGGCCTTCCAGGAACATGGCGAAACCTTCGAAGGCGCGACTCTCGCCAGCGAAGGGACGTTGAGCCCGGCGAGTGAAGGAATCGCCGTGAGCGCTGCGGTCAGTGGGCTTTCCGCGGGCGCCGCTTACCGCTTCCGGGTGGTGGCGGAAAACGAATTCGGCGAAGACGATGCCGGTGCCGGCTTCGCCACCTTCGAACTTCCGGAGACTTTCGGCGGCTGCCCGAACCAGGACCTCCGCACGGGTCCCTCGGCGGCGCTGCCCGACTGCCGCGCCTACGAGCTGGTCACGCCCGTCGACACCAACGGCCACGCACCGTTCGGCACCCGCATCGGTGCCAACGCTTTCACGACTCGGCAGGTCTCCCCGGCTGGGGACAGGGTTCCGTTCGCGCTGGAAGGCGCTCCTCTGTCGGGGATGGAAGGTACCGGCGGCCAAGCCGGCGACCCGTACCTCGCGACGCGCGGTTCCGCCGGTTGGTCCATCAGCTACAGGGGCCCGTCACCTGTAGAAGCGGAAGCGGCCGTTCCGGGCACCGGTTCGCCCGACCAGGGCTACTCGTTCTGGCTGGCGCAAGGAAGCAGTGGCTCGGCTCTGATCGAAGGGAAGCAGCCCGTCTACGTCGAGTACCCCGATGGTCACTCCGAGCTCCTCGGTCAAGGCAGCTTGGGCATCGACCCAGGCGCTCAAGGAAAGCTGATCACCACGGGCGGGACGCAGATCATATTCAGCACCGGGGGAACGGACTCTAATAACTCGCCCGTGCAGCTCGAGCCCGACGCGGCCCCTGACGGCACCAGGGCGGTCTACGACCGCACCGCCGACGGTATTACCCACGTCGTTTCGCTGCAGCCGGGTGACGTCCCCTTCGAAGCCGGCGAAAACGCCCGCTTCGTGGATGCTTCGCCTGACGGAGTGGGCGTCGTCTTCGTAGTGGGAGACATCCTAGTGGGAGACACTCTCTACCTCCGGTATGACAACTCCGAGACCTTCGAGATCGGCTCGGGGATCCAGTATGCCGGAATCGCTGAAGGTGGCGGTCACGTCTTCTACGTGGAAGAAGGCAACCTCAAGGCCTTCGAGGTGGCGACGAAAGCGACGGTCGACTTCAGCGTCAGCGGCGATGTCACCCCGGTCACCGTCAGTGCTGACGGCAGCACCGCCTACTTCGTCTCGCCCACCGTCCTCACCGTTGAGCCCAATCCGAGCGGCGAGGAGCCCCAGCCCGGCGCAGAGAACCTCTACCGGTCTGTCGAAGGGCGGATCGCCTTCGTCGCAGCGGTCACCGAGCGCGACGTCGAGGGAATCGACGACACCGGCAACGGCGCGTATGACGGCCTCGGCCTCTGGCTGGGCGTGCTCAATGGCGAGGCCGGAGGGCAACTCGCCAGAATTCCAGCGCGGACGACTCCTGACGGCACCACCCTCCTGTTCAAATCGCGCGCAAACCTGACCGAGTACGACTCCGAAGGTCACGCGCAGATCTACCGCTACGACGCTGCCGGGAGCTCCCTGCAATGCCTCTCCTGCAACCCCACCGGTGCAGCGGCTACGGACGATGCGACCTTGCAGTTCGACAGCCGCGGGGAGGTCAACCCGCTCTATAACCAGCTGGTCTGGCTGGAGAACCTGCGCGCCGACGGTCGCCGTGCCTTCTTCGAATCGGAAGAATCGTTGGTCGCCGCCGACACTGACGGCCTCCGAGACGTCTATGAGTGGGAGGGTCAAGGGGTCGGGAGCTGCGAGAAAGCGGACGGGTGCCTCTACCTGATCTCTTCCGGCCAGAGCGCGCGCGACGAGTTCCTCTGGGCGGTGAGCAAGTCCGGCGACGACGTATTCATCTTGAGCGGAGACCTGCTCGGTGGCGGCGATACCGACGAAACCCCGTCGCTCTACGACGCGCGGGTAAACGGCGGCTTCCCGTTGGCGGCCCCCCCTCGCGGTGAGTGCCTCGGCGAAGCATGCCAGCCGGCCGCGGTCGCGCCAAACGATCCGACCCCCGCGAGCTCCGCTTACGAAGGCGCCGGCAACGTCGCGCCAGGGCGTCGCCCGACCGCGCGACGTTGCCCGAAGGGCAAGCGAGCGGTTCACCGCGCCGGCAAGCGCCGATGTGTTCGGCGTCACGGCAAGAATCACTCGGGCAAGAAGAAGGCCCGAGCCAATGGCAACAGGAGGGCAGGCCGATGAGAGGACGATTGAGGACGATCGCGACTTGCCTGGCGGCATTCGGCTGCCTCCTCTCGCCGGCGAGCGCCGGCGCGGCAGACGAATTCGAGAAATACGACATCGATTCGGCCGCCGCCGAGCTTTCCACCACCCAGGCAGGGGCCCACCCCGATTTCACGGCCTCACTGCTGTTGGCCGAAAAGGAAGGCGTTCCATACGGGCTGACCCGGGACGTGATCGTCGCGCTGCCGCCGGGCCTGTTCGGCAATCCGGGGGCATTTCCAGAGTGCTCAGGGCTCGAATTCGGAACCGACGTCTTCGCGAGCGCGTGCCCGCAGGACAGCCAGGTGGGCGCGATCGACGTCGCCGTCGGCGGAAGCATCAGCGGGACCTTCTTCGACTCCCCGATCTACAACATGCCGGCCCCGGGTGGCGATGTGGTCGCGCGGTTCGGCTTCTACGCTGCGCAGTACCCCGCCTTCATCAACGTGCGGCTTGATCCCGAGACCCACAACCTGGTCGCCGCGGTTGAAAACTCCCCCTCGGGGGCAGTCCTCATCGAAGCAGTCTCGACCTTCTGGGGGGTGCCGGCCGATCCGATTCACGACCCCGAACGGCTGACCCCTGCGGAGGCGGTCCGGAAAGAAGGGGCGCCGGGCGGTGGCCGCGAATCCAACCTGCCGGAAACGCCCTTCATGACCAACCCCACCAGCTGCGAGAGCGGCCGGACGGTCACCTTCACCGCGCGGAGCTACCAGTTGCCTGGCGTCGAACGGACGAAGACCGTTCCGTTCCCCCAGATAACGGGATGCAGCGCTCTCGCTTTCAGTCCGACCACGGAGCTGAAGCCGACCACCTCGCAAGGGACTACGGGCTCAGGCCTCGACTACGCGCTCGAGCTGCCGACCCAGGGTCTGCGCTTCCCGAACCTGAACTACGGGTCCGAGATGAAGCGCGCCGAAGTGGTGCTCCCGGAGGGGGTGACGATCAACCCCTCCGAGGCGGAGGGCCTCGGTGTCTGCTCCCAAGCCGACCTCGCTCGCGAGGCCTACAACTCCGGTCCCAATGTCGGTTGTCCCGAGACTTCGAAGATCGGCAACGTGGTCGCCGAAACCCCGGTGATCGATCGCAACGCTGAGGGCTCGCTCTACCTGGCGAAGCCCTACGAGAACCCGTTCGGCTCGCTCCTCGCCCTCTACATGGTGCTGAAGGTTCCGGACCGGGGTGTGCTGGTGAAACTCGCGGGTGAAGTGAAGCTTGACCCCGAGACCGGTCAGATCACCACCGTCTTCGACGACATCCCGCAGCTGCCGGTGGCGAATTTCCGTCTGCACTTCCGCGAAGGGGCGCGGGCGCCCCTCGTCACCCCGTATTCCTGTGGTGATTACGAAGCGGTCTCGAACATGACTCCCTGGGCGAATCCGGGCTCCGTCCTTCGCAAGGTGAATACCTTCTCGATCGACAGCGGCCCAGACCACGGACCGTGCCCGAGTGGTGGCCTGCCGCCCTTCCGGCCGGGATTGACCGCCGGCACGCTCAACAACGCGGCCGGCAGCTACTCACCTTTCAACCTGAGGCTGACCCGCACCGACGCGGAGCAGGAGATCACCCACTTCTCGATCAAGCTGCCGCCGGGGCTGCTGGCGAAGCTCGCGGGCGTTCCCTTCTGCTCCGACCTGGCGATCGCCGCTGCCAAGGCGCGGACCGGCATTCATGGGGGCGAAGAAGAGCTGAATGCGCCCTCCTGTCCGTCCGCTTCCCAGATCGGGACCACGCTGGTGGGCTCAGGGGTGGGAGGAGTCCTCGTCTACGTGCCCGGCAAGGTCTATCTCGCAGGTCCATACAACGGCAGCCCGCTCAGCATCGCCGCGGTGACCGCCGCCAAGGCCGGCCCCTTCGACCTGGGGACGGTCGTCGTGCGGGAGGCGCTTCGAGTCGACCCCGAAACGGCTGAAGTGTTCGTCGACGCCACCGGGTCGGACCCGATCCCCCACATCATCCAGGGCGTTCCGGTCCACCTCCGCGATATCCGGGTCTACGTCGACCGGCCGCAGTTCACCCTCAACCCGACCGATTGCACTCCGACCTCGACCGCGTCGACCGTGCTCGGCGCGGGTCTGGACTTCGCCTCGGCGGCCGACGACCGCCCGGTCACCGTCGCGACGCGGTTCCAGGCGGCCGACTGCGGCGCGCTCGGGTTCGAGCCGAAGCTGAAGCTGTCGCCGAAGGGGGGAACGAGGCGCAGCCAGGTGCCGGCCCTGAAAGCGGTTCTGACCGCG
>Ga0184624_10000031_pt1 | contig 36607 bp, 45 predicted proteins | sample PLM3_5_b1_FD_133157 | JGI IMG/M metagenome (GOLD analysis project Ga0184624, IMG submission 133157) | Groundwater sediment microbial communities from an aquifer in East River, Colorado, USA - PLM3_5_b1 | ecosystem: Environmental > Terrestrial > Soil > Riparian zone | place: USA: East River...
CCGGGGACCTGAGCCGGAGTCGGCCCCGTACCTCCGACAGCTGGAACATCAGCGGCCATGGCTGTCTGCCACACCCCCATTGAGCCGTTGTAGGTCCACCGATATCCAGTCTCGGGGTCGGACCACTCCTGCCCAGGAGACGGACCAGGCGGGAAGTGAGGATCGTCACCGATCCCCCCGATCCCAGGAGCGTCACCGAGGCCGACGTGCCATGGCTCACCGAAGCTCTTGCCCGAGCGCAGCCCGAACTTGCCGGCGTTCTTCATGATCCAGCCGTACTCGCTGGAGGGACCGAGGTCAGCGGCCAGGCCACGGGTGTGCGCCGAGGGCTTGCCCGACACCCGGTTGTAGCCCTTGGCCTTCAGGTTCTGCTGGGTGACGGTGTCGCGCAGGCCTGAGTTGACGCGGATCCGGGGGTTGGCCCGCATCATGTCCCCGACCTTGCGCTTCATGTCGGGGTGCAGACCGGCCGTGGAGGAGGTGCCGTGCATGCCCCACTCCATGCCAGGACTGTCACCGATCTCCGGTTCGTCCCCGAGTTTGGCGATGAGTTGAGTGATCGCGTCGACCATGCCGCCGCCCGCCGAGAAGCCTCCGGTGAACATCTCCATGAGCGAGTCCATACCGCCCTGGCTGACGAAGTTCTGGCCGGCAGTGAGGCCACCGACGAGGTTCTTGGCCAGCGACGTGGCCCCGTGGATGCCGTAGCCGATGCCGCCACCGATGAGCGCACCGAGAGGACCGCCGCGCTCCAGCAGGCCCATCAGTAGCTCCTGCAGCGTGTCAGGGAGGTACTGCATGGCCGACAGGGCACCGCGGCTGGTCTGGGCCGGGATCACCTCTCGCTGGACCTGAGCCATCAGGTCGTTGAACCAACGGTTGGACTGCTCCTTGTTGGCGTAGGTGCCGGCCATCGTGCCGGCTAGGCCAAGCTCACCACGACCCTTGGCGGCGACGGCCTGCAGGCGCTCGTAGGGCTGGTTCCCGCCCTGCGCCGCCGTCATGTTGACCGGCTGGATGTTGAAGGCTCCCTGGGTCGAGTGGGTCTTGTTCGCCTTGCCCAGCGAGTAGTCCCACCAGTACTCCTTCATGTCCTGGGTGATGCCCTGGGTGGTCAGCCAGGCGTCGATGTTGGAGCCGGGGAAGTACTGAGCGAGCAGCTGTCCGTAGTCGAACGGCTTGCCGGTGTCGGGTGGCGGGCGCATCCCCTCGACCCAGCGCAGGATGCCCTCGGCCCACTCCTGGAGCGACTTCACTCGCCCGCCGCGGCCGATCATGTTGAAGGCCCCACCTGTGAGGTACGCCTGCTGCTGCGCTCCCGGCTGCAGCTGTTGGCCGATGGCACTGGCCATCGCACCCACCGGGGTGGCCGGCGTGATCGCCTGCATCTGCTGGACGGCCTGGAGGAACCCAGTGGTACGAGCGCTGCCCTGACGGGTGTTGGTCAGGTCCATCATCGCCCCGGACTGGCGGGCGATGCCCATGAGGTTGATCAGGTCCTCGGGCGATCCCATGACGTTGCCTGGGAAGCGGGCCATCTGCGAAGCGAGGCCAGTTGGGCCATAGATGCTCGACCCCGTGGCGAACATCTGGCCCGACAGCTGGGCCTGCATGTTCATCGACAGCTGGCGGTTGGTGTCCAGCGACTGCGTGATGAAGCGCAGCGGGAACATCGCCAGGTCCTTCAAGATGTCACTGCCGGCTGCCGCCGAGGCCATCCCGAACAGCTTGGAGATACCGCCCCCGCCCGACGTCGACTGCACCGTCGACTGCACGGCCTGGTTGGCGTTGTTGATGTTGTTCGCAGCCTGATTGGCCTGGTTGCCGATCTGGTTGAACATGCCCCCGATCTGCTGGCCCAGCTTCTGCTGCTGGTTGGCAAGCTGCTGGAGCGAGGAGTTGAGGCCGCCGACCGCTGCGTTCAGCTGCGTCAGCTGATCGGTGGCAGCCTGCAGCCCGGGGATCTGGATGTTGGGGTTCGACCCACCACCGCCACCGCCGCCGAAGCCGGCGAAGAAGTTAGCCATTGGTCTTCCTCGCCCTCTTCCACTCGATCATGGCCATCCAGAACCTGCGCTGTCTTCCAGTCATGCTGCGTATCTCACTGAGTGACCACCCGGGGTAGTGCTGCGCGATCACTTCGTAGTTCAGGTAGTTGGACGACTCACTGGAGGCGAAAGAAGTCCAGCCAGTTGAAGCTGAGTTGCTGCTCCTCCTGACACCCATGGCACGGGAACTTGATGGTCAGGTCGATGGCGGGCTGGCGGCTGACCAGTTCGTCCAGCAGCTTCTGCCGGTCGCCCATGGTCATGTCCTTGGCGAAGGCGAGAGGGTCCACGACCATCCCGCCGTTGAGCGAGATGATGCACGACGACAGCAGCTGGGTGTTCATCTCGGCCGCGGTCATGCCCTCCTTGCGGAGCACCTCCATCTGGTCGGCACCTGTCGCCAGCCGCACCTCCAGGCCCTCGCCCCGAGAGGTCTTGTAGTGGAACGACCGCTCATCGATGTCATCGACCACCTTGGGCCGGAAGTCCTCGGAGAGCTTGACCCCGAGGTCCTGAGAGCGCCCACACACCGTGCAGGTGACCGGGAAGCGACGATCGTCGCCGTAGGTCACCCGGGCGATGTTGAGGAACAGCATGTCGCGCTCCCCGACGAGCAGCTGACGGAGGTACCCCTGGCGCTCGGCCAAGGGCAACTCCGTCAGGACCAGATCACCGATGCGGACGGTACCGAGAGCGATGACAGCGTCGAAGATCTCCCCGGAGCGCTTGTATCGGGCGAGTTGCTCCTCGTCGTTCCCGGTCATCTCGCGCACCTCGGCCCGCTTCTGATCCTGGCCGTTGTGGTGCAGGCCTCGGAGAAGGTCGACCAGGCAATCGGGTGCCGGGTCGATGATCGGGATCGGCCCGACCATCTCCTCCTTGGCGCGCTGGAGATCGTGTTCGACGTCTGTCATTGCATATCTCGATATCTAGCTCAGGTCCCGACGAGGACCGGGGTGGACACCAGGTTCATGGCGTTGTTGAGGCTCGCCGCCTGGTCGTGGCCGAAGTACACCTCAAAGCCTTCGTGGTGTACCTGCATCTGGTGGACGAGGATGCCGTTGTTCTGGGCATCGAGGCCACCGAAGCCAACGCTGGCCGTCCAGCAGTTGTAGAACTGGAAGGCGATCACCGCACCGTCGTAGGACCGCGTCGACATCGACGCCGACCCGTGGGTCACCGGGTGACCCATCACCCGCACGGTGAGGGTGTAGCGGTACTGGGTGATCTGGCCTCCGCTGAAGTCCAACGTGCCGGCACCGTGCTGCACGCTGAACATCTTCTTCGCCAGGTTCCACATGTGTGGCTTGTCGTAGAAGACGCCCGACGACATCGTGAGGGGCTGGAAGTTGGTCTGCCCGGGCAGCTTGCGCGGGCTGGTGTTGTAGCCGCCCTCCCGGTAGGCGGTCATGTCGGTGTCCATGGCGATGCCTTCGACGGACATGAACCCCATGTCCTTGAAGACGGAGCCATCGACCCCAACGGCGTCGACCAGGAACTTGAAGTTCCTGACCGGATCGGAACGTTCGAACGTGGTTGCCATTGCTGCTCCTAGAAGGCCTGGACTTCGTTGGTGAAGTTGCTGCTGGTGATCTGCGTGATCTTGATGACGACGAACTCGGCGGGGTACTCCAGTGCCACGCCGACCTCCATCCGCACCTCACCCGACGAGATGACGTTGATGGTGTTCAGCGTCGAGTCGCAGCGGATGTAGTACGCCTGGTTGGGCGAGGTGCCACGCAGCCCGCCCCGCTCCCACAGGGGGCGAAGGATGTTGTCGGCCGTGATCCGCATCGAAGACCACAGACGCTCGTCGTTGTTCTCGAACACGGCCCACTGCGTCGACCGGCGCAACTGCTCCTTGATGTTGATCAGGGTGCGGCGCGCCGAGATGTAGTGGTCCGGGCCGTAGCTCTTGCGGGTGCGGGCACCCATGATGCAGATGCCGGCACCGACCACCGGCCGGATGACGTTGACGTCGGAGTGGTTGAGGTCGCCCAGTTCGGAGTCGGTGAACTTGGCCTGCACGCCCACGGCGTTGGTCAGCGTGGCGATCACACCGGCCGGCGCACGGTGGAAGCCGATGGTGGCATCGATGCGGGCGGTCACGCCCATCACCGCCCCACCGGCCGGGATCGGGATGACCGCCCCGACCTGGGTCGGGTGCGGGATGAGGATCCACGGCCCGTAGCTCGCCGTGTACGACGTCTGGTCGAAGATGAGGTCGCTCTGCATCTCCTTCATGTAGCTGGAGGTGCGGTAGCTGGCCGTGTAGTCCTTCGGCTGGCAGAAGTCGTTGAAGACCATCACGTCTTCCCGGTCGGAGAAGCTCGACGGGGAGAAGTTCGCCCCGACGACCACCGACCCGCCATCGCTCAACTCCCCCGGACGATCGCGGAACGACTCGTCAGCGAGGTAGGGAGCGATGTTGATGATGATCGGCCCCTCGACTCCACCCAGCTGCAACGGTGCAGTCTGGAGGTCCGAGGCGGTCGGCCAGTCCGGGTCGTCGCCGCCGGCCAGGAGCACCGGGTCGAGCTTCTCGACGGGCTGCTCGACGTTGAGGTTGAGGTTGGTGACCCTGACGAAGCGGGACCCACCGAGGGAGTCGTTGACCGCCGAGTCGACCCGGCGCGTCCCGGCGATCTCGCCGCGCACCGAGAGGTTCTGGAACCGCTCCAGCGTCTCGTAGTTCACCCCGTCCGAGGCCTGCTGGAGGATCTCCAGCGAGAAGATCTTCGGCTGGTTGGCGTTGACGCCGAGGCGATAGGAGAGGTCGTTGCCCCAGTCGCCGGCACTGATGGCGTTGAGCTTGAAGGCCGTCAGCGGGGTGGTGGCCCCATCGTTGACGGTCACCGCCGCCGTGGCCCCGTAGGTGCCGGTCGTCTCGGCCTTGGCCGCTCGCAGGATCCAGGCGAAGCGCCCACCGTTCTGGAAGAACGAGTAGACGGAGAAGGGCAGGTACGACAGGGCCTTGGGCGCTGCCGTGGTGACCACGGTGCCGGGGTACGCACCAGCGGCCCACACCCCGTTGTTGACCCCGATCGTGCCCGACTGGGGACCGGGCTTCCAGGCCGTGCCATTCCAGCTGAAGGCGTAGGGACCGACCCAGATGACCTGGCCCGAGGTCCACGCTGTGTTGGGTACGGCGACGAAGCCCTCGCCACTCACGCCAGGAGTGGTCGTGGTGACGTTGATGGTCCCGCCGACCAGAGGTGCCGTGCCGTTGGCGACGGTGGCCTGTGCGACATCGCCATATCCGGTGTAGGTCAGCGTGAACGGGCCACCCGTGGCGATCGTGCCCGTGCCGGCGACGACCACGGTGTTGCCGGGGATCGCGGTGTTGATCGCTGCGGTGACGTCAGCCGGCGTGGCCGTGTAGGCGATGTCGGCCGTGGTCACCCCGAGCAGCGTCAGCTTCCACTGACCACCCGTGAGCGTGGCCGACTTGGTGAGGGTCTGGACCTCGCTGACCGAGAGCAGCTTGGCGGCGTTGGCATCGTCCTGGGCGGTGATGTCCGGGTCGGCAGCGAAGGCGTTGGTCGGGCCGGCAGCGCCACGGTTGGTCGACTGGGGCGGGGTGTTGTAGTACGCCTTGGAGTTGTCACCGAGACGGACGAACTCGCCGGGGGTGGACGAGCCGAAGTTCGGCGGGCCGACGTACTTGCCGTTGCCCTTCGTGGAGTGGGCCTGCAGAGCACCGAAGTTGGCCGGCGCTCCCGAGGGGAACGCCCCCGAGGTGAGGTCGAGGGGGTCGGTCCCGGCCGGGGCCGGGATGGCATCGAACCCGCCGAAGACCGTGAAGTAGTCGCTCCACGATTCGACGAGGATGGGGGTGTTGACTGGCCCCTTGGGGGCCATGCCGACGAAGGCGGCGACCGTGGTGGTGCCGGCGACATCGGAGGGGTTGAGAAGGAGGCTTTCCTCCAAGTAGACGCCTGGACGGCGGTAGGTGCTGGGCATTGTCGCTCCTCATGTGTGACTGGTGAGTCAGCGAGTGCGACGACGTGTGCTACGGGTCTGATGACTGTTACGGCGTGTCGGGTGGACGTTCGTTCGTGATGTGGAAGTACTCGCCTCCTTCCTCGCGCTCGGTCTGGGTGAAGTCCCCGAGCGGATCGGGCTGATTGTGGAGGAAGGCCTCGTAGTACGAGTCGAACTGCTCCAGGTCGACGCCGACGATGAGCGAGCGCAGGACCTTGTAGACCATCCCGTCGTCCTCGGTGAGCCGGGACTGCGGGATCTCGGCCTGCATCGAGATGGTCCACGCCTTGCGGAAGATGCGCTTGGTCCCCGACTCCGTCGACTCCTGGGTGTTGTTGGGGACCATGTCGAGGTTCTCGGTGCGCCGCCAGGTGTCGTCGGCTGGGCACCGGATATGGAAGGGCCGCACCGGCAGCAGGTCGGTCATGAAGATCGACGTGAGGTACCGGTCATGGAGGTTGGACCGGGCGAAGGTAGTCACCTGGAACATCAGCCGGAAGGGGAGGTAGGCCTTCAGCTGCCACTCGGTGTTGCCGAACGGGGGCGGCGGTAGGCCAGGCGAGAAGCTCGGCCGGTACAGCGTCCGCGTGGGGTCGTAGTGGTCCTCGTTGGAGAGGTAGTAGTCCGAGTGGAACAGGTCGAACGCCGGCTCCACGTTGATCAAGTCGATGATGATGAACGGGTACTTGATCTGGCGCTCGCCCTCGGGGAAGCGGAACCACACGTCGACCTTCACCGGCTTGCCGTTGGGGCCGGCCGGCACGGCCGGCACCGTCAGGCCCGACAGGTGGGCCTTCAGCGCTGCCTCTTCCGCGAGTATGAAGCCGCGGTGGTTGTCGAGGTCCGGTTCGGCCAGGAGGGGGTAGACGGTCACCAGGGCACCCGCGTCCCCGGGCCGAAGGCCGCTTCCATGTGCTCGCCGGCCGCTGCGTAGGCAGCGCGGGCGTCGGACTGGGCGGTGCGGAACAGGGGACTGGGCGGGGTCACCTCGTCGCCGTACTCCAGCAGCATCGCCTGGGAGACACGCTCCTGGTTGTTGACGCCGATGACGAGCATGCCGTCCTGGGACCACACGGAGATGTCGTCGGCCAGGGAGGCCCACTGGTCGTCCATGCGAGCACGGTCCTGGACCCGACGCTGCATCACCGCTATCGCCTTCGCCTGGGCTGCATTGGCCTCTAACGCCAGCCGTTGGGCATAGCGAGTTATGTCAGCGGACAGGCCGCTGAGATCAATCGAGGTGGCCACGGGTTCTCCCGGTGCAGCTGGGCGATGAGATCGAGAGCCGCGCAGCCCTCGATGCCGGCGACGTTACTACGCGGCGCTCTCCAGGGCGATGACCCTGTCTGCCAACTCCTGCAGCGCCGCGGTGAGCAACGGCGTCTCGCCGCCGTAGTCGAGGCTCTGGCCGTCGATCGTGCCGTCATCGTGGACGGCATCCTTCTCCCCGGTGACGAGATAGGGGACGACCGGCTGCGCTTCGTGAGCGATGAAGCCTTCGAACTCCTTGCCGCTGTCCCTCCACCGAAGGCGCTTGGGCCGCAACTTCATCACCCGGTCGAGCGCCCCGGTGATGGGGCCGAGGTCGTCCTTCCACCGGTAGTCGGACGGGGCCGACACGGTGCAGTTGACGATCGTGATGCCCGTGGTGGTCAGCTGCCGGATCTCCGAGAGCAGCTGAGTGGTGGTGCCGCGGAGGAACTGGATGAAGGCCTTGCCGCTCGCATCGTTGGCACCGACGTGGTGGCAGTAGAGGTTGGCGGCGACGTCCGTGGTGGACAGGATTCGCCCATAGAGGCCCTGGAACTCCAGGCCGACGTTGTGAACGTCAGAAGCAGCCTTGCCCCAGATGAAGTTCTCGGTGTACATCTTTCCCTGGAAGGCGCCGTTCGGATAGAACGCGATCTCACCACCGGCACCAGGGACCAGATCGACATCCCCAGCCCCCGTCGTCCGAAGCTGGACGGTGCCACCAGAGAACTCGTTCTGGATCATCAACGACGTGCTGCCGGGGTAGCCGATGTACCCGCCGCGAGTGCCCGGGACGGTCGTCGTGCCGTGCCCGTAGAACGACATGTACACGTCGTTGCCACCAGCAGAGGTGTCGACCAGCCGAACCTGCCCACCATTGCCGCCGAACATTCCGAGGGCACCGAAGTAGGCAGCACCATTGACGGAAGCGGTACCGGTGACAGTCAGGCCACCAGTGACATCGATGGAGTTGGCGTCGATCGACAAGGTAGACGCCGTGGCGGTGTCGGTGTGCGAGCCACCGATGTAGAACTTGTAGGCCGAGCCGCTGCGGAAGTACAGGTTGTTGCCCTGGATGCCGAGGCCAAAGCTGGACGAGTACATGTTGATGTGCTGGCCGAGGCGGGCACCGAAGCTGAGAGTGCCGGTTATCTCGTCGCCGGCCGTGGCCACACGCGTGCCGACCTGGGTGTCCACGTAGGCCTTGCGGGCGACAGCGCCAGTTGCGCCGTCCTGGGTCGTGCCCGACAGGTACATGTTGGGGGCCGTGACGCTGCCGGCCGTGAGGCTGCTGACGATCACTGCCGACCCACCCACACGGAGGTTGCCGGCCACCAGGTTCAGAGCGTCGGCACCGGCCGCACCGTTGAGGACCATCGTCGGAGCGAGGATCGGAGAGTCCGAGACGAGGCTGGTCGGGTTGGTGGTCAGCTTGGACGTGCGGTTGCCGCCACCAGCAGCGGTCTTGATCGACACCGTGTCAGCGAGGAAGCCCGCCGACGTTTCGAAGTCGATGGATGAGCGGACCTTCAGGTTGGAGAAGACCAGGCCGGCACCGCTGGCGTCCTTGTGAGCGAACGTCGCCGTGCCAAGCGGGCTGACACCCGAGGAGACGAGGCGCAGCAGGCGCGACGACAGCAGGGGGACCCACTCCCCCGACCACACGCTGACGGTGTCATTGGCCTGCACGTAGACGGCCTGGCCGGTCTGCGGGGAGGTGGGACGATCAGCGTCCGCTGCATACCGCAATATGCCGCGGTACTGGAGGAAGTCACCGTCCTCCTTGCGCCAGTTGTGGGTCCAGTTGATCCACGACGCCGGCCCGTAGCCGGTTGCTGGAACTGGTTCAGCCATGAGTCCTCCTAGAGAACCAGATTGACGAGGAAGCCGACGTTGACCTTGGCGTTGGGGATCGTGCCGGTGCCCGACTTCCAACGAACCGGAATGGAGACATCGGAGGCACCGAAGACAGCAGGGCCGAGCACGTCGAAGCGGTGGATGTGGGCAGCGTTGTCCCAGTCGTTGATGCGGATCAGCGCCCCGACACCCAGCGCCTGGAACACAGGCGTGCGATCAGCCCCATCGTTGTCGAGCAGTCGGAAGACGGCCTGGGTGGCGAGAGTGAGGTTGCTGCTGTCGAAGCGCACCTGGTTGCCGGTGGGCGGCGGGGACAGGTTGGAGTACTGCCAGGAGTAGCTGTTGTAGATCTTCTCGGGCTGGGCTTCCAGGTCCTCGATCCGGCCTTTCAGCGCCGCCAGGTACTCGTTGAGGTCCTGACCCCAGGGGTCCTGGCCGATGGTCGGGAGTGTATTACTCACTGGGTACCTCCATATGGCCCCGAGCCGTATGGCCCCATGCCGTAGCTGCTCACCGTCAGGGGCGGCAAGGGCGGAACCACCGAGTCGATGACGCCACCGATGCCCCCCGGGACGTAGTCGAGCAGCATGTCGTCGGCCAGGAACGTCTCGATGCCCGAGATGCCGATGACCACGTCCTGGCCCTTGAAGCGGCCACGGATCTGGTAGCCCGCCACCTCCCAGAACCGGTTGTTGTAGAAGTACAGGTCGTGGTTGCGGTCGTGCCGCCAGACCTCTGACGGTGACTCGCTGGTGAGCGTGTTGCCGTGGGCCTCGGTCACCGAGATGCCGGCCTCGTACATGTTGCGCGCCGACACAGCGCAGCGCATGCGCTCGGTGGGCCGGCGTCCCTCGGGGGCGTAGTCCTCCACGGCCTCGGACTGGTCCACCCACAGGATCGGGATGCGGATGCCCTTGGAGTACCTGCGGAAGCCCTCGTCGTAGACCTCGTCGTACTGGGACGTGTCGGCGTCGAAGACGTAGTAGATGATCGCCTCGCCCACGTCGCGCTGGTAGCGCCCGAAGTGCTTCCAGATCTGGGTGACCTCTCGCCGCGGCTCCATCAGTAGTCCCTCGTCCCGATGGTGACCCAGCCGATGTCCTGGCCCAGCCGGCCCCACTCCTCACGGGAGCGCCGCACCGGGTGCCAGCGGGAGACGTACGGGTTCGGCCCGGTCACGTACGTCGAGAGGGGGATGACGTAGTTGTTGCCCTCGCGCATCTGAGCGATGGCGGTCTTCTTCGGTTGCCACGGCGACTGGGAGTAGCGGTGCCCCGGGTTCTGACGCAGGAAGTGGGCGGGGTCGCCGTAGCCGTAGTCCATCAGGTGCTCCCGTAGAGGACGTCGATCACTTCGATGTCGCCGGTCGACTGGCTGCCCTCGGGGATGGCCGGGTAGAGCCGCTCGGGCGGACGCGGGTCATCGAACTCACGGTCGATGTACACCGGCACGAAGCGCCCGGTCATCTTGGCCACCCGGCGCAGGCGGGACTGATCGAGGGAGTTGAGGCCCATGTTCAGCATCGCTGCCTTGTTGTTGTACTCCGACTCGTAGTTCTGGAGCATCTGGATGACCTGGGTGAAGCGCTGGCGCGCCGGGATGAACATGCCCTCGGGCGTCGATACGTCGATATCGAGCGACAGTTCCATCGCCAGCGACCACAGGGCGGAGACGACTCCGCCGAGCATCAGCACGTCGTAGTGGACCGGGGTGAAGGTGTCCAGGTCGCTGCCGTAGCTCACCTCATGGACCGACTTGCCGACGTGGAAGGCCAGGTCGGCGTCGGAGAACCAGGTGTAGTGGTAGCCGGCCACCACCAGCTGCTTGTTGAGGTCGGTGGCATCGGTGAGCTTCAGCAGGCCGGCGCGCTCGTCCAGTTCCCACGCGCTGGTCAACGTGGACACCTGGGTGCCGCCCGAGGTCGTGTTGACGTAGACCTGCAGCGAGGCCGGCGCGATCAGTGGATGGGGCAGGCGCACGGTGAGCACGTTGAGCGTGCCGGCGTCGACTTCGAAGTACTGGGGGAAGTCACGGAGGTAGTTCCGTGCCCCAGCGGTCAGGTCGTCCATCGTGGTGGGCATTGGCATACCTCCATATCCAGCGTAGATGATCGGCTCATGGCCAGGCCTGGACTGCTCCGACGAAGATGGCGTCCACCCTCTCGTCACCGAGGAACAACTCGTCGGCGTCACCCAGGATGGTGACCCCCGTCCGCGATTTGAGGTCGTCCACCTTGACCGTGGCGGTGATGAGGAAGGCGAGGACAGCGAGCACGCCCAACGAGTCGGTGCCGATCACCACCGTCGACACGTCGACAAACAGGCCAGGCTGCTGGTAGCGAGCCTGGCTGGTGGCAGTGACCGTCGCCGCCGCCAAGATGGACAGGTTCTGCACCGACCCGGCCTTCGCGTCGTTGCAGGTGACTGTCGCCGTGATGCCGAGGCTGATCGGGTGGTCTTCGTAGTCAGCCTGGTCGAGCGCCAACGTGATCGTCGCCACGATCGGCAGGCTGATCGTCGCCCCTCGGAAGTGAGCGGTGGAGGTGCCCGACGTCGTTGCCGCGATGGGGATGCTGACTGTCGGTTCAAAGAGGTGACGGACGTCAGTGGTGGCAACAGAGGCCACCGCTGGCACAGAGGAGGAGAGGTCGCGGTACTTGGCCCGGTCGGTCGGCAGCGCGGTCGTGCCGGCGATGAGAATGGAGCGCTGTGTCTCGTCGTAGTGCCCTGGCGACTGCTGGAGGTCGAGCACCGTGACGAAGCCGGCAATCGGCACGCTGGCCGAGAGGTTCTTGTAGCCAGCACGGTCGACCACCATCGTCGTGGTGCCGGTGATCGGGAGGGAGAGGCTCAGTTCCCGGGTCTTGATGGCGGTGGTGACGGTGGTGGTCCCGGCGACGGGGACCGACAGCGCCGTCTCATGGAGGTCGACCTGATCCACCGTCAGGGTGGTGGTGCCGGCCACCGGCAGCGAGAGCGCCAGTTCCTTGCGGTGGATCAGGTCGGTCGCCGTGACCGTTCCCGTCACCGGGATGGAGAGGCCAAGCTCCTTGTTCGTCTGCTTGCTGGTCGACGTGACCGTGCCGGTGATCGGAACCGAGAGGGCCAGTTCCTTGGTCCCCCGCTTGTCGGTGACGGTGACGGTCACCTGCGACCCCGCCGCCGCAACGACGGCGTTAGCCGCACTCAGCGTCCACGCCCTGCCCCGTGGGTCGGTGTACCCCGTGCCCGAGCCTGGATACTCGGCGGCGTCGAAGCGCCAGGCCAATGATCCGGCCGTGGGGTTGAGGCCGGAGCGCATCTCCACCCAATGGAGTCGCCCAACAGAGGCACCGTTGAACGCCCCGTGGATACCGACGACAAGATCAGCGGTGGTGTCGAAGGGAACGGTCGCAGAACCCCACGACTGGGTCGCCTCGACAACGTCCCAAGTGACCCCGTTCACCGAGGTGTACCCCGTCAGCGTGAAGTCAGGTGTCGTAGCGATAGCAATCGCGAAGTACTGACGGCCGGTGAGAGGTGGGCTGACGACGGTCGATTGCTCCCTGCCACCCGTGCCGGTACTGCTGAGATTGGCGATGATGTACTCAGGGGCAACGCCCGACTCAACGATGTTCAGCGTTACCGAACGAACCGGTGAGAACTCACCATGCGTGACTGGAACAACGTCGAGCAGTGGGTTAGGGGTGAGACGGACGACAACCGTGAACGCTGGCGACGGAGGCAGGCCGGGGTCCGGGGTGGTAGCTGAACCGATAGCGGTGTCGAGATAGGAAGGACTCGTAGAAGCCGTGACGTTGAGCGCAAGCTCATCAAGGTCGGCCTGGTCGATCGACAGTGTGACAGTGGCCCCGATGGGCACCGACAGGTTCAGGTCGGAGAAGTTGCCGAGGTGGCCGAAGGCGTCATTGACTGCGACGGTGGCGGTGATCGGAAGCGATCGTGCTGGTTCCTTGAAGTCGGCCTGGTCGATCGTCAGCGTGGTTGCTGCAGCCACCGGGACCGAGAGCGCCAACTCCTTGCGGTGAACCAGGTCAGTCGTCGCGACCGTGCCGGCGATCGAAAGCGACAGTCCGATCTCCTTGCGGTGGACAATGTCGGTCGAAGTAACTGTCGCCGCGATCGGGATGGAGCGACCCGTCTCGTTGAAGCCGGTGCTACCGATGTGGTAGGAGTCAGTCTCCGTGACCGTGGCGGCGATGGCGAGAGTCAGACCGGCAGCACCAGCCGGCGCGACAGGAGCGTCGAGCAGGTGGGTCGCCACCGGTCCCGAGACGATGCCTCCCGCCTCCCACCAGAGCCACTTGCTGTCGTTGAGCGGGTCGTTGTCGGGCGCGTAGTACAGCCCGTCCCGCATCGAGTAGTGGAGGAAGAGGTTGGCCGTGCGCTGCACCGCGTACGTCGTCATCTCAGCTTCCAGCTGGGTCTTGGTCAGCGCCGCCGTCCACACCTTGAAGGCGCATCCGTTGGCGTAGGGGTTGCTTCCGTACTCACCAGACAGCACCCGCAGCTTCAAGCCGCTGACCGTCCCCTTGCTGGCGGTGTGGGCCGTGGACAGAGTCGATGTCCCTGCCGGTGCCCAGTAGATATCGGTGCCCCCGGTGATCGACCGGGACATGGCGAGGAAGACCCAGGTGTTGAGCGGGACGTTGTAGCCGGGAGAGAAGTCCCCAGTGTCCATGTACTGGCGCAAGTCGCCAGCGGGAGTCACCGACGTGCTGCAGTAGGTGCTGCCACCACTGAACGTTGACCACACGTCCCATGAGTTACCGGAGTAGCCGCTGTAGTTCACCCAGCCGCACCACGTCAGGTCGGTGTCGCTGGGGAAGACGTTGGAAGCGCCGTTCATGGCGATGGCCTTGCCGTTGGACAGCATCCGCATGGAGCCGTCCGTCACCGGCAGTGGCGGCGAGGCGAGGTCTACAACGGTGAGGTCGTCAACGATGGTCGCAGGCGCACCGTAGGAACGGAAGCCGATCGCCCCACCGACGACGGGGTTGCCTTGGGTGTCGGTCGGTGGTGATGCATCAGTGGCGTCGATCTGCCAGGTGCCGGGTTCGGCCGACCCGTCGTTCCACCACTTGACCTTGTGGTTGTTACCAACCACACGGATCTTCCACCAGCGCACGCCCGCAGCGTTGAGTGACGCATCGGTGAAGTTGCCGATGCTGCTGTAGCCACCCACCTTGTAGATATCGACACGCCCAGCGGGCGCTACCTGGGCGACGAAGCCAGACGAAGCGGAGTAACCACCCAGCCCGTCGTACAGACGCCAGCAGATCTCCGGGTAGTTGGGGTTGGCCGTTTGCCACTCCACCTTTACCGTCATCTCGAAATCGGTGACGTACTTGTCAGAGGACGCTACGGAAGGGCCACCGGACGGAGTGACAACACCCTTGTTGCCCGAGATGGTGTAGTAGGGCCGCTGGACCGGCCACTTGGCCCAGTCCCAGTGGTCGCTGTCGGCGGTGTTCCAGTCCTCGGTGAATAGATATGGCGATATGACAGCGCCGCCCGCCTCCTTGTAGTGGGCGGTGGATGTCGTCGTGGTCGTGCCGGCGATCGCCAGCGGGAGGGCCAACTCCTTGTTGCCGCTCCGCTGGGTCAGCGTGGTCGTGCCGGCGATGGGGATGGAGCGCGAAAGCTCCTTGTCCTTCAACGCCGTCGTGATCGTGGTGGTGCCAGCGATCGGAATCGAGAGGGCCAACTCCTTGCGCCCCACCCGCTCTGTCGGCACCGTGGTCGCCGCCGCAATGGTGATCGAGCGGCCCGTCTCGTTGTAGTTGGTGCTCGCGGGAAACCACTTGGTGGCGAGATAGCTCTCGACCTGAGTGATCTCTGGAGCGGTGAGCACCCGGTTGTAGACGATCACCTCGGCAATCAGGCCGTCCCAGAAGTAGCCCGGAGGACCCACGTTGTCTCCTGCGCCGAGCACAAACTTCTGAGCCACCCACCCAGGAGTGGGCAACGTGCCTGTAATGGCAGTGGTCCCGTCGATCCATAGCCCCGACGATGCTCCGTTGAACACGGCCCTCAGATAGTGCGGACTGAGGTTGACGGGCACTAGCGAGTCCAGGTTGCCCCCGTTCCAGACGTTCCAGGTCTGGCCGGTGACATACAGGGTTGGGTTCGTGCCCCAGTTACCGACTATCTGACGATTCAGGGCGTCAGTGAAGTCAGCCTGGACAACGGCGAAGAGTGTTATCGGCTGTGGCTGCGTGAACGGCTCAAAGGTGAGAGCGTCATCGCTGAAGTCCAAGGCGTTGTGCCCGTTGAGCGTGCGCGTACCAGTGGTGGGCTGGTTGGCGGATGTGCCCTGGGTCAGAGCCGATCCTTTGCCGCTCTTGCCAGTCCACTGAGACACCGACCCGGCCGACGCCGTGATCGTGGTGGCATCGTCGGCGTCGTACCAACCAACCAAGCCCGTTGCCGGGATCACCGTTATGGGCGGCGTGTCGATACAGGTGACGGTCGCCGCGATCGACAGACCCGTCGCCTCCCTGCAATGGGCTACATCTGTACAGGTGGTCGTCGCCGTGATGCCGAGCGGCAGGAGCTTCTCGTTGAACGGCGCTTTGATGTTGAGCGTCGGCGTGACCGCCCACGTCATCCCGGTGGTCGAATCGTTGCGGGTCACCCGGAACCGGAGTACATCGCCCCCAGCGAGGTTGGCAGCAAGAATCTTCAGCGAGTACAGCATCTCGGTGAAGTTGTTGCCGGTGAGGGCGACGAACGAGTAGCCGACCTCGGCTACCGCACCGGGCACGAATGTGCCCGTCCCACCAGTGAGCCGCTGGGTCGTGGCCCCATCAGCGGTCAGGTTCGGATTGTCATATCCAATGACGGTGGTCGGAACGGGGCTGGGCGACGTGTAGATCCGATAGCACAGATCCTCGGCAGCGGTGGCTGCCCATGTTCCCGAGAAGAGTGCGACGTTTCCCGAAGCGGTGGGCGATGTGTTGTCCTCTCCGAGTTGGTAGTAGTTGTTGACATCGGCAGTACCGGTGAACTGGACGGCGACGAAGAAGCGGGTACCCGACGACACCAGGGAGAGTGTCCTGTCGAAGTCGAAGGTCACCCAGTTGAAGCTCGTCCCCACATCGGCGGCGCTGATGGTCGTTGTTGAAGTCGCCAACACCGCACCGGTCGGGACACCGGTCGAGCCGAACGTGCCGGTGTGGGCGTAGACGACGGCTTTGAGCGTGCCGGTGGGCAATCCGGCCGTCCTCGCCATCCAGAACTCGACCCTGGAGAGCACCCTGCCGGTTGACCCAGTGAACGACTGCCCTATCTGAGTCTCGGCTCCCACCGAACCAGGTGTGCGGAAGGAACTGAAGTTGGTGCCGAGGTAGGCGTCGTACATCGTGATGTCGGCCACGACATTGGTCCAGGTGCCGCTGGCGTTCTTCTCCCACTGGATGCGGAAGTAGTCACCGCCGCCGCCATCGACGGCGTTGGTGGATTGGAGACGAACCCGCAACGCCCCGTAGCCGTCACCGCTGGAGAGGTTGCCGGTGACCGGCGTGTCTTGGGCGGCGAGGGATGCTGCACCCGACTCGGTGCCAGCGTCATCGAAGAACTGGTACGCCGCCTGTGTGACACTGGGAGTGGGCGGGCTGTAATCGACGGTGACATCGACGTAGTCGATGGAGGCGATACCAGACTGCGTGTTCGCACCGTGGAAGCAGTTGACCCTGATCTTGAAGTTGGCGGAACGTAGCTGTGCGGCGGTGACGGCAAACGTGGTCGAGTCGTTGCGAGCCGCCGTTGCCATCGTGCAGGAGAACGGGCTGCCGATCGGAGTCGCACCGTCCCACGGCTGGATCGTGATCCCGGAGATGCGGGTGACGTTGTTCTCGAAGTGACGGAGGTTGACCGTCACCGAGTTGATCGTGTCGCTGGCCCCGATCGTCGCAGAGAAGTTGTGGCCAGAGATGTCGATGGCACCAGTGGCTCCGTTCGTGGCGTTCGTCCACGTCGCGTAGGTCGCCGGGTTGGAGCCGACAGCACCGTCTACAGCGTTGGTCAGCGACGCCCAAGTGGCAGCCCCACTAGTGGCCGGTGTCCCCGATCCACGGGAGGCGACGGTCGCCATCAGTCAGTCCTTGCCGCCGTGGCGGCGGCTCAGTTCAGGCCGACAGCAACAGAGACGTCGAGGGTGTCGGTGGCGGCGAGGGTGCGGGTGGCCGACAGGGGCACGAAGGCGAGAAGCTTGCCGGCCGTACCGGTGGCAACGGTGGCGAGGAACAGCTGCACCGCGGCCGTCCAACCACCAGCACCAGCGGTGAACGTCTTGGTGGTCGAGGTCGTGGTGTGCGATCCGGCGACATCGACGGAGGCACCGAAGTCGGTGTTGCCAACCGTCCACGCGCACTGCGTGCCCGGGGCGTAGCCGGTGCCTGCAACCTCGGTCGCCACCGGAGCGGCCAGGGTCGACGTCTCTAGGACCGACCCAGCGCCGTACAGCCGTCCGTACAGAGTGGCAGCCTTGGCCTGGGCACGGAAGTACGTCTCCAGGATCTCGATCTCACCCTCGTTGACGAGAGCGTTGTCCTCCCAGCGACGGTCGTGGAGGGCCTCGGTGTAGTCGGAGGAGGCGACAGGAACGAGCAACTCCCCGATCCCGTTGCCCCAAATGAGACAGCGCTCACCATCGACCGTGCGATGGTGGGCGAACTGGTAGCTGGTTCCGAAGTGGCGCATGGCCGATTCTCCTTATCCGATGATCACGTAGAGCGTGTTGGGGTCTTTGACTGGCAGGGCATCGAACTCGGCCCTGGTCATTCTCGCCCACTGGGCATCCTCACCAGGAGGACCCGGAGGCCCAGGCTTGCCGGTGGGCACGGTGACGTTGACTGGCCGGATCGGGGTGGTGACGACCGGGATCGGACCCGTCCTGGACGTGACTCGGATCGGCGGCGGCTGAGTGGGGGTGATGATCACGGCACCCGCCCATTGGGACCAGCGAAGGGAAGCAAGCCGAGGTTGATCGTGGCACCGGGGACGACGGGGACGACCGGGAGTGGGTCGGTGTCCAGGACGTCGGTGGAGGTGACACGCGGCAGGATCGTGACCTCGCCGTAGAGCCAGGTGCGAATCTGGTCGGTCGGGGGCCACGGCTCGGGATCGATCACGTCGGGCGGCTGGGGAAAGCCGGTGAGCGTGAGCGGGGCCTTGGAGTAGAGGTCCCATCGATATCGCCCTATGTAGAGGTTCTCCGAGCGGGGCAGGAACAGGGTCACGGCGGTGAAGCCGGCCGTGTCGGCGTCGGGCGGGAAGTACTCGTCCTTGACCGCGAAGGTGTTGACCAGCGTCGAGTGGAAGGTGTGGCAGATGCGGATCTGCGCCACCCAGTCCCACGTCGTGCTCATGTCGGGGGTGGAGTCGGCCGGGTCCTCGATGGTCAGCGGGATGGTGATGTCGTCGCCCTGGTACCAGGTCAGGTCCACCCGGCCCGGGACGTTGGACCAGGTGTCGGTGCCGGCACTGCCGAGCGCGCCGCCCGAGCCAGAGATGATCGAAGGGAAGAACGGGATGGGTGCGTACATGGGTTCTCCCGGGAGAAGCTCGGTCGCCAAGGTGGTGTACTCGGCCGTGGTGGCGATGCGGTTCGGGCCGTCCCAACCACCACGGTCTGCTACGTAGCCGCCCATCAGGTCCTGATGTAGTAATACATCGTGAAGTAGTTGGGCGTGAAGTCGATGGGGTCGGGCTTCAGCTTGCCGTACGAGGCCTGCAGCATGTCGTGATCGTGGGTCTGATTGGTCCCTTCGAAGATGTGACCGTGGTGCCCGTCCGTGATGGTCTGTGGAGCCGAGAGGCCGGCACCCTGAACCTGGGCGTAGTCCGACGAGGTGGGGGAGACTTCCTTGCCGGCGTACAGCGGGGTGAGCACGGCGTTGGCTCCGATCGCCGCTCCGTCAGCCACCGGGGTCACCGTCGCCGCCACCGTGGCCACGCCATTGTTGTGGTGGTGCGGCGTCTCGTTGTCCTTGTGAGAGTGGTCGGGCAGGGGGTGGGTGTGGATGCCGCCCGGGGACACCGCCTGGATGACGCCGGCCGGCTTCACCGCGGTCTTCGTAGCGTCGACATCGTGGCCGTGCTCGGGGATGTTGGCCTCGACCAACGTGTAGGTGTTGGTCAGGCGTTCCTTGCCGGCGATGGTCGGGCCGAACTTGCCGACGCCGGCAGCGGAGAAGTTGGGGATGACCACCCGGCTGGTCAGGTTGGGCAGAGTGATCACCCGGTTGGGGGCATAGCCGGCAGTGAAGGGCACCAACGAGGCGATCTTGAACAGCGAGGGCCAGTCCACCTCCAGGACAGTCCTGCCGTTCAGCGGCAGCCAGCCCTTGGCCTGCATGACGGCGATCGCTTCCATCGACTGGATCACCGTCCCGGGAGGGAGCATGTTGCCCAGGGTGGCGATCTCGTCCCACTCCAGGCCGCCCAGAGGGCTGTCGTTGGCGATGTAGGCCTTGCCGTTGCTGGGGTTCTGCCAGAAGTCGCCCTTGTTCGGCAGCGTGGGCACGGTGGTGCCCCTCCGCAGGTTGCGACCCTGGACATCGTGGGTGGCGTTCAGGGTCGTAGCCATCACCGTCACGGCCGACACGGTCTGGCGTACCGAGAGGCTGTCCTCGACCTGCAGGGTCGCCGCACCCGAGCGCGACAGCGTCGTGTCGTTGGCCCACACCGTGCGCCCGTCACCGTAGACCCGGTACCAATCCTGGAGCGGTGCGCTCGGGCTGGCCCCGGGGGCCTTGAAGTTGCGGATCAGGTCGTCGTTCTGATCGATGCTCGTCATCAGTGCCGGCGCGAGGAACTTGCGCTTGTCGATGACGTAGTCAGCGAGGCTCAGACCGCCCTTGCAGTAGACCGCCGCCAGGATGGTGGAGTTGACCGGAGGGTCGGGGTAGTAGGGGTCGTTCGACTCCTTGCCGGGGTGGACGTAGGGATTGCCGGCGTCGTCCACCAGGATCAGGTCGAACTTCGACAGGCCTTGGGGGATCGAGACGAACAGGTCGGTGTCGCTGACGTAGACGAACTTGCCGTTGACCATGGCCGACCCGGGGGACACCTTGATCTGGTTGGACCCCATGCCGGTGACCTGGCAGCCCTGGAGCACGCCCCAGCGGTTCTGGGCGAGCGTGTTGAAGTCGATCCTGTCTGGCTCGGAGAGCAGTGGCTCCGTCACTGTCCCGGCGTTGGGAATGAGGAACCCACCGTGGGCCACTGATGGCTTTGCCACCACCTACCTCCTGTTCAGGTCATGCGATGTTGGAGAGCGCCCCGATGCCGTGGAGGTACCGGGCGATGTCCACCGGCAGCTGGTAGATCTTGCCCTCTTCCAGCTTGTAGTGGATGTGAGGGTTGCCGTAGGTGAACTCATCGATGGTGCGAGCCATGCGGATCTGGACCCGGCCACTCTGGTCCACCTGGGTGGGCATGGCTACCGGCTCGACAACCACCTCCTTGGTGGCGAATCCGAGGTCCGAGGGTCGGGTGACTTCACTGGTGTCGGGATCCAGGTCCGGGTCCAAGTCGACTTGGACCTCTTGGGGCTGAGTACGTGCTGCCATCGTGTGTTCCTTCTGATATGCCGATATGCGATCGACGTCGAGACTACGCCTCGAACTCTTCGAGCCAGGTGACCAACGTGACCCGGGCCTTGCCGTCTACCTCGGCGTCGTAGACCTCCTGGGCCAACTCGGGGTTGGCCTCGACGTATGCCTTGACCTCATCGATGGTGTAGTTGCCGGGATCGAACGGGGTGTTCTCTTCCAGCCAGGTGATCAGGGTGGCCCGGTTCTTGCCGGCCACCTCGGCGTCGTAGATGTCCTGAAGCTCGTCGGGGTGCTCGGTGACGAACTCCTTGACCTCGTCCACCGTGTGGGCAGCCGGGTCGTAGCCAACGGCAACGTCGGGCGGCTCCTCGCCGCCCTCTTCGCCGCCGCCCTCGGGAGGTGCCGACAGCAGGCCCATCGAAGGACCAGCACCCGTGGCCACCGGGACGACGATCGGGTAGGAACCAGCAACCGGGTACTGCGCCGGATCCGATGCAACCGTGCCGCCCGACGCCGCCGAAGTGACATCAGCAGCCGTCTTGGCGTAGGTGAACGTGGTGCCCGAGGGCGTCGAAGCGATGGTGTAGGTGCCGTTGAAGGTGGCGTCGACACCAGTGATGACGACCGACTGACCGACCTTGAAGCCGTGTGTGGCCGACGTGGTGATGGTGGCCACGTTGCTCGTCAGCGCCTTGTTCGACACGGTCTTGGACACGTTGGTGACGGTCAGGGTGGCCGTCTTGGTGGGCTGGGTCGGCCTGAGGGGGTCACCGAAGACCGCGCCGACCGCTGCATAGGTGACCTCGGTCGGGTCTGCCAGCACCTGTGGCGTGGGGGTGCCGTCAGGCGGGAAGGCCCAGGAGAAGTCCTGGTTCGGTCGGGTGGTGGGGGCGTCCAGCCTGAAGTCCCACTTCAACCCGTTGGTCTGGTTGACGTTGGCCATGACTGGCCCCGTCTCCTGAAGGCCACGGGACCCGAACGTGTTGGGGCCGTGAACGGCAACGATGCTCATGGTGATACCTCCGGTAGAGCAGCGTGGGTGAGGGGCCACGGCCCCTCACCCACTGTCTGCAGTGCTCAGTTGGTGATGATCTTCACGACGGACGACTCCGTCACGACACCCCAACCCCAGATGGCGTACCACGCCAGAGCGTGCTCACGGCCGAAGTCGAGCACCCCGCCGTCGCGGAGTTCGACCGGCAGCGAGATGGCGTGCCCGAAGGCGTTGTCGCCCAGCATGAGGGCCTCGTAGGCCTTGCCCGAGGGACCCCACGGCTCGCCCCATCCGGGCGTGCTGGTGGCCACCGGGTAGGTGTTGATCGACCCAGGCGGGTAGTCAGCAGCCGTGGTGGGCGCTGCGAACGGCACCGTGCCGACCGTGCCGGCCGTCTCCGTCGGGTAGCCGATGTCGCCGTACTGGTCGTTCGCCGGGTTGTAGGTCGTCGGCACGCCGGCCTGTCCGGTCGCCACCTGGGCAGCGTTGACGCCGAGGGACTGGACGCCAGTCGCGCTGGTGCGCCAGTCCGGGTTGTCGCCGGGGGCGTTGGTGACTGCTCCACCGGGCAGGTTCGGCCACGGGTCGGTGACGTCGGTCGTGCTCGACGGCCCGGTGATCTGCGTCGTCTCGATGAACACGACGTCATCGATCCGGCCGACCTCTCCGAGCATGAAGTTCCCTGGAGCCGCGTACTTCGTGACCTCGATCCACTCCGGGGTGTCCCGGAGCCGGCGCGACTGGTGCGGGTGGATGAAGCAGACGTACGTCTCACCGAGGCGAGGCACGTTCTTGCTGGCGAGCACCTCCACGGCGTCCTTCACCGAGTGCGGGTGGAGGTAGTACGTGTCGGCGGCGGTGCCCGTCGAGCCGGTCACGGCGGCGACGTTGGGGGCCGGGGTCCCCGGCTCGTACACGCCGTAGCCGGTGTTGATCGCGCCCGGCTTGGCGTAGCCGAAGACCACGCTCGACGCACGCGACAGCGTGTACCGGGCCTGGTTGTCCATGTAGAGCGCCATGTTCCGGCCGAGGAGGCGGGAGGCCGACGCCATGATGTCGTCGAAGCTGGCGTTGAGCAGCAGTTCCGAGACGGCGACGGCGAAGCCCTGCTCCTGGACGGTGATCGCGTACTGGTTGGCGGTGATCGCGTGGGTCTTCATGCGAACGCCCTCCACCAGCGGCCCGGAGGGCACGGGGAGGTTGTTGTAGCGCATGAAGTTGACGGTCAATCCGGGCATGGTGCCCAGTTCGGCCTTCTTCACGGCGAACTGCTCGAAACGCAGCACGGGCATGGACTGGAACAAGATCTCCTTGCTCCAGATGGTCTGGATGGCGGGTCCCATCATCGTGGAACCGGTCGTCACGGAGCCGGCGTAGCCGACCCCCGTGTTGTCGACGGTCGCGAGGCCGGAGTATCCGGTCGGCGCGACGTACTGGGAGAAATCCCCTCCGGTGGCCATACGGGTCGTGCCCGTGATGCCAGAGACGATGGGGAGTTCTCCGCCGAGGGATGCACCTGGCATTTGGGACTCCTATGAGGAGGAGGAGGCGGGGTTACCGCCTCCGTTGGCGTGGACTGGTGGCGTTCAATAGCTGTTCTCGATAGCGCTTGTACGTATCCATGTCCATTGCCCGAATGTCCTCAGGCGTCAGCTGCTCGTATGACGGAAGTTGCTCCATTGGTCCGACCGCAGGGATGGACGGCATCGCCGCCCCTCGGAAGGGTGCCGGCTGCTGGGCAGCCTGCAGGTTCTGGAAGATCATCTCGGAGCGTTGCTTCATCTCCTCGATGGCCTGATCCACCTCTTCAGGGGTTGACCCCTGAACGAGGTCGCGAAGTTCGGGGAAGATGAACTCCGACTCTTGCTCGATGCGGGCCTGGCGGTACTGCTGTGCCTCCTGCAGTGTCCGCTCACGATCGAAGATGGCCCGATCGGTTTCGTAGCGCTGGTTGATCTCGGCCAGCTGGGCGTTGAACTCTTGCTCGCGCCGTTCGAACAGCTGTCGGAGATCCATCTCCGACTCCTCCTGCTGACGGCGGGCGTCCTCGGCCTCCTGGGCCAGACGTGCGCGCTCGGCCGCTTCGGCCTCGCGCTCGTCCTGCAGCTGCTTCAGCTGGTTGCCCATCTCCTCCAGCCGGGGGTAGAGCTTCTCCTTCTCCTCCCGGCGAGCCGCGTCCAGCTGCTCGGCGGTGAAGCGGGCCTGAGCCTGACCGTTGGGCTGATCGACCACTTGGATCGGCTGTGACACCGCCTGGTCAGGTCGAACCTGCTGGAAGTTGCTCGGCACCGGGGTGGCGGGTTGGACCCCCACCAACACTCCCTGGCCGTCGCTCACGATTCCGTTCCCTGCCGCGTCAGACACTGTTCACGCACCTCCCGAAACACCAGTAATACCACAGTTGACCCGAACATCCAGGTATGACACTTCGCTTAGAGCCACTTCGCGCCGCCCGTCTTGTCGTCGTAGTGGACGTAGCCGGTGTGCTTGACGACGTCCATGCCCTCGGGGTCAGCGACGTGGCGGGGGTCGCCCATCGGTGACGGCCGAGGGTTGCGAGGGGCCACTTCGTACACGCTGCCGAACAGTCTGCCTTCATGTCGCGCCTTCATGGCACCGAAGTCCATGGCATCTGCGACCCGAGATGACGCGAAGGCCAGTTCGTCCATCGACCGGCTGTTCCACGTCGAGGTCAGGGGACGGACCACACCGCCCTTGATCGCGCCGGCCGTGCCGTGGAAGTAGCGAATGTGCTGGAAGCGGTTGAGGTGGTCGGTCGCAGCCATCAGTCGGTGCTCTGCTCTTCGAAGTCCATCATCTCGGGCGGGTACATGCCGTAGGCGAGCATCTGCATCTCCTGGGCCAAGGCCGGGTCCACCGGAGGCTGTGCCGGCACGGGGTTGCCCTCGGCGTCGGCGCTCATCATCGGCTGACCGTCCGGGGTCATGCCGGTCGCCATCATGTTGAAGGCGGCGATCTGGCTCTGGATGAGGGTGAGGGCACCCTGCTCCTTGGTGTCCTCCAGCATCTCTTCGAAGATCTCCCGGATCTTCTGGTCCGGGAACTGGATGCCGAGGTCGCGCAGCGCACCACGGCGGGACTCCAGGCTCATCGCCATCTTGGCCTGGATCTCGTTGATCTTGATGAGCGTGTCCATCGGCATCGGGCTGGGCCAGTCGACGTAGTTGCGGTAGCTCACCGTGGAGGCCGGGTCCAGCTGGGGCACCTGGTCGGGCTTCAGCATCGTGGAGGACAGCTGCGGGTTGTAGACGCACAGGTCGGGGGCGTAGAGGAAGGCGTGCTTGATGACCAGTTCGTTGATGCGCTGGAAGAAGGGGACGTACTGGATCTTCTTGCGCTCATGCTTCAGCATCAGCGGCTGGTACTGCATCGACAGCGCCACGCCCGATGTGTTACTGATCGGCTGCATGGTGCCCAGGGCCGCTGCCGGCACGCCCATGAACTCATGCATCGACTGCTTCAGCAACTCCATGTAGCCGAGGGGGCCGGTGAAGTTGGTCTGCAACTCCAGGTTCTGGACCTTGGCGTCCTTGTTGCCGATGGCCCACACCTTGCGAGCGCCCTTCTCCAGGTTGGACGCCTTGGCCCCCGTGATCACCGTCACCGGAGCGACGTGGTAGTTGATGATGTCCGAGATCTCGGTGGCCTTCTCGTTGTACTCACGGTTCAGCGGGATGATGTCGTTGGCATCACCCAGCCCCCACGGAGACGAGGCCACAGCGAAGTTCTGCGTGTAGACGACCGGAATCTCCCCGACCGGGTTCGGCCGCTGGTCGATCATCTCGTCGTTGATGTACTCCTCGATGGTGTCTTCCGTCATCAACTCGACGTAGGTCATCACCTGGCGAGAGCCGTCCTGGGCGGTGCCCCAGAACTTGTACTTCAGCTTGAAGCGGATCATCCGGCTGCGGTCGTGGGGGTGCCACTCGGGGAAGCAGAATGCAGGGTTCAGAGGGAGGATGCGGATCCGGCCTTCGTGGGGGAGGCCGGCCGTGTCCACGAACGGTGGCTCAAAGGCCACCTTGGCGAAGACGTCGCCGCTCACCGCGCCCAGCTGGCCGAACTCCATGAGGAGTGCCGGCTTGGAGTTGTGGATCTCCCACACCTCCTTCAGCAGGTAGGGCACGATGGCCCCGGTGATCTCGGGGGAGTGGAAGTTCACCCCCTTGCCGAAGCTGAAGTTGACCAGGAAGTCGATGAAGGCCCGGACCCAGTTGAAGGTCAGCTGCGGCTCCCCGATCTCACGGCGGTACGCCCACTGGTGGCCGAGATACCAGGCCCAGTTGTTGGCATATCGGGATAAGCGAGGGCCGTGTACCTCAAACTCCTCGTCGGCGAGTTCGACGAGGCCGAGGGGGCTGATAGCGATGGTGAGGTCGGAGGCCGCGGCGCGATAGCTGCCTGGCTGGAAGGCGATGGTCATGAGTAGCCGCTCCTTCTTGGCCCGCCCAGCATGGCAGTTGCAGCGTCGGCAGTGAGGTGCTCTGCCTGTCGCCGCTTGGTGACGGGTGTATCGCCGGGCAGCGGGTTGGCGGCAGCGAAGCGTGCGCCCTCGGCCGATAGCGAACCAGAGTGCGACAGGTTGGGCTGCTTCTCCTTGGCCAGGTGGAGCATCGCCTGGGCCAGTCCCTGACCCTGGAAGCCCTTGCGGACCTCGACGGTGAGCACCTCGGGCGGGTCTTCCTTCCAGGTGTGCAGACCACCTGCCAACTGCTTGGCCGCACGCCCACCGGGCAGGATGCTGTCGGGCTTGCCGATGCGGCGGGCCATCACGGCACTACCCCTGCCGCTCACCTGGATCTCGTAGCGGTTCTTGCTGCCCTTGGGCTGGTACATGTGCGTATCGGGGTGCTCGTCACGCATGTCCCCGAACTGGCCGAAGGAGATGTTCTCATGGGCAGCCATCAGCGCTGCCGCTTCGTGTAGGGCGTCTTCGCCCGCATGTAGCTGCGGTAGGCGTTCTTCATGGGGGAGCGGGTGTACATCGCCGGGAACTGCTTGCTGCTGATCGGCGGGAACGGATCATCGACAGGGCGGTAGTCGTGGGCAGCAGAGGACATCACGATGTGGTGACGACTCGGCTGACGCCGAGGCTTCACTTCACCGCGGTACTGGCTGCTCATCGCTTCTTGACGTAGGCCTTCATTGGCGCTTCTGGCTCCAGGGCCTGCGGCTTGCGCCGGCCACCGAGCACGGGCTGGTCCGGGAACAGGGGTGCCGGGTTGTAGTCGCGCCGGTAGCCAGGGTGGACGGGGTGCTCGTACGAGCCGGCCGGGTGACCGGCAGCCAACTCCTGGTCGCCGCCCATGGTCACGCCACGACGGGGGCCGACGATGTTCGTGACCCGTCCCGCACCGATGCCGGCTCCGAAGCGCTCGGCTCCGACCCGCCGGCTGGGCCACGCTGCGCGATTGGTCACTGCCATGATGGATATCTCCCTATGACCTCGGGCGGTAGTCGCCCAGGATTGCGTGTAGGAACCCCACCGGCTCGTAGCCCTCTGTGTCAGCTGGCGCTGCCACTTCGGCCGGCAGTGCCCCGGTCATCACGGCCTGGTGGGGGTCACTGTTGATGGGCTGCTCGTCCATCCACCAAGGATCGGGCTGGGGGGCGGGGGCGAAGCGCTCACGACCCACCTGACGGTTGGGGTGAGAGGCCTGATCGGCCTTGACGACTCCGTGCCCGCTCGCCATCACTCGCGACCCTTGTCGACCTGCCAGGCGCGATCGCCCTTCAACCCCTCGCCCCTGGCGAGGCCGATGCCGGTCTGGCCGAGACGCCCACCGGCAGAGTTGATGCCGGTGAAGTAGCGCTTGCCCATGGAGTCCACCTGGAAGGCCCCGTGGCCCGGGACGTGGACGGTGTCACCGACGCCGAACGCCGCCGCGCTGACCTGCCGGCCGGGGTGGTTCTCGATGCGGGGCTTCTTGGCTCCTGGTCCACTACTCACTTCGACGCCTGCTTCTTCCCGGACTCCGACACCTTGTACTTGTGGGCAGGAGTGGCCTTGTTCTTCTTGATGTTCGCCGCCCGGTCAGCACGCTTCTTGGGGATGTTCCCCTTGTTGTCTTCTGGTCCGGTTGCCATCACTTCTTGTCCTTCCCCGTGTCCTGGCGCTCGCGGCCCTTGCTGGCCTTCGACGGCGTCGCCTTCTTCTGCTCGGCCTTGCCCTTGCCGAACGGCGTGGCCTGCTTGCCGCCGAACGGCTCCTTCTTGGCTGCCATCAGATCAGCGCACCCAGTTCGTCCAGGAACTGGTCGAGGCGGGTGGCGAGTTCGGCCTTCAGGCCCTCGACTGCCTCGCTGATCTTGGCCTTGGCCTCTTCGCGGCGGCTGGCGTCGTCGGTGGTGGTGGTGGGTGTCGGTTCGTTCGTCATGGTGTTCTCCTTTGGTCAGAACAGGGTGAGCGGCTTGTTCGCCCGAAGCGTCGCGGCGTGCTTGCGATCCGCCTTCTTCTGGACACCGGCCAAGGTGCGCTCATGCGCCGAGAACTCGGGGTCCTCGCCAGCCTGGCGACGGCCCTCGGTCCAGATCGTCTCCTGGAGCGTGCCCGTGGGGATGTGGATGGGCTGGCCGAACTGGTCATGCGAGATGGGACCGATGCGCTCCTCGGACACACGTCGGAGTGCTTCGTTGTGCTGGGCCGAGATGACCGCCTCCGACGTGACCGAAGGATCGCCTTCAGGGATGCCCAGGTCCCTCGCCTTGTGCGGTGCCGAGGGATCGAGCGGCCACCCCTTGTCCACCATCCGCTTGGCCGGCGAGAGGCCACCACCGCGCATCGGCTGACCGGACCCCACCGCCATCATCCAGGTGTCGATCGCCGTGGGCGCATCGGAGCGCAGTGGGTAGGCACGCCGGCCAGGCTCCTTCTGCGAGAAGATCATCATTCCCTGGTCCCGGGACTGCAGGCCGGCCTGGGTGTCGCGGTGATGGGCCGAGATGTTCGCCTGGTCCGTCTCCTCCAGCGTGCGCGGGTTGGACTGAGCCTGCATCTCGCCGTACACGCCGGTCTTGGGCGTCGACTCCCCGAACCCCTGCTGGGGGGTGATCTCGGCGCGGGCGATCTGCGTCGCCTTCAGGACGTTGGGTTCGTGAGCGCGACCGGCGTTGCGGAGGGCGTCGTAGACCTCGGCGGTCGCCTGTGGCTTGGGCGTGTTGGGGCGCTTGGTCTTCTTGGTCCCAGCGGCCAGATCGGCTTCGTGGGTGCTCCAGGCCGCTGCGTTCACAGCGTGGGCAGCAAGCTCCTCGGAGGAGTGCGAAGAGATACGCCGACCGTTGAGCATCCGGTTGGCCATCGGACCTGATAGCCGGGAGATGCCGCCGATGCCGGCAGCCTCGTCCTCGGGCGTCTTCAGCGACGACATCTTGGCCCCCATGGCCGTGACCTGACGCGAAGACAGATCAGCGCCCGGGTCGACCTGGGCCGACTGGTGCCCACGGTGAGCGAAGTACCACCCGGTGCCAGGAATGGCCCCGGTGTCCCAATCCGGGCGCTCGGCCTGCGGGATGGCTGCCGAGGCGATGCCACGGGCGGTCGCCTGACCGAAGGTGGATTCGTAGCGGTCGGTGATGTCCTCGGTACCGGTGGGGTGGTTGCCGACGCCAGGGACCTCCTGGATCCTGTCGACGTTCCGCATGGCCAACTCGTTCTTGGCCCTCGTCGTATCCAGGTTCGTGGGCTTGGCCGCGGCGATGCCGGCCTTGTCGTAGGTCGTGGCGAGAGCGTTGGTGACGTTCATCCCTCGCTTGGCCAAGCGCGCATCGAGGCCTACTCGGCCACCCACGGCGGTGTCCAGGCGGGGATCCTCCCAGTGCAGGTAGTTGGGTACGAAGGACTCGGGGTCCTCCTGCTGGTTGGTGCGCCGTGGTTGGGGTCCATGCACCGGTCCCACTGCGTCCAAGGAGGTAGGCCCGTGGACCTCTCCCATCCGAGGTGCCGGCGTACCTGTACCTCGCGGAACACCTCTCTTGGTAACGCCCATCAGCCCTTCCTTCCTCGGGGGTCGCGCCAGCCACGGGAGATCGTCTTGGCCCGATTGGTTTCCAGGGCCTTGGGCCGGTCGGTGTACTTGGGGGCCATGTCGGTCGGCTTCGCCAACCCGCTCGGCCGCAGTCCGTAGGGCAGCTGCTTCAGCTTCAGGAACTTCTGGTGGACGGCCTTCAGCGTGTCGGGCTGGGAGTTGAGCATCTCAAACCCGGTGTCGCTGTCGGGCGTCGGCCGGATGAGGTAGTCCCCGATGTTCGACTTCGGCCGGCCGGCCGGGGCGTTGGCGGTCGAGGCCTGGAGCGCGTTGGTCCGCGGTTGAGGAACCGGCTGGCCTCCCGGCCCGGAGAGGATGAGCGCACCGGCCTTCGGGGCCGGCTGCGCTCCTGGCTTCTTCGGGAGCGGCGTCAGGTACTTGGGGGCGAGCGCCCCCTTCTTCGCCGCCATCGCGTCCTAGTCGTTGACCATCGCCGGGTTGAGGCGGATCAGACGGGCGTCGGAGCCAAGCTCCATCTCGAACTGCGACGGCCCCTGGCCGATCGAAGCGCCGATGACGAAGTCGTTGAGCATCGTCGGGGCTTCGATCCAGGTGGACGAGCCGACGTGGGCACGCTCCTGCATCGTCTCCTCGGGGGACTTGACGCACAGGTAGGGCCGGCCGCTGCCGTCCCCCTGCGTATCGCCATATGCACCGCGACCGAAGTCATTGGGGACATCGGTGTCGGTGGCCACGCCCTCTTCGAAGCGAAGCGGGCCGCGGCGGGTGTTGTTGATGGCGACGGATCGCTCGTACTGGACTTCCGGGTCCGGGTAGCTCATTGGCACCTCCTCGGGTATCGGTGCGGAGCCTAGTTCAACGGCCCCGGTAGAACGGGCTATCCACCTGCTCAACGACCGGCACTGTCTCCAGCATGCTGCACGCACAGGCCAGAGCGGCGCTGTCGACGTAGTCGTCGCGAGCCTCGCGCTCCTCCGGGGCCTGGATCAACAGGTACTGGCCCTTCATCACCTTCTCGGCGTCGACCATCTGCTGGCGGAACCGACGCCACACCCGCGTGCGGCGCGCCTTGGAGTGCCCGGGGTAGATGAACATCTGCCGCTGGATCAGCTGGATGAGGTGCTTCCAGCGCTCCGACTGGGTCTTGGAGTCGCTGGAGAACGGGATCACCTCGCAGCGGGACCCCATGAGTCGAGCCATGCGATCGGCCACCGCTGATCCCATTCCCTGTGCATCGACGCCCATGAAGGCGACGTCGTAGGGGTCGAGGAACTCCATGATTTCGAAGTACTGCTCTTCCCAGGCGGTGTTATTGATCTCCAGCCAGTTGAGCACTCGGTGCTCGCGGTAGCCGGCCGGATCGGGGAAGTCCCAATCGACCCAGGTGACCGTGACGACCGTTGAGTCCTTGACTCGGGCGGGGTCGACGCCAACCACACAGGGCGAGCGGTGCCATCCTCGGACCAGCTGCATGGACGGGTCTGCCAGGTAGTCAAGTTCGTCCTCCGTGACGAGCATGCCTCGTTCAAGCATCCACTTCAACGCGTATGACATTTGGAACTCGTCCGAGTCCTCGCCCAGCCGAAGCTTCTCCTTCTCGATGAACTTCTTGTAGCTCGGGTTGTACTTGCAGACGGTGCGGTAGTCGTACTCGTAGTGGTTGGGCCGGGAGCGCTTGGACACCTGCCGGCGCTTGTTGACGTTGATGGCCTTGTAGAAGTCGCCCTTGCTGTAGCCGGGGGTGCCGATCTTGACGATGGTGCCGGCGTAGAAGGCGAGCATCGGGTGGATCGACTTCCGCACTACGAGATCGTCGGCGTCCTGGGCCTCGTCAAGGATGATGATGTGATACGACGCCCCTTCGATCTTCGCTCGGGGGTTGGCGGTCTGACGCCGGCAGAACGACCCGGACGAGAGCTTCAGCACCTTGGACTTGCCATCGACGCGCTCATCGATCTCGGGGTCGAGCATGATCAGTTCGGCGTGCTCGCTGGTGAGCCGGGAGACGATACGGCTGAACACCAGGTCGGCCTGGTCGTCCACTGGGGCGAAGATGCCCACCCACACGCCGCGCTTGAACTTCTCCAGCAGCGGGTAGCTCTTGGCCAGCTTGGGGAAGAGCACCATGCAGCCCGCCAGGGTGGTAGCCACCACCTCCGACTTGCCGCTCTGGCGGGCCATCAGGCCGGTGACCTCCTCGGCGTCAGCGATGATCAGCGACTCGATAATGCGATATGCCAGCGACCTCTGGTAGGGGAACAGTTCGAAGCCAGAAAGCTCCTCGCAGAACACGATCGTCCGCTGGATCAGCTGGTCGAGGAACCCCGCCATCTCTGGATCGAGTGGCTCAACGTACTCCTCGTCCTCTACAGGAGCGTCGACCTCCTCCTCTTCCAGAAGGTCCTCTGGATCCGGGCCGTAGCCAAGGTCCTCGATCAAGCTCACGCTGTAGTACTACCAGGTAGGACGCGGAAGAGGGAGGCCACCGGATGGCCTCCCTCTTCAGCACCGAACCCGCTTGCAAGACGTGACCACATCCAGCACCGAGTTGATGGGGACTCTAGCCGGCCTTTGCGCGCCTGTCAGAGTAATACTTCGACGCCTTGGCCTTGCAGGCATCGCCCTGGCATCCCTGGTTGCGCCGGTACAGGCTGGCGAACGGGCAAGTGGCCGAGTCGATGGCGGGTTCAAGGCCACAGATGCCGGCCTCGGACACCAGGATCGGCTTGCCCTTGCGGCCGGAACGCTCCTTCTCCAGAGCATCGATCCGCTTCTCCAGTTGAAGAAGGCGGAGGTCGTCGCTCATCAGAAGAGAGTGGGCTGAGTGGGAGGCGACACCTCCACCGGCAGCGGGGGCTTGATCTGGATGCGGTACGAGATGCCGTTGGGAGCGAGGCCGGCGAGGATGCCGAGGGCGTCGACCTCGTCGCCGTCCCAGGTGACCTCTTCACGGCTGCCGTAGTAGGTGCGGAAGCCTTCGATCAGGTCGATGGCCGTCAGTTCGGGAGCGTCGTGCGACGCCGCCACTTCGATGGAACGGATGACCTCTTCACCGAAGAGCGGCCCAGCGCTCACCTCGATGACGTAGGCAGCGGGCTGTTGGCTGGTTGTCATACTCCAAACATATCAAATGTTTGGCAGATTCACAACGAGCTTGCGCCGAAGGGCCTTGGCCAGGGCTACCGCCTCTTCGGCGTGGCTCTGCAGGAGCGCCAGGGCCTGCTCTGGCTCACCGAGCCTCTGTTGGTACGTCTGGAGCATGTGGTTGGTGTTGAACACCGCTGCCTCCAGGCCAAGAGTCAGATCCTGCGCGCTCATCCGGTCGTACCGGCTCGCCTCCGGGATCGGGATCGACTTCTTCTTCCACGACATGCGGTCCCCTCCACTTGCGGATCTCGTCTAGCTCGACGTCAGTCAACCTCCGATGCGGGTCCTCACCTCGGAAGCACCGGCCCAGGTGGAGCGCCCGCCCTCTTACACGAAAGCGCACCCCCCACCTGGACCGGCGAAACGGGGGCAGATCCTCGATGAGGAAGGCCCAGGAGACGTGCTTGGTGTCCCAGACGGGGATGTCGTACTCGACGCCCCAGTAGAACTCGATATCCCGATATGGCTTGACCGAGTGGACAACGATCACTACGCCCTCGATCGGCTCACTGCTCGACGCTCCCGGTTGGACGGTGCGCTCACCTCGTCGGGGGTGAGCCGGCGATAGCTCAACCCGTTGAGGGTCGAGTTGATGTACTTGCCCTTCGATGCGATCCGGGCGAAGCGACGGAAGTCCTCGTAACTCATTCCCGAGTAGGCATAGCCGGGGTTGCCGTTGTTGCGCCAGGTGACCTGAGTCTCCTGCTTCATGTAGTCGTAGCGATATGCCGATACGCGGCTGGAGTTCGGCGTCTCGGCCCATGGCCCGAGGTCGGTGCGGAGAACCTCCCCCTCGGAGTCGAGGTCTTCGCCTTCGATGTCCTCGGCCGGCTCGGCACGACGCGTGGCGCGCTCCTTGGTCGCCTTGGCAAAGCGGCCGTTCTTGTCACGGTTGTACTGCCGCGGCGCTGTCGCCTTGGGAGGCGCACCCGCCTTCTTCCGTGCCATGCGCCTACGTTACCGAATCGTTGTTACATTGATCCTGTGATGGTCCAGGGCAACAACGTCTCCGTCGCCCTCCGCATGAGCGAGTCCGATGGTGACGTCAAGGTGATCCTCGGCATCCACGACGGGGACGAGGAGACGGCCTGGGTCGCCATCCCGTGGCAGATCGCCGCCCAAGTGTCAGTGGCGCTGGCGGCTCGCGCTGTCGAGGGTCAGGCGCTGGAAACCGAGATCCAGGCCATCCCGATGGACGACCGCCCCGAAAAGCTGCCCCACATCTGGGACCGGCTCAACTCGGCGCAGAACTAGGCCGGCCCGTCGCCCCCCTGGCTGGGGATGACTCCAACCAGGGGGGAGGACGAGACACACTCCAGGACCAACCGGCCCGCTCTGTGGGGGCGAGTTGAAGAGGGTGGGCCGATCTCGTCCTTACGCTTCTTCGGCGCAGAGGTCCTCATGGTCGAGGAGGCCCTCTTCGTCTACGAACTCATCGCCACAGTAGAAGCAGATCCAGCCGACCTCAGGCTTGGGTATCACTGGTGCCATCTTCCCGAGGATCTTCGCAGCCTGCTCCTTGGTGAGGATGGGTTCCACTGGTGCTGCCAGCGTCTGCTTCATCTGCCCCCACGACACCGTCGAGTGACGGGTCATGTTGCACCAGGTGCAGACCCACTCCTCCACCCGGCCCGAGTCGACCAGGCCGTTGTGCTTCCACTGGTGGCCCAACTGGCGACAGTGGGCGTTGGGCGACTGGACTACCGGCGGGCTTGCTTGAAACCCGCTTTGAACGCCTTCGTGGAATGAGCGGCCGGGTGTGGTGTTGCTGCCCTGCGCGAACTTGTAGCGGACCTTGGGGGGCCAGGTGTTCTCTTGGGGGAGGCCGAAGTCCTGCTGGACGGTGCTGCCTTCTTCTTGGCGGCGGCGGAGCGCTTCCGCGGCGTCTTCGTGGATGAGGTCGAGGATGGCCTTCCGCCAGTCGACAGTAGGAGAAGCTTCTGCTGGTGGAGGACTTGGGTCTTCAGCCATTGGATTTCCTGCAGTAGGTCCTGGACGACGCGGAGGTGCTGGGTGAACGATCGGTCGACCATCAGCATGGCGACCATGGCGCAAGTGGCCTCCGTGACGGAGTCGACCTGCTCTGGCGGTACCCGATCTGCGACGTACCGACGCACAGCGCCAACGAGTGCGTCGCTCGGGGTCATCAGCCCTCTAGCAGCACCCAGCCGGTGTTGTCGTCCAGGGTGACGGTGAAGACCTCGGCCTCGCCGTGCCGGGTGACCAGAGCCACCTTGGCGTCGGCCGGCATGTCGCCCAACAGGACCATGAGGTCCTCCACGGTCAGTTCTGTCGGCTTCGCCACGTCCTCAGTCATATCAGGTACGGAGCGGGCATCATCGAAGCCGGCACGGAACTCGTCCTGCAGGTCTTGGTCGGTGACGGTCGCCGGGTTGGCTCGGGTGTCAGACATCGGGGATCTTCCTTCCTTCATCAGCTGCTAGCTGTGCTTGGTGTTCGAAATAGTCAGCGATCTGGAGGAGGTTGGCCCGCTGCACCGGGTCATCGATGAAGCTCAGGGCCACGGCGATCATCGCCGCGTAGGTGGCCAAGGCCGGCGAGGCGAACTTGTCCTGGCGACGGATCACTACGGCGTCAGAGATCTCGGCGCTGATCGGGAAGGTGGCGTAACCGTCTGACACCTTGATCACGTCGTCTCGATTGAAGGTGGCGTACTTGTCCTCAGAGTCAGGCATGGCGTCACGGTATCACGTTCGCCAAAGGAATGAAACCTTTGGCATCACGCCGGCACGGCGAAAGTGTTACTGTTGGTACGACGCCCAACGGGAAGAAGAAGAAGCCACGGGCCTGCCCCCGTGGGGTAGCCAAGGGGGGACCGGGAAACCGGTCCCCCCTCCCATATCGACCTATGGGGTGTGGTAGTGGTTCGCCAGGATCGCCACGTCCATGATGATCGTGATCATCGCCAGCCACAGCCCGAAGCGGTGCAGGTTGGTCATCGGTCGAGGAGGGCGAGCACGATCGTCGCCAGTTCGTTGACCGAGCAGGGGTGCCGGGTGTAGTGGCAGTGCTCGCAGCGCTCGTAGCCGTTGCCCTCCTGCTGGGCCGGATCATGGAGGTCACGCTCCTGCGTGGCGTACTGACGTATCTCGTCGTCGCTCCACTCGGAGCCGTTGATGATCATCGCTCGCGCTCGGCCTCGTAGGCCATCTCCAACAGATGGGCGACTGCTGGCCCGACGCACTCGGTGGAGCACGCCATGTAGCTGTAGCTCGGGCCGCAGCCCACCAGCCAGCCGTCGCCCTGGTGCCAGCCGTACGGACCCATCACCTTCTCGCCCCGCTTCTTGCGCTGGCCGTACTGGCCGGGAACGTGCTCGGGATCACCCACACTCTTGCACTTCGGGTTGTCGCACTTGATCATCAGTACTTCGCTCACAGCATCTCCCTGAGGATGGCGTTGTTCTCGGCCTTGTAGGTGCGGTAGCGAGTCATCACCCGCACCACCGAGGGGTGCAAGGCAAGGTCGTGCCCGATGAGCGGCTCCCAGCCGACAACGATGTGTGACAGCACGTCGGCTAGGTCATCGACCAGCGGGGTGTCCTGAACTTCGCCGGTACGGCTGTTGATGGGGCGCAGATCTTCGCGGTCGCTCATCGGACGAACAGCTTCTTGGTCGACACGCCACCGTGGCCGTCGTGGACCGAGATGGTGACGACAGCGCCGTCCATCAGGCTCCAGTCCTCCAAGTTGCGCTTCAAGCCGCCCTTCTCCAACAGAGCAGCTACGTCGTCAGCAGTC
>Ga0184624_10000032_pt1 | contig 36044 bp, 39 predicted proteins | sample PLM3_5_b1_FD_133157 | JGI IMG/M metagenome (GOLD analysis project Ga0184624, IMG submission 133157) | Groundwater sediment microbial communities from an aquifer in East River, Colorado, USA - PLM3_5_b1 | ecosystem: Environmental > Terrestrial > Soil > Riparian zone | place: USA: East River...
CGTCTGCCGTCCGGGCGGCAGGATCGGCCTCCTCAGCTGGACCCCCGAGGGGATGATCGGCGGCCTCTTCCGGACGATGGGCCAGTTCATGCCGCCCCCGCCCGAGGGTGCGCAGCCGCCGCCGCTGTGGGGTGGCGAGGAGCACCTGCGCGGCCTGCTCGGCGACCGGGTAGAGCTGGAGACTGTCGAGAAAGGCGTGCTCGAGGTGAGCGCCTTCGAGCGACCCGACGATTTCGCCGAGCACTTCAAGCAGCGCTACGGGCCGACGATCGCCGCCCGCGCCAACGCCGGGAAAGAGGGGCGTACCGAGGAGCTGAACCAGGCCCTCAGCGAGTTCGTCGCCGAGCAGAACCAGGGCAGCGACGAGGACGCGCACTTCGGCATGGAGTACCTGCTCACGGTCGGGCGCAAGCGGGGTTGATGACGGTGGGCGGCTCGCACTACGACGCGGTCATCGTCGGCGCCCGAGTGGCCGGGACGCCGGCGGCGACGCGGCTGGCGCAGGCGGGCTGGAAAGTCCTGCTCGTCGACCGCGAGCCGCCCCCCGCCGACACCCTCTCGACCCACGCGCTGTTCCCGAACACGCTGGCGCGGCTGGCTGAGCTGGGGGCGCTGGAGCGGATCGAGTCCCGGCACCGGGTCAACTACGTCGAGTACGCGATCCGCACCCTCGGCTACGAAGCGAGCGGGGCCTTCACCCCCGTCGGCGGCTTCGACCGCATGGCCGTGATCACCCGGCCGGTGCTCGACCCGGCGCTGCTGGAGGTCGCGGTCGCGGCAGGAGCGGAGACGCGCTTCGGCGAGAAGGTGACGGGTCTGCTCGGCGCCGGCACGGCCGAGGACCCGGCGCGCGGCGTAGTACTGGAGAGCGGCGAGGAGATCGAAGCGCGCTGGGTGCTCGGCGCCGACGGCCGCGTCTCCACCGTCGCCCGCCTGCTCGGGCTCGTGAAGGAACGGCAGCTGGCGGGCGAGATGGCCTTCATGTTCGGCTACTGGCGCGGGCTGCCCCCGACCGACCAGTTCAAAATCGACGTGATCGAGGGGGGCTCGCTGGTCTGGTCGCCGGCCGAGGACGACCTCTCGATCCTGATCCTCGGCGTCGACCCGCTGGCAACCCGCGGCGGCCCGGCCGAGAAGCAGCGCACCTTCGTCGAGCTGCTGCACCAGTACAGCGACTGGTTCGACCCGGCCTGGCTGGAGCGCGGGGAGCAGGTCGGCGGCATCCGCGTCGCCCCGGAGACGATGCTGCGCGGCTTCTTCCGCCAGGGAACCGGGCCCGGCTGGGCCCTGATCGGCGACGCCGGCCACTTCAAGAACCCCTCCACCGCCCAGGGCATCTCCGACGCGATCGAGCAGTCCCTCCACGTCGCCGCCGAACTCACCGGCCCGCAGGAGAGCCTCGCCGGCTACGAGGCCTACCGCGACGAACGCGCCCGCGAGCACTACGAGTGGTCCTTCGACTTCGCCCGCTTCGCCAACCCGGAGACCGCCGCCCCGATCTTCCGCGGCCTCGTCGCCGACCCCAAGGCGAGCCAAAACCTCCGCGACGCCCTCAGCCGCCAACTGCGGCCGAAAGAAGACGTCTTTACGAAGGAGCGGCTAAACCGCTGGTTTTCATCCGTCCCCTCGCGTGCATAGGCGAGCGAAGACGGTATTTAGACGATTAAACGTTTAATCGTCTAATCTGACCGGATGATCTTCCAGATCCCGCGCCTGGAGCAGTCCCTCCTGGACAGGCTCGACGAACTCGAGGCACTGCGGCACACCCTCGAAAGGGGAATGCAAACCCGCAGCCGCTGGATGGGATCGCTGCGGCGACAGGTTCGTGCGAGCTCGATCGAGAGCTCGACCTCGATCGAGGGCTTCAGCGTCTCTCCCGAGGAAGCACTGGCCCTGACCAGCGGTCGGCTTGTCGCCGAACCTGGCGACGAAGACCGCCAGGCGGTCGCCTCTTACTCCCGCGCCATGGACCACGTCGGGACGATGGCTGTGGACCCTGAATTCCGCTGGCTCGACCGGGTGATCCTCGACCTCCACTTCGACGCCTGCTACTTCCAGCGCGACAAGGACCCCGGGCTCTGGAGGCTCGGACCGATCGGGGTCACCGGAGCCGACGGATCACTCGAGTACCGGGGGCCGGAGGCCGGGGATGTCGTCGGCCTGATGGAGGAGGTGCTGAGCTGGCTGGCCGAGGGCGACCTCGAGGCGGACGTCTTCGTCCGCGCGGCGATGGCGCACCTGAACGTGATCTCCGTCCACCCTTTCCGCGACGGCAACGGCCGCATCGCCCGGATCATTCAGTCGCTGGTGCTCGCCCGCGGCGGCCTCGGATCCCCCGAGTTCTTCTCGATCGAGGAGTACCTCGGCGGGCACACCCGCGAGTACTACGCGGCCCTGCGGGAGACGCAAGGCGGCAGCTACCAGCCCGATCGGGATGCGACTCGCTGGATCGCGTTCTGCCTCGATGCCCACGTCGCCCAGGCGCGGCGGCGGCTGGCTCAGATCGAAGCGGCGGCGGCTCGCTGGGAGCGGCTCGAGGACCTCGTCTCGCAGCACGGCTGGCCGGACCGCATGGTCATCGCCCTCGAGCAGAGCCTCCTCGGTGGTACCGATCGCAGCAGGTACGCGGACGAGGCAGATGTCTCCCCCGCCACCGCCAGCGCCGACCTCCGCCGCCTCCTTGACGCCGGTCTCGTCGAGCAGCGCGGCCGCGCTCGCAGCAGCAGCTACGTCGCCGGCACCGAGCTTCGAGACGCGGCTACCGGCGCGGCTTGAACCCGCGCAGCCGCAGCGAGTTGGTGACGACGAAGACGCTGGAGAGGGCCATAGCGGCGCCGGCGATCAGCGGGTTCAGGAACCCGGCTGCGGCCAGGGGTAGGGCGGCGACGTTGTAGGCGAAGGCCCAGAAGAGGTTGCCCTTGATCGTCGCCAGGGTGCGGCGGGAGAGGCGGATCGCGTCGGCGACGGCGCGGGGGTCGCCGGAGACGAGGGTGATGTCGGAGGCCTCGATCGCGACGTCGGTGCCGGTGCCGATCGCGAGGCCGAGATCGGCTCGGGCGAGCGCTGGGGCGTCGTTGACGCCGTCGCCGACCATCGCCACCGTCCGGCCTTCGCCCTGGAGGCGCTCGATCACGGCCTCCTTCTCGGCCGGCAGCACTTCGGCGATCACCTCGTCGATCCCGACCTCGGCGGCGACGGACTTCGCGGTCGCCTCGCTGTCACCGGTTAACAGCACCGGCCGCAGCTCGAGCCCTTTCAGCGCCGCGATCGCTTCCGCGCTCGACGGCTTCACCGAGTCGGCGACGACGATCAATCCTCGGACCGCCTCGTCCCACGCGACGGCGACGGCCGTCTGGCCGCACGCTTCGGCCTCGCGACGGGCTGCCTCCAGCTCCGGCGGCAGCGAGTGTCGACTTTGTTCGGCTATGCCGTGCAAACTCGACATCGAGGGGCGGCCGACGACGACGTGGCGGCCGCCGACCTCGCCGCGCACCCCGAGTCCGGCCTCGCTCGCGAACCCGTGCACCGCCGGCAGCAAGACGAACTCCCGCTTCGCCCGCGCCGCGATCGCCTGGGCGATCGGGTGCTCGGAGGCGTCCTCGATTGCGCCCGCGAGGCGCAGCACCTCGGCCTCGTCCTCGCCGGGCGCGGCGACGACGGCCGCCACCGCCATCTCACCGCTGGTCACGGTCCCGGTCTTATCGAGGACGACGGTGTCGATCTGCCGCGTCGACTCCAGCACCTCCGGTCCCTTGATCAGCAGCCCCAGCTGGGCGCCGCGACCGGTTCCGACCAGCAGCGCGGTCGGCGTCGCCAACCCCAGTGCGCACGGGCAGGCGATAATCAGGACCGCGACCGCGGCGGTGAAGGCGAAGGCCGCTCCGGCCCCGTTGCCGAGCCAGAAGCCGAGGGTGGCGACGGCGAGGGCGATCACTACGGGTACGAAGACGGCGCTGATGCGGTCGGCGAGGCGCTGCACCGGAGCCTTGCCCGACTGCGCCTCGGTGACGAGGCGGCCGATCTGCGCCAGCGCGGTTTCCTCGCCGATCCGCGTCGCCCGGACCACGAGGCGGCCGCCGACGTTGATCGTCGCGCCGATCACCTCGTCGCCGGGGCCGGCCTCGACCGGCACCGACTCTCCGGTGACGAGGGACTGGTCCACCGCGGAGGAGCCGCTCTCGACGATGCCGTCGGTCGCCACCTTCTCCCCCGGGCGCACGACGAATCGGTCGCCGATCGCGAGCTCCTCGACCGGCACTCTGCGCTCGACCCCGGCGTCATCGACCACGGTCACGTCCCTGGCGCCGAGATCCAGCAGCGCCTCCAGTGCCGTCCCGGCGCGTCGCTTCGCCCGCGCCTCGAAGTAGCGGCCGGCGAGGATGAAGGTGGTGACGACCGCCGCCACCTCGAGGTAGATCTCGTCGGCGCCGGCACCGCGCTCGCTCACCAGCTCGAACGGCATCGTCATCCCCGGCATCCCGGCGTCGCCGAAGAAGAGCGCGTAGAGCGACCAGCCGAGGGCGGCGAGGGTGCCGAGGGATATCAGCGTGTCCATCGTCGCCGCGCCGTGGCGGAGGTTCTTCCAGGCGGCCTCGTGAAACGGCCATCCCGCCCATAGCACCACCGGCGTCGCCAGCTGCAGCGAGAGCCACTGCCAGTTCTCGAACTGCAGCGGCTCGATCATCGCCAGCGCCAGCACCGGCAGCGAGAGGACCGTGGCGAAGATCAGGCGCCGGCGCAGGTCCTCGGTCGGGTCGCGCTCGTTCTCGGCGGCGCCGTCCTCTTCACCGGCCGTCGGCAGCGATGCCGAGTAGCCGACGCTCACCACCGCCCCCACCAGCGCCTCGGGCTCCACCCGCTCAGGGTCGAAGCTGACGCTGGCCCGCTCGGTGGCGAAGTTGACGCTCGCCTCGACCCCCTCGAGACGGTTGAGGCTCTTCTCGACCCGGCCGGCACAGGAGGAGCAGGTCATCCCCTCGATCGGCAGCTCGAGCCTCTCCCTCTCGTCTCCCACCGCCTGGCTCATCGCGGCACCACCACGGTGAACTCTGCCGTCCGCACGACGTCCTCGTGCTGGAACTGCAGGTAGAGGCGGTAACGCCCCTCGGTCGGGAACTCGGCCTCGAAGACGATCTCGTTCGGTGCCCCGTGCTCCTCCTCCGGGTGGACGTGGAGGAAGGCGAGGTCGCCTTCGCGCAGCGCGACGAGGTGGCCGTCGGCGCCGAGGTACGGCTGCAGCCCGTCGACCGGGCGACCTTCCTCGCTGACCGCGAAGGCGAGTGCGACGGGCCCACCCGCCACCGGCTCCCCCGGCTCGAGCTCGACTTCGTAGCCATCGGTCTCGGCGACCGACTGCGGCGCCGGGAACGGGTGCGCATTGAACTTCCCCCCGGAGACGAAGACGTCGGTCGCGAGGGTCTCCTGCTCGCCCTCGACAGAGAAGTCGGCGAAGACGCGGTAGATGCCCGCCTTGTCGAAGGACACCGGAACCGTCCAAGTCCCCGCGTCCATCTCCGGATGCAGGTGGCGGAACCCGGTGCCGTCGCGCCGAACCACGATCAGATGCATGCGACGCTCATGCAGCTCGTCAAACTCGGTGACGAGTTCGCCGGCATGCTCGATCGCGAAGCGCAGCTCGCGCTCATCGCCCCGCTCTACCTGGGTCGGGCCCAGGCGAAGCGCGTAGCCATCCGCCGAGACCCCCAGCCCGGCCGGCTCGTGCGCCGTGGTCGCAGTCGTCCCGTGTCCGCCGTGCGAGTCCATCGTCTCCCCCATCTCGCTGCTTTCGGTCTCGGCGGGGTCGACGGCCGATCCGACCGCCACCGCGACGGCGAACAGGGCGACTAGGCCGAGGACGAAGAGACCGATCCTTAGATAGGGGCGGGGGGTATCCATGCGCCCACTGTAACACATACCGGGAGGGGGTATATATTAAGACCAGATAACCCTGCGGAAGGAACAAGATGGCGGACACCGAGACCCACCCCGGCTACATCGAGAACAAAGAGAAGGTGAAGAACCGGCTGCGCCGGATCAGCGGCCAGATCGGCGGCATCGAGCGGATGGTCCAAGAGGAGCGCTACTGCATCGACATCCTCACCCAGATCTCCGCCGCCCAGGCCGCAATCGACAAGGTCGCCCTCGCCCTCCTCGACGAACACACCCGCCACTGCGTGGTCGGCGCCGGCAGCAGCGAGGAGCGCGAAGCGAAGACCGAGGAGATGATGGAGGCGGTCAGCCGTTTGCTGAGAAGCCGCTAAACAGCCGCCCTCTAATCGAGGGCGGCCGCAGTTTGCATCTGGCTTACGGAGCCGATCGATCTATTCGTGAGTGGTCCGATCGCGGCTCACTTCCATCGACTCATGTGACAAACAATGAGCTTGGTGTACTGATGTTGTACGTAGCCGTGAGGTGCGCAAATGTTCCGCAAATGAATTCAGCTCCAAAGATCCGGTGGAAAGTAGCAGCGGATACCACATGCTGAGCTGGCGCTCCGCCTTTGATCGTGACTGTCATGGATGAGGCTTCGTATTCACAAGTAGCAGAGATACCGAGACAAGTTGCGGTGAATAAAAAGCTCGGACTCGTTACATGGAGCAGCCCGTCTGTTCCAGAGGTTTTTGTGAATGTCCCGGACCAAGGAAACGTTTTACCCGCTCGCGGCGCTTTGGCGGTTACATTGCTGCAACCCGACGATTCGAGTTCCGAGAAGGTCAACGATTCTAGCTGCCCACCTCCAGTTGTAGAGGTGAGTTTACCGCTATAGGTGGATTTCTTCAATGTGACGGTTCGGATCGTACTGCCAGAGCTGCTTGTCACCGTCACCGACGCATGGGTACCAGGCGCCAAGGCAGCACTCAGCTGCGTTCCTACTTTCACATGTTTGCCATGAGACCCTTCACACAGTGCCGAGTCCTGGTGTGCAACGTCGTTCGTGCAGATTGTTGCTGATGCGGACGCTGAGGTTGCGCCGACAACCATCAAAGCTACTAAGGCAGCGCCTATGACGCCTAGGTGTTTGGTTATTTTCATTTTGTCCTCCTGTGCCGACCGACAGCTTGCGGGAACAACTTTCCTACCATCACCCAATCCGCACCGCAAAAACATTTGCGTGTGCAAGCTGCGCGAAATCGCGCAGAATCAGCCTGACCGCCGCAGCGGGCCGGCCTCGGCCGGCCCGCTGTCAGAGAACTATCCAGGCGCCCCCGTCAACAGTCGCCACCCACCCAGTGAGACCAGGGAACTATTCAGCGACGCTGATCGAGCGTGGAAGGTCGCAAGGCTCCGTCTCAGATTCCGTCGCACTTGGTGAGTCCGAGCTCTTTTGCCTTTGCGTCAGCCGCAGCGAACGCTTCGGCGGTCAAGAAGGCCCGGGGATCGGCTCGGCTTTCTTCGGCTCCGTTCTCATACTCCTCCAGCATCGTGGCGACCTCCTCCTCTTTGCCGGCTGGAGCGCCGAGCTCTTCGAATTCGTCGATCATTTCCTCAATGCTCGACGCCACGCCATCTGCTAGTTCCTGTTCAGCCGCCTTACCGTCTGCCGCCGAGATCTCGGTGCCTTTTGACTCACTTACGATCTCTTCATAAACGGACGCCTGCTTTCGCACGGTATCTACACAAATTTTGTCGCCGCCTGAAATGAAATCCGCTTTCGAAACCGTCGCCGACTCGTTGCTACCGCCACACCCGATACCGAGAAGTCCAAGCGCCGTCGACCCGAACGCGACCAGCCAACCCCTTTTACTCATTTTTTGCCTTTCTCGCAGACCTGAATGTGACATTCCCGACGGACAAGTCATTTCTAGCCTTTTAGGACCTTATGGTCAATTAGGCCACCTGTTCGCTCCACGATGAACCTCACGACGACAGGAAAACGCTCGAGGCGAGCGCAATACTTTTCCCTTGGTCGTGGGATATAGAAATGAGAGGAGTCGCCCGAAGGCGACTCCTCTCCATCCCTAATACTTGCTGGAACGCAGCCTGTTTATGTTACGAACACCGAGGTCGGTGTGCTGATGTTGTACGTCGCGGTCCAGTCGGCTTTGGCCCCGCAAATGAATGCCACTCCGGCTTTCAATTCAAGCGGCACAGCGGTCGCGATGAGCTGACCCGGTGCTCCGCCTTTCGCGGTGACTGTTGCACTGCTGGTTTCGTATTCGCACGTGGCCGTGATGCCAAGGCAGGTAGCGGTGAACTTACCGCTCGGGCCGGTGACATGGAGCAGGCCATCTGTACCGGACGTTTTTGTAACTGTTCCAGCCCACGGGAAGGTTTTGCCGGTCCGTGGGGCGACAGCCGTTACATTGCTGCAACCGGCCGATTCACATTCCGTGAAGGTCAAACCGGTGATGTTGATCCCGCCGGTTGTAGAGGTCAGCGCTCCAGTGGCGGTTGATTTTTTACATGTGACGATCCGGACCGTGCCGCCCGAGCCGTTTGTCACCGTCAGCGTTGCGTGGGTACCAGGCGCCAACGCAGCATTGATTGCCGATCCAATTTTCAGGTGTTTGCCGTGGGTACCTTCACAAATGGCGATGTCCTGATGGGCTACATCATTGGTACAAATTGTCGCAGATGCCGAGGCGGAGGAGGCAACGACTGCCATCGTCGCCATGGCCGCAAGCGCAACAAGCCCTAGCATTTTTACGAGCTTCATGTGTTCTCCTTACTAATCTGTTCCCAGGACTCTCTATCTGGGATTGCATTATTTGTTTATCAGCAATCCACTGGACAAGCAAAAACAGTTGCGTTTGCAAGATGCGCTAAATCGCGCAATCAAAGTAAGGAGTAAAAAAAAAGAACCGCCTCTGCAGACGGTTCTTTCGCGGCTCACACTTTTTTAGTTCTCAACAGCTGTTTCGAAGGACCGGGCGGCTATTGGCAACCCTGCCGTTCTGCCCATTCATTTTCACCGTCGCGTAATGGCGGGAGGTGCAAAGGTTCCTGCTGTTCACCAGGAGGCCTTGCTTCCCACCCTTCATCCTCAGGACGAACTTCTCGATCGGAGCATCGGGAGCAGCGCTGAAGGTAGTCCGAATTCCACCATCGATTGAGTCGATTCTACCGGCGAGCGTCACTCGTAGTTGACCTTTCAGATCAATGACAAGGTCGGGCAGGTTGTGAGACGAGCTGCGTAGGTATACGGGCCCCCTGAGGGGCTGGTCGAGGAGGGGCGTGGTCACCCTCGCTCGCCCGTAGATCGACCCTTTTGGACAGGTGTCTGCCGCGAACTGAACGCGCGTGCAGATGGTTCTGATGTGCGCTTGCTCCAAGAACTCGGAATGCGGAAGCGCGACGCTCACTCGACGGATGTTGGCGTGTCCCGGGCTGGCCTTCAAGACGGCTCGGAGCTGAGGATGGGCGCTGCGCTTGGTCCCGCCCTCGAGTCTCAGATTCATGCGAGGCGCGAACGGCAAACTAGCGCAATCCGCTGCCTGGAAGCGATCGGACGGAGTCGCCGAGGCCCCCTCGGTGGAGGAGATAGTGGATCGGACCTCCTTGACTTCGCATGACGTGGGATTGAGGGTGAACTGGTCCCGATCGACTTCCACGATCGCCCGTCGGTAGTCGATCGGGATCCCCTGCAGGATCTGGGGCAGGGGGTCCGACTTCACGGTGACTCTTGCCGTTTCGGGATCGACATAGATTCCCGAGCGAACAGAGACAGACCCTAGATCGAAGGGGCCAGCTTGCGCCGGAACAGTGGCGACAACGCTGTACGGCGCCCCTTTGTAGGGCCCGGCCAAATACACCGCCGTCGGGCTCTTCCCCGGCTGAGGGACCCAGAGTGGCTGGGTGCCAGCTCCAACCGCCACGCGGACCCGGCCGATCTGGGAGTTCGAAGGACAATTGCCCTCAGAGGCCGATCCCTCCGGGCAGAGTGGCACCCCCGCAAGCTTCGCCGTCAGCCCCGTCGGCAGCACCAGGCTGATCGTGGAAATGTCCTGTTCAGCGTCATCACGCGTCACGTCGAAGACGAATGGCGAGAAGCCGCCCGCGGTTGGACTGATCGTTCCCGCTGACAGCTTCGGGTCGAATCCACGGACACCGCAGCCCTGCGTGATGGCGATGGGAACGACACCGGTCGCAGCCGGACCACCGGACCAGGGGAACAGCTCATAGGTGGCGTTAGAGGTCCCACAGGTCACGGGATTCCGAAGCGGCGCTCGAGGTCCCCCGTTCAAGCGAAGGACGACTTTCTCGGCCGGCAGCTGGGGACTGTTCTCCACCACCGTCGTCACGCGCCCGGTGTCGGGGTCGAGCTCTACCTCCGCCGGAAGCTTGAGGTTGACCCCCAATTCGTTAGAGACAAGCCAGAACCGGAACAGATGCCCGGTTTCCGGAGTGCGGAGGAAGATCCCACCCTTGATCGGGCGCTTGAGCGCAGCTGAAATGAATTCAGCCGTTCCCAGTTTCGCTGCATCCGGGCACTGCGCCGGCCCTTTGGTTCCAAAGCCGGCTTGCTCGGAGCTGCAGGCTTGCAACCCGTCGGCTGCGCTCGAATTCACCGTGAAGCCCTCCGGCAGGGCCACCTTTGCCCCCCTAAGCGGGGAGGCATTGACAGTGTTCACCGCTTCGTTCTGAGGCATCAAAAGGGTGGCTTCCAACCCGGTGGGGGAACCAGCCTGGCTGTTAGTCGGAACGATCGAAAGCGAAGGATCGAATGGAACCTTGTCGCAGTCCGTGATTTCTCCGGCCGATGCCAGAGCGGAGAACACTTGCCCTGGCAGCAAATAGGCGGTCGCCTGGAAGTTGAAGTCCATCGGTCCGCAGCGCGCCGGGTTGGTCATGAATGGCGCCGGTGCCAATTTGCTCCCCCGTTTTCCTCCGGGTCCTGGGAAATATTCCTCTTCGAAACATTTCGAGACGGTGTTTTCTCCGGCCGGGTACGGGCACGAGGAAAAGCACGGTCCTTCGAGGCCAGACTGAGGGCAGACAAAGGCCTCGTATGGGGTTATACGTTCCGTGTCATGCGCTGAATCAGCCGGAACGCCCCAGGTATTGCTCCTGATGAACACTGGGGTCTGGGGCGGTCCTTCGGTAGGAAGGTTGAGCGAGGTGACCGAGACCCCATAATCGCTCTCGGAACGGAGGTCTACCTCTAGGTAGTATGGAAATGCCAAGCCGAAGAACCCGAGTCGCACGATTTCATCATCCGAAGACTCGAGAATGTAGAGGGGCTCTTCGAGGGTCTGAGCAAACCCGACGAACCTCACTTCGACCAACCCGATCTGGGAGTCCTGGGGGCAGGGGGTGTTGAACGCGTCATTGAAGGTGGCCAGCGGACAAGCCGGGAAGTTCTCCGGATTTGCCACAAGACCAGGTGGCAGATCCAGGCTGAAGCTCTCCGTGGTGACCGGAGGTTCGGCCGTTGGCTTGAAATTGATTTCAGCCGTCACATTCGGATGCCGGCCGGCTTCCAGCGTCGACAGCGATGCGCTGACTGATTCGATCCCGTATTCGCTGGGATCCGCCTGGGCGATGTCGGACTGATAGGCAGCTCCGAAGAGGAGAAGAATGCAGGCCAGGAGAGCCGCACGCATCCATGCGGAACGATCCAGTTCGTATGAAGAGGTGGTCATTTGCTGAGCCTGTTCTTATGAGTTTTGGCCGGAAAAGATGAAAGCGTGCTTTTCGCGAGGTTCATTTGCTCGCCCTTCGCCCTTTTGAGGTGCACGACTTCTTCCTTGCGTGACCGCGTTTCCCGTGGTGTTTGTGGCGTTTCTTCCCCCTACGCCCGTGGCAGCGTTTCTTCACATTGCCTTTCCCGTGAAGCTGAGAGGAACCAGGTGCGGCTAGCCCCGGCGCTGCGGATGGCATTCCGAGGCAGCCTTCTCCCTCGCACTCGAGCGACGAGCGGATCTGCTGCGATGCCAAGCCGCCGTTGACCCGAGCGTCGTAGATGGCATAGCTACCCGGAGTCTGGCCTTGGGGGACGAGCTGCTCGGCGGTCTGGAAGAAGATGTCGGATCCGCTTGAGGAGACACCGATCAGTGCCGCCGGCAACGAGGCATGGCCGGTTGAAATTATACTCAGCGTTCCTTCCCGCCACTGATAGACGTCACGAACACCGTTGGTGTCAGCTGGAAGCAGCGGGCCTTTCGACTCAAACACGACGCTTGACCCATCCGCGCTCAGGTTTGCGATTTCCGTGCTTTTCTGCAGAGTCTTGAGGGCACCCTCATTGCGCAGGAACACCAAGTTGCTGTCAGCAGAAGAGGCAGGTTCAACGGGACTGCAAGAGACGCAGAGGAGGTCTTCGGATTCGGGTTCGTACCGGTAGATCTCCGCATGCCCTTCGTTTGGGTAGTCCGTTAATTTAGCGCGCGACTCGAAGATGAACACGGTTCCGTCAAAGGTCGTACGAGCCGAAGCCGTCAGGAAATTCTTGTTCTGCGCTACCGGAATCGGTTCCACGGTAGCCCAGAGCCCGAGACCTACAAACGGCGCGAACCCATTGTTTTCTGAATGAGATACGTCTTCGGCGGTCACGGTGCCGATGAACTTGATCGAGGTTCCATCCCAGACGTAGAGGTTGGGCGCAGCAGGCGTCCCCTGCCCCGAGATCAGTTGTTCTTCGGAGAGGAAATACACGTGCGACCCGTCTGGGGAGGCATATGACATGACCGCATCCCCAGACGAAACCACTTCTTTAACATCTTTAGCCTCGACGTCGTAGTAGGAGATGTCTCCCTGCTGCACGAAGAAGACCCGAGATCCATCGGCCGAAACTCCTCCAGCGATGATTTCTCCATCCGTCCTCGAGGCGATTTTCACCGTTTCGGTGTTGTCGATGCGAGCAAAGAGGTCCCCTTCGCTCACGATTTCGATCCCCCCGTTCTTGAACAACACGACTGAGCCGTCGGCAGAGCTACCCGCGAAGAGGGAATCGGACACGGGAGGATCCTCCCCCGGCAGAATCGAGACGAGGTTGAGGCCCGTCGGGGTCCGGTCATATACCTGATTGTTTGATGGCGCCCCGAGAGTAAGGGCAACGTTTGCCTCGAACACCCGGTGGCTTCCATTCGGCGCCATCCAGACCGCCGACGCATCTGGATCGTCTATCAGGCCATTCTCGTAGCCATCGGTGTCGGTCTCCGTTGGAAGGGTTCCTTCGCCCACCGCATGAAAGCTTCCGTCGGGGTATCTCACCCAGGATGAAAGCGAACAACTACAACCGGTCAGGCTGCCTCCTCGAGCGGTTTCGACCTCGAAGGTTACGTATTTATGGGTGAAGTCCGCACTCCCAGGACCCGAGATTTCGGCCTGCTGCGCAATAGGACTCAAGAACTTCTGAATCCAGGCGTTGCTGGTGCGTTCGGCTTCGAGAAGGTTCGATGCCCCCGTCGACGGGGTGCCCGGCGCTCCGGTTGAAAAGGCCGTCCATAGATACCCATCTCCGGAGGGCGCCACCGGCGTGTAATTGAACTTGACGGTGCCAGCCCCATTTCCCGTTCCGGCGTAGAAAATGCGATTCAGCGTAGGTGGCGTCACCAGCTCATAGGCGCGGCAATCCGGAAGGTCGGCAGAGGGCCCGGACCTGAACTCTTCATTCGGACAAGCGGCGGATGCCGCAGGGCTCCCCCCGCCGACAAGCGCGGCGACAGCCACGCAGGCAAGGCCGATCTTGGCGAGGACTCGTGGGAGAGATCGCCCTCTCGAGGTTGCTTCGGGTGGCGATGCCTGCGCTACGCGTCTCACGTTGGTGCTCTCGCTTTCTCCCGGAGCCCTACCTGCCCTGCCTGTAAGCAAGTGCTCTTTCGAACCCCGCGTTTAGATGGACACAAGTCTGTTCCCAAAGATGGCTCGATCCGTGCCCAAAGAAAACGCTAACACCGGACGAGGTCAAAAGCAAAAACGCGCCGGTTTTTCCTTCTGTCCGGAGGAGGCAAGGCTCAGGGCGAGGTGAACTTCGCTCGGTCTGCGAAGCTGCGGCGGATGAGCGAGAAGCCTGGCAAGCGGATTGCCCTCGCCGCCCGTCGGCTCAACCTCAACCCGCAGTTGGTCGACCTGGCACGGCGGACGCGGGAGCGTGCGCTCGGCGACGACGAGCTGATCGACCACCTCTCCACCGCCCGCGGCCGTCCCTCCGACCTCGCCGCGCGCCAACTGGTCTCATTTCGGGGCGCGCAGCCCGGCTTCGCAGGCGAGCTCGGCCTGACCGCGTTGCAGGCGTGGCAGCGGCTCGCCGAGAAACAAGACCGCGGCCGCGGCAAGGTCGACGTCGCGATCCTCTTCACCGACCTCGTCGGCTTCTCGAGCTGGGCGCTGGAGGCGGGTGACGCGGCGGCGGTACGACTGCTGCGCGAGGTCAGCGAGGCGATCGAGCCGCCGGTGCTCGAGCGCCAGGGCGAGGTGGTGAAGCGACTCGGCGACGGCCTGATGGCCGCCTTCTGGGACGCACCCCACGCGGTCGAGGCCGCCTTCGAGGCCGCCGAGCGAACCGCCCCGATCGAGGTCGACGGCTACCGCCCGCGGCTGCGGACCGGCATCCACCTCGGCCGCCCGCGCAAGCTCGGCGGCGACTACTTCGGCATCGACGTCAACATCGCCGCGCGCCTCGCCGAGGCGGCGAAGCCCGGCGAGATCCTCGTCTCCGATCGGGTGCTGGAGAAGGCGGATCGCGGCGCCGTCGAAGCCAAGCGCCGCCGCTTCAGCGCCAAGGGAGCGCCGAAGGACGTCGACGCCTACGCGCTCAGTCGCTCCACCGCTTCGAGCAGCTGAGCGTGATCGTCGAGGACGGCGTCCGCCTCCACCCCGTCTTCGGCGTCGCCCCCGGCGTTCATGCCGCGATAGCGCACGGTCCGCATCCCGAGAGCCGCGGCGCCGGCGATGTCGGTGCGACGCAGGTCGCCTACGTGGATCGCCTTTCCCGGCTCCGCGCCCAGCGCTTCCAGCGCCGCTTCGAAGATCTGCGGCGCCGGCTTGTAGTGGCCGACTTCGTCGGAGAAACCCCAGCCGCTGAAGTGCTGCAGCAGGCCCTTGGCGTCGAGCAGCTCGCGCAGCAGCTCGCCGCCGCTGAAGCCGACGTCGCAGACGATCCCCAGCCGCAGTCCACGGTCCCGCAGCGCCTCCAAGCAGGGCCCGATCCCGGGGGCGAATTCCAGCTCCACCTCGCGCCCGGCGCCGAGAAACGCCTCGACCACCATCTCCCGCGCCGCCCCCTCGACCCCGAGCGTGCGCACCAGCGACTCCGCGGCCTCGTCGGGGTGCAGGTGCCGCCCTGCGGCCCATGAGCGCTCCCAGTCCAGTCCCACCCGCTCCAGCGCCTCGACCAGCAGCTCCGCCTCGACCTCGACGTCATGGCTCGCACAGGCCGCCGTCACCCCCCGCTCCCGCGCCGCCGACATCGCTCCCGGCGGCACCGTCGCGATCGTGTTCCAGAAGTCGAAGGTAACGGCCTCGATCATGCGGGCCGACGTTAGCGAGTGACTGGGCGGCGCCTAGCCCGGCGGAGACCAGACGGTCTCGTCCTTGTCCGCGCCGGCTTCGAGCTGTTCCGCCAGCGCCACCATGTGCCAGCACGGAACGCCGAGGCCTTTCGCCAGACGTTTCATCGTCTCCCACTTGGGGTTGCGTTTCCCCTTCTCCAGAAGCGAAACCTCGCTCTTGTTGATTTTCGCCTCGAGCGCGACCTGTTCCTGGGTCATGCCCGCCTCCTCCCGGAGGGTCCTGATAGTCCTTCCGATGGTCGGGTGGCGGGGCTCTCGGGAAACCAAAGCCCATGGGAAAAAAGTGGGCATCCCCGCGCAGCTCCATAGAGTGAGCTACAACTTTGGCCCCCCGATCTCGCAATATGCGGGTTCAGATCGTTCCGAAAGACGGCCGCTGGAGTGTCAGCTCGCCGTCTGCTGCGCCTCCGGCGAGGCTTCCCAGAAGTCGTCGACCTTCTCGGAGTCCGAGTCCTCGATCTTGCGGGAGACGGCCCATACCTCGACTGGCTCGTCGCCGAGGTTGCGATTGGAGCGGACCGTTTGCGGTGGCACCCGGACTACGGAGCCGGCCGTTACCTCGCGGACGTCGTTGCCGAAGCGCATCGTCAGCGTGCCGCGGGTGACGACGTAGAGCTCCTCCTGCTGTTCGTGGCGGTGCCCCGTGCCCTGCTCGAAGTCCGAGTGCGGCGGGATGCGGATCAGAGTGACCGCCACCTGCTTGGCCCCGAGCGCGTCGGTCAGGGCGCGGAACTCGCCCGGCACGTCGCTGTCGGCGTAGGCGTCGTCGACTTCGTCGGCGCTGACGATCGAGTAGTCGCTCATCGCGACTATCCCTACCCGTCAGGCCGTCGTTCTCACGCCCGCTCGGCGCGCTGCTTGACGGCGTTGAGGAGGCGCATAGTCACGAGGACGTGGGCGCGCGTCCCGATCACCCCGGCGCGGTAGAGGCGACCGGAGGCGCCGGGGAAGACGGCTCTGGTTTCGGCCCGCAATCGGGTCGCCCGCTCATCGCCGTCGAGGCGGAAGACGAGTGCGTATTCGGAGTAGCGGTGGCGCCCGGCGAGCGCCAGCTCCGAGCCCGGCTCCGCCCTGGCAACGGCGAACCCTGGGACCGCGGACCCCGCGGCGAGCGGGCGCGGCCCGGATGGGGCCGACGGCTCGCAGCCGAGCAGGCGGGCGAAGCGGGCCGTGGCGGACGAGGAGAAAGAACCCTCGGCGACGCGGCAGAGCGCCTCCCACACAGCCTCCGGCGCGGCCGCGATCTCAACCCCGTGCTCGTCGACGAACGGCAGGGAGTCGGGCTCGGGCGGCATCTCGTCGATCCTAGTCGCGGTTCCCTCGCCCCCGTCCGTGCGCTTTCTCACGGTTCCTATGAATCTCATCCAGCTACGTTGGGAGGCGGAGCTAACGCGAGGAGGCAGCATGAGGTCACGTTCCGCCCTTCCCCCCGGGCCGTCGATGCCGTCGGCGCTGCAGATGGCCGGCTTCTGGACCCGCCCCCTCGCCTTCCTCGAGCGCTGCCGGGACCGCTACGGAAAGCGCTTCACGATCCGCCTGCCGGCGACGCCGCCATTCGTGATGGTGAGCGACCCCGAGGAGATCAAACAGGTCTTCACCGCCCCGCCCGACGTCCTCCGGCCCGGCGAGGGCGCCCGGGTGCTGGAACCGCTCGTCGGCCGCAACTCGGTACTTCTGCTCGACGAAGACGCGCACATGGAGCAGCGCAAGCTGATGCTCCCCGCCTTCCACGGCGAGCGGATGGAGCGGCTGACCGCCCTGATGGAGGAGGTGACGGCCGAAGAGATCGCGGCGGTCCCCCGCGACCGGCCGCTGGCGCTCCACCCCCGCACCCAGGAGCTGACGCTGAAGATCATCCTCCGCGCCGTCTTCGGCCTCGACCCCGGCCCCCGTTTCGACGCCCTCTGCGCGCGACTCGGCGAGATGCTCGAGTTCGGCGACAAACCGATCAGCCTGATCCCGCCGAAGCCGGAGAGCCGGATCGCGCAAGCCGCCGAACGGGTCGGCCCCTTCGCCCGCTTCCTGGGCATCCAAGAGGAAGTCGACGAGATCGTCTTCAGCCTGATCGCCGAGCGCCGCGCCGGGGGCGGCGACCGCGTCGACATCCTCGCGATGCTGCTCGAAGCAAGCCACGAGGACGGCTCGCCGATGAGCGAGCAGGAGATCCGCGATGAGCTGATGACGTTGCTGATCGCCGGCCACGAGACGACCGCGACCACGCTGGCCTGGGCCTTCCAGCAGCTCGTCCACAAGCCGGCGACGCTCGACCGCCTCGTCGCCGAGATCGACGCCGGCGAGGACGATGCCTACCTGACGGCGACGATCCGGGAGACGCTCCGCCACCGCCCGGTCCTCCCCAACGTCGCGCCGCGATTCGTCGCCAAGCAGGTGACGATCGGCGACTGGACTTACGAGCCCGGCTGCGCCCTCGTCGCCAACGCCTACCTCGTCCACCACGACGCGGAGATCTATCCCGAGCCCTACGCCTTCCGGCCCGAGCGCTTCCTCGACGCCTCACCTGGCACCTACAGCTGGATCCCCTTCGGCGGCGGCCGCCGCCGCTGCCTCGGCGCCAGTTTCGCGATGCTGGAGCTGAAGGTCGTCTTCCGCGCCCTCCTCGGCAGCTGCGAACTGCGCGACTGCGGCGAGGGCATCGAGGTCGCGCAGCGCCGCAACATCACCGTGCGGCCCGTCCGCGGCGCCCGCGTCGTTCTCAGGCCGAGAGCTCGGGCGGCGGCGAGCGATAGGCCGGTGGCGTCGCCGAGAGCCTGATCGGATTGCGGGTGAGGGTGGCGGCGGTGCCGTCGTCGCGTGGGATCTGCACCGTCGGCGCGAGCCCGAGGCGCTCAGCGAGGGCGAAGGCGCCGGCGAGGTCGTTGACGACGCCGGCGGGGACCCGCCGCTCGCTCAGCTCGGCCGCCCACTCCGCCGCCGACCGCGCCGCCAGGTGGCGCTCGAGCTCCGCGCCGAGCCCCTCGCGGTGGCGGACCCGCTCGGGGTTGGTCGCAAAGCGGGGGTCGGCGGCCAGGTCGGGGGCGCCGATCGTCTCGCAGAGCGCTGCGAACTGGCGATCATTGCCGACGGCGAGCACCAGCTCCCCCTCCCCCGTCGCGAACAGCTCATACGGGGCGATGCTGGGATGGCGGTTGCCCATCCGCTCCGGCACCTCGCCGGCGAGGGTGTAGGCGGAGCCCTGGTTAACCAGGGCCGCCAGCAGCGAGGAGAGAAGGTCGACCTCGACCAGTTGCCCCTCCCCACTGGCGTCCCGGTGGCGCAGCGCCGCGAGGATGCCGACGGTGGCGAAGAGGCCGGCGAGGACGTCGACGAGGGCGACCCCGACCTTGGTCGGCTCCCCATCGGGTTGGCCGGTGATGCTCATCAGGCCGCCGAGTGCCTGGATCAGCAGGTCGTACCCGGGTAGCGCGGCGCCGTCGCCGCTGCCGAAGCCGGTGACCGAGCAGTAGACGAGGCGCGGGTTCTCCCCCCGCAGCGACTCGTAGTCAAGTCCGAGCTCCGCCATCAGCCCCGGCCGGAAGTTCTCGACGACGACGTCGGCGGCCAGGGCGAGTCGCCGCGCCTCGGCGGCGCCCGCCTCAGTCTTCAGGTCGAGGACGAGGCTCTGCTTGTTGCGGTTGACCGCCTGGAAGTAGGTCGCCTCGCCGCGGTCGTCATAAGGGGGTCCCCAGGAGCGGGTCTCGTCACCGCCGCCGGGCCGCTCGACCTTCGTCACCTCGGCACCGAGGTCGGCGAGCATCATCGTCGCGAAGGGTCCGGCGAGGACCCGGGAGAAGTCGAGGATGCGAAGCGGCCCCAGCGCGCTGTTATAGGCTGAAGACTCGATTTTCGAAAATCTATCATTGAGGTCCAAATGTCATCCACCGCCGCCGCTCCGCCCAAGATCCGCCCCTCCGATTTCCTCGCCCTTGACTCCCTCCTCTCCGACGAGGAGCGCGACATCCGCGACACCGTCCGTGCCTTCGTCCGTAAAGAGGTGGTGCCGAACGTCGGCGAGTGGTTCGAGGAGGCGCGGGTTCCGCTGCAGGAGCTGGCCCCGGCGCTTGGCAAGCTCGGCGTCCTCGGCATGCACCTCGAGGGTTACGGCTGCGCCGGCGCCAGCGCCACCGCCTACGGCCTCGCCTGCATGGAGTTGGAGGCGGGCGACAGCGGCATCCGCAGCCTCGTCTCGGTCCAGGGCAGCCTGGCGATGTACGCGATCTGGCGCTGGGGGTCCGAGGAGCAGAAACAGGAGTGGTTGCCCCGGATGGCCGCGGGCGAGGCGCTCGGCTGCTTCGGTTTGACCGAGCCCGACGCCGGCTCGGACCCCGGCTCGATGCGAACCCGCGCCCGCCGCGACGGCTCCGACTGGATACTGCACGGGCAGAAGATGTGGATCACCAACGGCTCGGCCTCCGAGGTCGCGGTGGTCTGGGCACAGACCGACGAGGGCGTTCGCGGCTTCCTCGTCCCGAAAGGGATCAAGGGCTTCACCACCCAGGACATCCACCGCAAGCTCTCGCTGCGGGCCTCGGTCACCTCGGAGCTGCTGCTCGACGACGTGCGGCTGCCGGCCGACGCGGTCCTGCCCGAGGTGAGCTCGCTGAAAGGGCCGCTCTCCTGCCTCAACGAGGCCCGCTACGGGATTGTCTGGGGGGCAGCCGGCGCCGGGCGCGCCTGCTACGAAGCGGCGCTGGAGTACGCGCTCGAGCGGACCCAGTTCGATCGCCCGATCGCCTCCTTCCAGATCCAGCAGCAGAAGTTGGCGGAGATGGTGCTGGAGGTGAACCGGGCGACCCTGGTCGCGATCCACCTCGGCCGCATGAAGGACGCCGGGACGCTGCGGCCCGAGCACGTCAGCCTCGGCAAGCTCGGCAACGTCAACGGCGCCCTCGAGATCGCCCGCAACGCCCGCCAGGTCCTCGGCGCCAACGGGGTCACGCTCGAGTATCCGGTGATCCGCCACATGAACAACCTCGAGTCCGTCGTCACCTACGAGGGCACCGCCGACGTCCACGCCCTGGTGATCGGCGGCGCCGTCACCGGCATCCAGGCCTTCCGATGAAGACGCTCGTCGGCGGCGGCCCCGGCACCAGCGCCCAGCACGCGGTCGAGGGCCTGCGCCGGGCCCTCGTCTCCGGCGAGCTGAAGCCCGGCGACCGTGTGCGCCAGGAGGAGCTGGCCGAGGCCCTCGGCGTCAGCCTCGCCCCGGTCCGGGAAGCGCTGGCGACCCTCGAGCAGGAGGGACAGGTCACCTACCTGCCGCGCCGCGGCTACTTCGTCACCGAGCTCGACCTCGGCGACGTGCGGGAGATCTACGAGCTGCGGGCGCTGCTCGAGGAGCGGGCGGCGCGACGGGCTCTCCCCCTCCTCGACGACAGCGCAATCGACCGCGTCGAGCTCGCCGCTCGCGAATGCGTCGCGGCAGCCGCCGAGGGCGACATCAGCGCCGGGCTCGCCGCCAACCGCCGCTTCCACTTCGCGCTCCTGGACGCCCCCGACCAGGCCCACACCCTCCGCCTCATCCGCCTCCTCTGGGACTCGACCGAAACGTACCGAGCCCTCTACTACAACTCCCCCGCATCCCGCGAGGACTCGGCCCGCGCCCACGAAGCCATCCTCGCCGCGCTCCGCGAGCGCGACAGCGACCGCCTCGTCGCCGAGCTCGCCGCCCACCGCGAGGCGGCATTGGAGCGGCTGGCGGACATCCTTCCCGCCTGAAGAAGCAAGCCTCCACCCGAAACAGGGAAGATGCCCGGATGCCGCAACCGCGCCGCACCGGCAAACGCCGGGAACCCCAGGACTTCGGCTGGGTCATCTCCTTTGGCTGCAAAACCACCGGCACCCTGCGCCGCCTCAAAGTCGACACCGACCCCTCCTCGGACACCAGCCCGATCGAGGTCCCCTGCCCCTGCGGCGAAACCCACCGCGTAACCGTCTCCCCCTACCGGCGGCGGCGCGCGGCCGACGAGCCGTTCGACCTCGAGGTCAAGACGCTCGACGAGCTGCGCCCAGGCGATTAGCGCTTCGGCTTCTTCTTTTTCTTCAGGACGACGTGGACCGTGTGCGAGTCGGTGACGACTCCCGCTTCGCCATCGATCCTGGCCTTGATCGTCACCCTGATCGTCGCCTTGCCGCGTTGCTTGAGCAGGGCGACGCCGGTCTTGTTGAGGCGCAGCGCGACTTTGCGCGTCTCGCCGCCGGGGATGTCGGTCTTGCCCTTGCCGACCCGGACCCACTTCGGCGGTTTCTTCTTGCCGGGTTTCGGCCCGGCGAGCGCTCCTGCCGCCGGCCGAAACCTCAGCCCGGCCACCTTGGCGCCCTTCGTCTTCCCCTTCGTCGAGAGCGAGCAGTGGGGAGCGCCGCAGCCGTAGACGGCGACGTAGAGCGGCCGGCCGGGGCTCCAGAAGATCCGTTTCGTGATCCAGACGACTTTCGGCTTCTCTGCTCCCGGGAGGGGCGGCGGCACTTGCGGCGTCGAAGTGACCTTGCGCCAAGCCGGGGAGAAACTTTTGCCGTCGCTGGTCAGCGGCTGGGCACCGCCGCTGCCGTCGGCGTTGGCGAGGTAGAGGTTGCGGGCGCCGATGTTGCCGATCAGGGCGCCTTCGTAGACGAGCCGCGAGCCGTCGGAGGACCAGGACGCCGAGCGGGCGTCGCCTTCCCCAGGGCTCGCCAGCGGGTGGTCGCCGCTGCCGTCGGCGTTCATCACCCGGTAGACCGTGGCGCCGGACGCGGCGGTCGACCGGTAGGCGATCCGGCCGCCATCCGGCGACCAGGCGTTGAAGGTCCACTCGGTGTAGGGGCTGGGCGGGACGATCAGCGGCGTACCGCTGCCGTCCGGGGCGACGAGGTGCAGGTCGACGTAACCGAAGCCGCCGGACTTGTAGGCGTCGAAGGCGATCCGGGAGCCGTTGGGCGACCAGTTCGGTTCGTGCCCGACCCCGTTCGTCAGCGGCTGGCCGATGCCGCCCTGCGAGGAGGCGATGTAGATCTGTTCCGGCGCGTTTTTGACCACCGCGTAGGCGATCTGCGAGCTGTCGGGCGACCAGGTCGGGTGCCGCTTGGCGCCGGAGCCGCCGATCTCCAGCGGGAAGGTCGTGGTGCCGTCGGCGTTGACGACCCAGACGCTGTCGTCGCCTGAGTTGTTGCCGCGCGTGTAGGCGATGCGGCTGCCGTCCGGGGACCAGGCCAGGTCGTCGATCGCCTTCGCGCCCGAGGTGTAGCGGGTGATCTGCGTGGCGAGGTTGACGTCCTGCCCCTCAGCAGTCGTCGACATTACGAAGACGTTCTTTTCCCCATGGCCGTCTTTGGTGAAGTCGCTGACGAAGGCGATCTTGCTCCCGTCCGGAGACCAGATCGGCTTTTCGTCATAGCTGTCGGCGCCGTTGAAGGTGAGGTTAGTAACCGCGCCCGGGTTCGCCGGGTCGAGCAGGCAGACGTCGAGATCGCACCGGTAGGCGATTTCGTTCTGCGCCGAAGCGATCGGCGCGGCGACGAGGGAGAGCAGGGCGAGGAGGCCGGCCGCGAAGATCGCAGCACAGCGACTGGTGACTGGTTTCATGGCGGCGCACCCTGTCAAGTCCGGGACGTGCCGTCAAGCGGGGGCGGCGTGTTCGAGGCGGCTACCCTGACCCGATGAGCCAGACCGTCCCCGGTGGAGCGGTCCATCCCCTCCCACCGGACCTCCGCAAAACCCTCGTCGCCAGCTCCACCGCCCTCACCGCCTGGCACGACATCACGCCCCTCGCCCGCAACGAGTTCATCTGCTGGGTCGAGGACGCCAAGAAGCAGGAGACCCGCGAGCGCCGCATCCGCCGCACCCGGGAAGAGCTCGAGGAAGGCATGCGCCGCCCTTGCTGCTGGCCCGGGTGCAAGCACCGGGAGCGCAACGGGAAGTAGCGGGCCAGCGCGACAGCGTTCGCGGCAGTCCGCTCAGGAACGGACCAGAAAGTGGACCGCATCGGCGAGCCCCTCGCGGCTGACGCGCTGGGCACAAAGCTCGGCAAGTGAGTTCACTAGGACCTCATAGCCTGCGGGGGTGCGCGAGAACCGTGAAGACAGCGCGATCACGATTCCGGCGTGCCGCCGGTTTCCGGCGCCCCACTCACCGTAAAGCCGCATGAAATCGGCGACGTTCTCGCTGACGAGCGCCCGACCCTCGCGAGCAGCGACCACCAACAGCTCTTCGTCGGCAAGGCCCCGTAAGGGGCTGCGCTCGTCGACTCCCTCGGCATCCACGCCGCGATCGCGCAGCGCCTGCCCCAGGCGGGCGGGGTACATCTCGTCCAGCAGCAGCTTCACACGCCGAGAAGCAACGGTTCAGTTGCCGGCGATTGACTCGTAATGAGCGGTTTCCCGCTCGTGCAACTCGACCCGGGCCTCGATCTCCTCCGGAAACTCAGCCGCGTAGCGGAGAGCCACCGAAACCCGGTCGGGGGTAAGCGAAAGATCGTCGGCAAGCCGCTCGGCAACCCGCTTCCCGCCGCCAACCTGACGAGCCGCAAAGCAGATCTCCCAGACATCGGGACCGCCCGCAAGGGCTGCGCGCCGTCCCGATGGACCCGGACGGAAGACGATTCCGGGGTGAGACTCAGCCCGATCGCCCTCCTCCGCATAGCGACGCAAAGCATCGGAAAGGCGCTCACCTCGCGCCTCAGCCCGAGCACGAATACGCGCAGCCGTCTCTCGATTCATGCGCACCGACACATTGGCCGTCTCAGTCATGTTGACAACGTAGCACAGCGTCCGCAGCGCCTAGGGGACGATGCGATAGGGGTGGCAGACGGGATTCGAACCCGCGACCGCCGGCACCACAAGCCGGAGCTCTACCAACTGAGCTACTGCCACCGCGCAGGTCGGGATTCTAGGCGACGGCGGCGACTTCGCCCGTCTGCTTGCTCGCCTCCGTGGCGGTGCCGCCGCGGGAGAACTCGATCTCGTCGTCGATCGGGCCCTTGCGGAGGAGGCGGATGTCCTGGGCGTAGTTCTGGTGCAGGCGCCAGGGGTGGGCCGCCGCTTGCTTGGGGAGCTGGTCTAGGGCGCGGAGGACGTAGCCGGATTTGAGGTCGATGATCGGTTCGGTCTCGATCGCCGGGTCGGGAGCCTTGGGGGTGGCGACGCGGTAGCCGTTCGCATCCATGTGCTTGAGCAGGCGGCAGATGTAGTCGGCCACCAGGTCGGTCTTGAGGGTGAAGGAGGCGTTGGTGTAGCCGAGCGCCATGTTCATGTTGGGCACTCCGCTGAACATCATCCCCTTGTAGCCGATGGTGTCGGAGAAGCTCTTCTCCTTGCCGTCGATCAGGATCTGGATGCCGCCGAAGACGAGCATGTTGAGGCCGGTCGCCGTGACGATGATGTCGGCCTCCAGCTCCTTGCCCGACTGCAGGCGCAGCCCCTTCTCGGTGAAGGTCTCGATCCGGTCGGTGACGACCTCGGCCTTGCCTTTGCGGATCGCCTTGAAGAGGTCGGCGTCCGGCACGGCGCAGAGGCGCTCGTCCCAGGGGTTGTACCGCGGCTTGAAGTGGGTGTCGATGTCGTAGTCGGCGGGCAACAGCGGTTCCAGCCGTTTCCGCAGGATGCGCTTGGAGAACTCGGGCCAGCGGCGGAACAGCGTGTAGCTCCCGTGCAGGACCAAGACGTTCTTCCAGCGCACCGCCGCGTAGGCGAGCTTTTCCGGCAGCAGGCGCCGCAGCCGCTGCGCGAGCGGATCGACGGCCGGCCGGGAGACGACGTAGGTGGGCGAGCGCTGCAGCATCGTCACCTTCTCGGTCCGCTCGGCCAGCGCCGGCACCAGCGTCATCGCCGTCGCGCCGCTGCCGATGACCACGACGCGCTTGCCCTCGTAGTCGAGGTCCTCGGGCCAGTGCTGCGGGTGGATGATCTGCCCCTCGAAGCGCTCGGTCCCCTCGAATTTCGGCAGGAAGCCCTCGTCGTAGCGGTAGTAGCCGGTGCAGCCGTAAAGCCAGTTGCAGGTGAGCTCAACCGGTTCGCCGCCGCGCTCGGCGCGGATCGTCCAGCGCGCGTCGGCGCTCGACCACTCGGCGGCGCGGACCTTGTGACCGAAGCGGATCTTCTCCTCCACCCCGTACTCCGAGGCGGTCTCCTTTATGTAGTCGAGGATCGACTCGCCGTCGGCGATCGACTTTTCCCCGAGCCAGGGCTTGAACGAGTAGCCGAGGGTGAACATGTCGGAGTCCGAGCGAATGCCGGGATAGCGGAAGAGGTCCCAGGTGCCGCCGATCGACTCGCGCCCCTCGAGGATCGCGTAGCTCTTCTCTGGGCAGTTCTGCTGCAGGTGGACGGCGGCGCCGATGCCGGCGAGGCCGGCGCCGACGATGAGGACGTCTACGTGCTCGGGGGAATCAGGCATGAAGGTCTCCTACTGACGGGTCAGGCGAGCGAGCAGGTCGCTCGTCATCGGGGTGGACTCGAAACTGCCGCGCTTGGCGCCGCGGCGCATCTGGCGGCGGATCGCGCCCTCGACCAAGCCTTTGGGGAGAAGGCGGAGGAGGGCGTAGGAACGGGCGCCACGCTTGGTCGTCGCCAGGTCGCGGGCGGGCTTACCGTAGATGGCGCGGACGATCGTCTCGACGGCGGCGCTGAGGGGCTCGGCCGGGACCATGCCCTCGAGGCCGACACCGGCGCTGCGGCTGGCGTCGTGGATAGGGGTGCGGATGTAGCCGGGGTAAACGGTCGTGACTGTGAGCTCGTCGCCGACCTCCGCCCGCAGCTGCTCGGAGTAGCCGACGACGCCGCGCTTGCTGGCGCCGTAGGCGGTCGCGAAGGGGACGGCGAGGTGGGCGAGGCCGGAAGAGATGTTGACGACACGACCGTGGGAGGCGCGCAGCGCCGGCAGCGCCGCGGCGGTTACGCGCCAGGTGCCGAGCAGGTTGACGTCGAGGACGCGGAGAGCGTCGGGGCCGGGGGTCTCGGTCGCGCTCTGGGGCAGGCCGATGCCGGCGCAGTTGACGAGGGCGTCGGCGCCTCCGCCCAGCTGCTTCAGCGCCTCGGCGACCGCGTTGTCGACCGACGCCTGGTCGGTGACGTCGCAGGCGACGAGACCGTCGCTCGGGTTCAGGTCGAGACCGACGACCTCCGCTCCGCGCTCGCGCAGGGCCTTGACACTCGCCTCTCCGATGCCGCTGGCGGCGCCGGTGATGATCACGCGTTTGCTCACGGCCGGAACTCTATCAACACTGTGTCGAGTGAGTCAACAACTTGTCGATTTAGTCGACGCGATGTAAGGTGGAGGCGATGGAGGCAGCTGCCAAACCCAGTCCCGTCGCCAAAGGCCGCGGGCGCCGCGGCACCCGCGCCAGCGGCGACGATCGCGAGCGGGCGATTCTCGAGACCGCCGAGCGACTGCTTGAGGAGCGGCCGCTGAGTGAGATCTCGGTCGACGACCTCGCCAAGGGCGCCGGCATCTCCCGCCCCACCTTCTACTTCTACTTCCCCTCCAAGGACGCGGTCGTGCTGACGATCATCGACCGCCTCGTCGCCGCCGCGGCCGGCAGCCGCGAGGAAGCGCTGGCGACGCTGGCGCAGGGCGACCCGCAAGCGGGGCTGCGCCAGGCCCTGGAAGATCTCTACGGCGCATTCCGCGCCCGTCGCGCCGTCACCCTCGCCGCTGCCGAACTGAGGATGACCAACCCGGAGGCCCGCGACCTCTGGGCGCAGGTGATGGAGGGCTGGGTGGCCGACACCACCGCGGTGATCGAAGCCGAGCGCGCCCGCGGTGCCGCGCCCCCCGGGGAGCCCGCCCGCGACGTCGCGATCGCCCTCGTGCAGATGAACGAGCGGGTCCAGTACGCGTCCTTCGCCGACGAGTCCCCCGCGCTGGACCAGGACCGCGTCCTCGACGTCCTAGTGGAGATCTGGCTGCGCGCGATCTACGGCAGCGCCGCGCACACCTAACCGGCGAGCGCCGGGGCGATCTCCCGGCCCATCAGCGCGACCGCGTCGAGGTCGCGGTGCAGCAGGTGCTGTCCCATGATCCGGGTGAGGCCGGCGGCCTCGAGCTCGCGCAGCTGCTCGATCGCCTCCTCGGTCGTGCCGAGGATCGTGCTCGGGCGCAGGCTGGCGATGTAGGCCTCGCCGTCCCCGTCCTCGCCTTTCCAGCGCGAGAGGCGCGCCGCGCGATCGAGCAGTTCGTCCCGGTCGGCACCGACGAGCCAGCCGGTCATCATCGAGAGCGGCAGCGTCACCGGGTCCCGCCCCTCCTTTTCGCAGGCCTCGTCGAGGCGCTTGCGGATGTCGGCGATCTCCTCCGCCGTCGCCATCACGGTGTTGTACTCGGTCGCCCAGCGGGCGCCGATCCGCAGGCTGCGCGGCCCGCCTTTGGCGCCGAGGATCAGCGGCAGCGGCTGCTGCACCGGCTTCGGCCGCGCGTCGAGTTCATGCGCCCGGTAGTGCTTGCCGTCGAAGCTGAACGGCCCCTCGCCCCAGTGGCCGCGGACGATCTGCATCTGCTCTTCGAGCGCCTCCATCCGCGGCCCGACCGGCGGCAGGTCGAAGCCGTAGAGCTCGTGCTCGCGCTCCCACCAGCCGGCGCCGATCCCGACTTCGACCCGGCCGCCGGAGACGTGGTCGGCGGTCACCGCCGCCTTCGCCAGCAGCGCCGGGTGGCGGAAGGTCGCCGGCGAGACCATCGTCCCCAGCCGCAGGTTCTCCGTCACGGCGCCGAGGGCGGTGATCGTCCCCCAGGCGTCGAGGGAGCCGCGCTCGCGCCGGTCGTCGACCGAGAGGTAGTGGTCGGAGCGGAACATCGTCCCCACCCCGTTCTCTTCGCAGGCCCCGGCCAGCGCCAGCCAGTCCTCCCAGGTCACGTCCTCCTGGCCCTCGATCATCAAGCAGACCTCCATCCCGCCTCCCCTACCCGGCCGCGACGATTTCAGCGAAGGCGGCGAAGCCGCGGGCGGTGCGGGCGACCAGCGTCGGTTCCAGCTCGGCCGCGCGCTCGAGCAGCGCATGCGTCCCCTCATCACCGAGAGCAGCGCAAGCTTCAGCAACCATCGTCGGCGCCTCCATCCAGGCCTCGACCAGGGCGAAGTCCGCCTCGGGATGGAAGAGGACGCCCCAGGCGTTGCCGGCGCGGAAGGCCTGGCAGGCGGTTCGCTCCGATGAGGCGAGGTGCTCGGCGCCGTCGGGAAGGTCGAAGCAGTCGCCGTGCCAGTGCAGCACCTCGGTGCTCGGGGCGAGAGCGCCGAGCAGCGGGTCGCCGGCGTCGTGGATCTCTACGGGCGCGAAGCCGATCTCCCGCTCGCCCGCCCGCACCTCCGCCCCGAGCGCCCGCGCCAACAGCTGCGCACCGAGGCAGATCCCCAACACCGGCATCTCCCGCGCCACCGCCTCGGCCAGCCACTCGCGCTCCGCCACCAGCGCCGGAAACCGCTCGACTTCGTCGACGTTCATCGGCCCGCCCATGACGACCGCGCCCGCGACCTCGTCGTGCGCCGGCAGCGGCTGACCCGCCAGCGGTTTGACCACCTTCACGTGCAGGTCCGCGCAGGCGTCGAGGATCCGGTGCGGCCCCTCCCAAGGCACGTGCTGGATCGCCAGCAAGGTCGGATGCTCGTCCAGAGTCATCGGAGGCCAGGCTAGCCTCAGCGGCATGAAGCCTGCCACCGATGTTCCTTTTGGGTCCCCTAGACCCATAAAGCACACCGCTGCGGCAGTCGGGCTTGTCGGATTGCTTGCCGGACTCATCCTGGTCGCCTCTGCGGCGCAGGCCGTCGGCCCCTACCCCGCCCTCTCCCCCTGCCCGGTCTTCCCGGACCCGCCGGCGTCGCTCTCTCCTCGCGCGCCGTCCCTCCCGACCGAGGCCGCCTGGAACCAGGACATCTCGAAGGCGCCGCGGGACCCGCGGTCGAGCGCCTACATCTCCTACATCAACTCCCACGGCGGCGACCACCTGCATCCCGACTTCGGCTCGCCGCGCGCCTACGCCTTCCCCTACTCCGTCGTCGCCGCAGGCCAGCAAACGCTCCCGATCAACTACACCGCCTACGGAGACGAGAGCGATCCCGGCCCCTTCCCGGTCCCGGCCAGGGCTCCGGTCGAGGGCGGCAACAGCAGCAACGGCGACCGCCACGTCTCGTCGTCGACCGCTCCGCCTGCAAGCTCTACGAGCTCTACCGCGCCTTCTACGTCGCCAAGCCGCGCCCGCACTGGAACGCCGACTCGGGAACCGCGTGGGACCTGCGCTCCGCCGCCCGCCGCCCCGACGGCTGGACCTCCGCCGACGCCGCCGGGCTGCCGATCTTCCCCGGCCTCGTCCGCTACGACGAGGTCGCCGCCGGCCACCTCGACCACGCGATCCGCGTCACCTTCGAGAGCACCCGCAACGCTTGGGTCCACCCCGCCTCCCACTGCGCCGGCGACACCTCCGATCCGAGCGCACCGCCGATGGGGTTGCGCCTGCGCCTGAAGGCGGGCTACGGCCTCGGGCGCTTCCGCGGAGCTGCCCGCACGATCGCCCTGGCGATGAAGCGCTACGGCCTGATCGTCGCTGACAACGGCTCCAACTGGTTCTTCTCCGGCACGAGTGACAAGCGCTGGAACGACGACGACCTCAACCAGCTGAAGCAGATACCCGGGGGAGCCTTCGAGGTGGTGAAGAGTCGGGCAAGCGTCCATTCATGCTGATTTGCGGGGATTGGAATGGGTACTTGAGCCAATAGGGAACCCCCCGAGGAGAGAGGAAAATGGCTCAGACCAAAAGCAAATCGACCGCGAAACCGAAAAGCTCGCAGTCGTCGCAATCCACCAAATCGTCGTCGAAATCGAAACCGAAATCGTCGTCGAAACCCAAAGCTAAATCGTCGTCGAAACCGAAATCCAAATCGGCTTCGAAAGCGAAAGCGAAATCGGGTTCGAAATCAAAAGCGAAACCGGCTTCGAAATCGAAAGCCTCGAAAGCCAAACCGAAATCGAGCAAAAAACCGCGTAGCTCCAACAACGGTGCGTCGCGCTCGAACGGGTCATCGAGCAAACAGTCGAACGTCGAGGCAGTGCGGAACGCCGTCGGCGGCAAAGCGAAAAGCGCCGGCAAAACCGTCGGCAAAGTCGCGAGCAAAGCGAAAGTTCCGCTCGTCGCCGGCGGCGCCGCGGTTGCCGGAGCAGCCGGGGGCATGGCCCTCGCCGCTTCGAAGAAAGGCCGCAAAGGCGGGATCGGCAAGGCTCTTGCCAGCGGCAGCAAGGCGATCCCCCGCAAACCGAAGATCAAAGCACCCAAGATCAAGGCCCCCAAGGTCAGCTCCAAGGATGTCGCCAAGGCGGCCAAGGGCGTAGGGGACTTCAGCGCACAGGTCAGCGAGATCGCCGCCGGCGTCGACAGCGCTGCTTCGGGGAGGAACGGAAAGCACCGCTCCCCGGTAGAGGTCGTTCTACAGGGACTTACCGCGAGGCGTTAGCGCCGGGCTGGCCCTGAGGACATGGCTGCGACCGCGCGTACGGGACGCGCGGTCGCCAGCCCCAAATCTCAGTCCGCCTCCGCTTCGCCCGCTTCACGTTTGCGGCGCTCCTCCACTTCCCGCTTGACGTCCTCGGCCTCGAAGTCCTCGTCTTCGGCCGGATGGACTACCCACTGCTCCACCGCCCAGTCGACCTTGACGTCGCGGTAGGTCACACCCTCCTCGGGCTCCTCCGGGATGTTCTCCCGTTGGACGTCGACCTCGGTCTCGTGGCCGGGCTCGCCGTAGTAGGTGACCTTGCGGCGCTCCGGCACCTTGCCGAACTTCACCTCCTTGGCCTTGACCGAGGTGAAGAACTCGAGGTCGGGACGGCGACCGCTCACGCGGCCGCCGCCTTCTCGACGTCGTGGACGGTTACACGGCCTTCGGCCCCGGTGCCTTCGACGTCCTCGATGTCCACCCCGTGCTCCTCGGCCTTGCGCAGCGCCGCCGCGGTCGCGTTGTGCTTCTCGGCCCGGCGCTGGCGCCGGCGCTCGCCCAGCTCCATCGCCTTGTGGGTCGCCGCCAGGCCGAGGTCCTTCGCCTCGTCGCTTGCGGCGGACCCGATTTCTTTGGCGACGATTTTGGCGATCGCTTTGGCGATCTGACCGCCGGAGACACCTTCTCCCCCGTTGCCTCCGCTGTCGCCCCCGTTTCCGCCGTTGCCGCCGCCGCCGCCGCCGGCCGCGCCCGCGAGCCCGGCGAGACCGCCGACCCCGCCGAGGGCGTCCCCGGCGCCTTCGCCGAGACCACCGACGGCCTGGCCTGCGCCTTCGCCGACCTCGCCGACCGCTTTGTTCGCGCCTTCGCCGACTTCTTCGACGGCACCGCCAGCGCCTTTGCCGACATCTTTGACCGCTCCGCCGGCACCCTCGCCGAGGTCTTTGACGGCACCCCCGGCGCCCTCGCCGACGTCTTCGACCGCGCTGCCGGCGCCTTCGCCAATCTGCCCGACGGCTTTGTTCGCCCCCTCGCCGACTTCGCCGACGGCTTTGCCGGCGCCCTCGGTCACGGGTTTGAGCGACTTCGCGATTTCTTTCAGCACGTCGGGGTTGCGATCGAGCGTGGTGAGGACGCGGTCGATGATCGCGGTCACGTGGTCGAGCCGCGCCCGCATCAGCGCCTGCGCTTCGACGCCTTTGATGTTGAGTTCGACCTTGCCCAGCTCGACGTGGACGCCGACGCTGAGTTTGACCAGGTCGAGCACCTCGGCATGCAGGGAGACCCGCGCCATCAGGTCGTCGAGCTCGAAGTGGATCTCGTCGACCTTGACGACCGGGATGTCGATGATGACGTCGGGCTCGTCGGTGTCGCTGATTTCGACCGGGTCGATGACCGTATAGTCTTCGTACATCCGCTCGGGTACGGTCTTGTCTTCGCCCTGATTGCGAATCTCGCTCTGACGCTCACCGTCAACCGAGCTTTCTTTTTGTTCGCGGTCTTTCTTCAGCGGGCTTTTGTTGCTGCCGCTGCCCTCGGTGCGCTGCCGCACTTTTTTCCCTTCGGACGTTTTCGATCTCGATTTCGAGTTCGATTTTTTGTCCTGGCCTTTGCGCTTGGTCTGCTGCGCCATCACACCTCTCCTCGGTTGGTCCTCTTCCCTTAAGGAAGTTTTTCCCGTTGAGATGAGGCGCAAACGGCTTTGGCCGTGAATCCGCGCCCGCGTGCGTAACCTTGGGACGTAATGGGTCCGACGGCAGCAGTGCTGCAGGTGACGATCGCACTGATCGGCGCCGGCGGCGGCAACCAGGCGGTGAACGCGATCGGCGACAGCCTCGCCCTGGTCGAAGCGCGCCGGCAGGTCGAATCCCGGCCCGCCGCCGCTCCCGCCCCCAAGAAGGTCGAGCTGCCCACCGCGGAGGAAATCGCCGCCGACCCAACCCTCCTGCCACCCGCCTCCGCCGGCAGCAACGGCACCCACGTCCCCCACGCCTCGAACCTGAGCCGGGAGGAGATCTTCGCCCACCGCCGCGGTGGCGCCACCGACGACAGCGCCATCCTCCTCACCGGCGTCGCCCTCGCGCCACCCGACGCACCCGAACCGGTGCAGGGGGCGATCAACGCCGCCAACACGATCGTCGGCCGCCCCTACGTCTGGGGCGGCGGTCACGCCTCCTTCTATGACGACTCCTACGACTGCTCCGGCGCCGTCAGCTTCGCCCTCTTCGGCGGCGGCCTCATCCCCCGGCCTCTCGCGTCCGGCGAGCTGATGCACTGGGGAGCGCCGGGCCCCGGCAAGTGGATCACCGTCTACGCCAACCCCGGCCACACCTTCGTCGAGATCGCCGGGCTCCGCTTCGACACCGTCGGCGACGAGCAGGGGACCGGCCCGCGCTGGCACCTCGCGACCGCCGACACCGGCGGCTTCGTCGCCCGCCACCCGCCCGGACTTTGATGCCCACCGGAACCCAGAGCCGCCGGGCAGGCGAGAACCGGATCAAGGCGATGAGCCACCCGCTGCGCGCGGCGGTCCTCCGCATCCTCTCCGAACGCATGGCGAGCCCGGCGGAGATGGCCCGCGAGCTCGGCGCGGAGCTGTCGAACGTCAGCTACCACGCCAAGCAGCTGGTCGCGTTCGAATGCGCGGAGCTGGTCGATATCCGGGTGGTGCGCGGTGCCCTCGAGCACTTCTACCGCGCGACCGAGCTGCCGCTGATCGATATCGAGGAGCGACTGGCCCTGGACGAGCAGGGGCTGCGGGAGGTGCTCGAGGCGCACGAGCGGACCCGCCTGGAGATCCTTGCGATCGCCTCACGCAGCGCCGCCCGGCTGGCAGAGGCCGGCGAGGTCGGGGCCGATGTCTCCAGCTCGCAGGCCTGTTTCCAGATGCCGGCTTCGACGCGCCGCTGAGCGACCTAGGCCGCGAGCGGGAATCGCATCCGCACCTCGGTGCCGTCGCCTTCCTGGACGATCCGCAGGTCGCCGGCGAGGCGGGCGATGATCGCAAGCCCGAGGCCGAGGCCGTCGGCGGAGCCCCTGCCGAAGGCCTTGCCGCGGTCCCGAACCGTGACTTCGAGCCAGTCCTCCTCGCGGGCGGCGGAGAGCTCGACCACGCTTTTGCCGCCCCCGGCCTGGGCGTACTTGACCGCGTTCGTCACCGCCTCGGAGACGGCGAGGGCGATGTCGGCGACAAGCTCGGAGCCAACGCCGTGCTCGGTGGCGAAGCGGGAGATCCGGTGCCTCAGCTTCGGGACCGAGGCCGGCTCGGCGGGAAGTACGAGCTTCATTGCCATGAACTTAGTGCCATAAAAGGTTCCCTTTCCAAACCTTAAGTTTTTGGACAGATTGTCGATAGAGGGAGTTCGGAGCGCTCGCACCGCTCGCTACCCCATCCGAAGGAGATCGAATGAATCGCACCCGTAGACGCGTCCTCATCGCGGGGACCTGCCTAGTCGCACTGGTCGTTGCCGCCGCCGCCTACGCGTACTTCACGAGCACCGGCTCGGGAACCGCAACCGCCAAAGTCGGCACCGCCTCAGCCGTCACCCTGAAAGGCACCGTTGCCGGCAACCTCTACCCGGGCGCTTCTTCCCAGGTCTCCTTCACCGTCGACAACCCCTCCGGCGGCGCCCAGCGCGTCGGCACCATCACGCTGACCGGGATCACCGTCGACGCCGGACACTCGACCTGCAGCGTCGTGATCAGCGGCGGCAACCCGGACTTCACGATGGCTCCGGTGGCCGTCAACGCGACCTTCCCGGCCGGCAACGGCCAGGCGGTGACGCCGAAAGGCACGCTGACGATGAACGACACGGGCGTCAACCAGAACGCCTGCCAGGGGGCTGAACTGACGCTCGCCCTCTCGAGCAACTAGGCGACATCGCCGCGAGCCGATGTCTGGCGCTCCGAGCATCAGGTACCGACGGGCGGCCAGGGCGACTATCGCCCTGGCCGTCGCCGTCGCCTGCCTCGGCGGCGTCGCGTTCGCGGCCACCGGCCTCGACCAGGCCAAGCCCGCCGCCGAGAAGCACGGGGCCGACCGAGGTCGAAGTTCGGGGGACGGCCCGCCGCGACCGAGCTTGATCGAAACGCCCGCTGCCGTCGGCGTCGACCCGGACACCCAGTTCCGTTTCCACGTCGCGCCGCCAGCCGACCGCTCTGCGGGTTCGGCGTCAGGGGCCCCTGCTCGGCCAGGGACCAGGTGGAGGCGGTTCGAATGCCGCAGTGACGGCGACGAGTGGTCGCCCTGCTCCTCCCCGCACGTGCTCGCAAGCCTCGACACCGGGCTGCACACGTTCGCGGTCCGGGCGCTAAACCGGCGCGACGAGTTCGGCAAGGCGGTCCATTACCGCTGGACGCAGCTGGAGCCGATGGAGTTCAGCGTCGACCCCGAGCTCGGGCCGCTGGCGGAGCTGATGCCGGGGGATCCAGCGCAGCAGCTGCCGGTCCGGATCAGCAACCCAAACCCGGCGCCGATCGAAGTCACCGGCCTGACGGCCTCGGTCGTCCCCGACCAGCCCGCCTGCGCCGCCGACCCCAACTTCGAGGTGACGCCCGCGGGCTTGACGCCGCAGGCGCCGCTCACCATCCCCGCCGGCGGTTCGGCCACGCTGCCGAGCCCGGGTGCCGCGGCGCCGACCCTGGCGCTCCGCGACCTCCCGGTCGACCAGAACGCCTGCCAGGGAACCTCCCTTCGCATCGTCTTCAGCGGTGAGGCGCGCGGATGAGGCGCCCCCGCCTCAGCGGCTTCGCCGGCTGCCTGATGGCGGTGGGGGCGGTCGCGCTGGCCGCCAGCGCCCTCGCCTACTTCTCCGCCAACGGCACCGGCAACGCCGCCGCCGCGGTGACGAAACTGACCGCGCCGACGATCACCGCCGCCACCCCCGCAGCTGGCGGGGCGGTCACCCTCATCTGGAGCGCGATGACGCCTCCCGGCGAAGGCACCGTCAGCTATTACGTCAAGCGCGACGGCGGCGCCCCCGCGGGCAACTGCCCAAGCCAATCCTCGCCGAGCGGCGTCACGACCTGCATCGACGGCGCCGTCCCGATCGGCGAACACACCTACGAAGTCATCGCCCTCTGGCGCACCTGGGAAGCGACGAGCAGCGGTAAAACGGCGAAAATCACGACCGGGGTCACCACCGCCTTCACCGTCTCCGCCAGCGCCACCTCGATCACCGCCGGCGGCACGACCCACCTCACGATCACC
>Ga0184624_10000033_pt1 | contig 35900 bp, 50 predicted proteins | sample PLM3_5_b1_FD_133157 | JGI IMG/M metagenome (GOLD analysis project Ga0184624, IMG submission 133157) | Groundwater sediment microbial communities from an aquifer in East River, Colorado, USA - PLM3_5_b1 | ecosystem: Environmental > Terrestrial > Soil > Riparian zone | place: USA: East River...
CGGTCGACGATCGGGTCGAGCAGCTCGTCGTTCGTGCGTTCGAGCACGGGCCCGAGCGCGAGCAGCTTCTCTTCGTGACGCTCGTCGATCTCGCGCGCGGTCGGCCGCTGCGCGCCGAGGCGTTCGTCGCTCGACGCGATCATCAGGAACAGATCCTCGTAGAACGCGCGCTGAATCCGATATTGCACCTCGCGCATGTCGGCCGTCAGGTGCTGGAACCCTTCGAGCCGCACCTCGTGAATCGGGCGCAGGCCGGCCATGCCGTCGCGCGAGTCGTTATACGTGATGTCGCCGGCGAGTAGGCTCGTCTTCTGCGTGCGCAGCGTCGACGGCCCGACGAGCGGCGGGTCGACGGCTTTCGAGATCAGCTGTCCCTTTTTCTTCTGCATCAGTTGGAGCTGCTTCACGTCGGGCAGCGCCGTCATGCCGGGGCAGTCGGTGCCGTAGCTGTCTTCGCCGGTGATGTCCCATCGCGGGCACATCAGCGGAAAGGTGCGATAGCCCGACTCGCGCAGGAACTTGCGTTGATCGAGCGAGGTGTTCGAGCTGAGCATCGAGCGGCTGCCCGTCTCGAAGTGACACGAGATCCACGGCAGGTATTTCGACTGCACGCGGTTCGCGTTCGCGTGCTCGTTCGGCTTCACGATCCAGGTGACTTCGATCGCCTGTTCGTAGTTGCCGTGATCCCACAGGTCTTTGACGGGCGCGCTGATGTTGCTCCAGTCGATCGTGCGGCCGTTCTCCTGCACGCCGAATTCTTCGACGACCTGGCGCACCGTGAGCTCGTAGTCGCGCACGAAGGTCGTGACCATGCCGCGATGATCCATCCCGAGCGCGAAGCTGCCAGTCGGGTAGCTGAAGGCGCGGAACAGATCGCGGTTGTCCTGCATCATCGACATCGCCGACGTGCCGAAGATGCCCAGGTCGAGATACGCCAGCGGCAGCACGTTGTAGAGATTCGACGTCGCGAAGATCGTGAGCATCCGCAGCGTGACGATGTGCAGCCACTCGCGCACCGGGCCGAACTCGGCCAGGTCAGGATCGGGCGTCGTCAGCTTCATCCACGGACGCGCCGGCGAGGTCAGGCCGGCGTGTAAGCCCGAGGCGAGCGTGCGCGCCGCGAAGCGGCCCGTCGAGTCGATGATCTTCTGGTTGCGTTTGTCGCCGCGGTTGCGGTCGCCCGCCCAGAACCGCGTGCGCCGCGGCATCATGTAGTCGGCGAGCTCCTGCCAGTGCGCGTCGAACGTCGCGCGCTCGCGCCACAGCTCCGAGCGTAGCGCCTCGTAGCGCATTCGCTTCGTCGCTTCGTCGATGTAGCTCGGCATCGGGTCAGGCTCCGATCAACGTCTTCGGGGTGAGGTTCGCCAGAGGCCCGGCTTTGCCGGCGCCGGCGACGAGCTGCTCGCCGGCGGCCGCTCGCTTGCGCTGGCGTTCGGCTGCCGACTTGGCGCCGCCCTGCGCCAGTGAGGCGGCCGCTGCCGTCGATGGCGGCGGCGCCGGCATCTGTGACGCCTTGTATTCTTCGCGCGTCATCGCCTGCCCGACGACCGGCGCGTTGTTCACATTCTTACGGCCGGCGCCGGTGCTGCCGCCAGCATCGTAGCCGCCGATGTTGCCCGTGCGACTCTGATCGCCGATGCGCTTCGTCGGGTCGCGCGGGGCCGTCGTGCCGCCGCCGCCGGTGAAGAAACTCATGCAAGCCTCTTCAGATATGCCGTTTCTAGGGCGAGGTAGCCGCTGCGCTCATAAAGGGTGCCAAGCCGCGAGCCCATCGGCGCGAACATTCTAAGGGTATTTACCCCTTGGGAGTGTGCCCAATCCGAAGCACAGCGCAATAACTGGTGTCCCGCGGAGCTCGCGCGGCGCTCGGGTAGCACCCAAAAGGCGATCTCGTCCGCCATCAGCGAGGCCGTCAGATCGTGCTCGGCGACGGCCAGCGCCAGGCAACCGATCAGACGATCGCCCTCGATGGCGACGAAGCACACACCGCGGGCGCCCAGGCTGAAGATGAAATCGAGGCGGCGGTGAATGGCGGCCGCGTGGTCGATGCCGGCCAGGAGCTCGGCCCACGGTTCCGCCAGGCAGAAGGGCAGCGCGAGCTCGACGATCGCCGGGCGGTCGTCTTCCGTGATCGCGCGAATGCTGATCACTGCCGCAGTTGCGGCGGCAACGTCCAGCGCAGCGTGATCGGAAAGTTCACGCCGCAGATGCGCACGTGCCCGGTGAGCTCCAGGCCCTGCATCCGCACCAGTTGCGCGCGCAGGCGACGCTCGCGATCGGCGCTGGCTTCGTCGTGCTGCCGCAGCAAGTCTTCGATGTGTGCCATCTGGCCGGCGACACTCTCTTCGAGTCGCTGGATCGGCGTGCGCTCTTCGCGTGCTTTGGCTTCTCGGCCCATGTCGTCGTTCACCGCTTCACCTTGTGTTTAAAGTATTCGACCTGCTGCAGCCGCTTGACCGCGGCCGCGTGACTCATCCCTGGTTTCGATAGGTTCTTTCCCGACTCGCTTTTCACCTGGTAGCCGCCGCCCTTTGACTTTTTGATCATCGGCGTCCCTCACACTGATCTGCGCCTTGTGATGAAACATCAGCCACTTCTGCAGGGCCAGCAACAGCGAGAGCTGCTCGGCCGGCGACTCGACGACGACGTCGAGCACGAGGTGCTTCATGTCTCTTCGGCCGTCTCCGGCGGCGAAATCGTGAAGTGACAGTCGTCGTTGATCTCGAAGGTCAGAGTGTAGCCGTTCTCAAAGTGCAGCGCGATGTAGCTCACGTGGTCTTCGAGGAACTCCTCGCGGTCGTGCTGCGTGATCTCGACGCACCGCTGCCCGACGAACGGCCCGAGCAGCTCCGGGTCGCGGATGTTCGCATACGGCCCTTCCTCGTCGTCATCAGTCGACATCGTCACCTGTCAGCGCGCGGCCGGCGCCCGAGTGCAGCACCTGGTCGACGCTGTCGCCGGTGCGCACGTGCTGTGCCTGGCCGAGCGCCTGACGCATCGCGCCCGGCATATCGGGCAGCGCGTAGGTGAGCATGTAGGCGTCGGCGACGTCGGGCGAGACGCCGAGCCGCGCCTTGATCTGATCCTTCTCTTCGAGCAGGAACACGCCGCCGACGTAGGTGTAGGTCGGCTCGGTGAACTCGGCGATCACTTCGGGCATGTTCGGCAGCGCCGCGCCGTTCTTGATGGCCTTCGCACCTTCGAGCCACATCTCCGCGCGCCGATTCTTATAGCGTGGATCGATCGCGCGCTCGCTGTAGTTGATGCCGATCGCGGGATAGTGCGCGGTGTTCAGCGCGTCAATCACGCCGTGGCCCCAGTGCCCCGTGTCGTCGACGAGCACGAGCTCAGCTTCCCATTGTGTTTGCGCGCGCATCACCCGCGCCGCAATGTTCATCGTGTTCTGCGTGCGCATCGTCACCGGGCGGAAGCTGGCGAGGCCCTGGCGCGGGAAGATGATCGTGCGGTCGTCACCGAAGCGCGCGACGTCAATGCCGAGCCGCTTCTGCGCGAAATCGTATTGATGCTTCAGTAGGTGCCGCTTCATCGCGGCCTCGACATCCTCGACGCCGAGCAGCGCGTTGATGCTCGCCGGCGGGAACTGGCCGAGCACGTTCACCATCACCCACGGGTTTTCACGACCGTAGCTGGCGATCTGCTGGCGCGCGTAGTCGAGACTGATGTTCGGCGACCGCATCGGATCATCCGGGTCGCCGGTGATCGTCACGACATACCAGAGGTGCCGGTCGGTCGTGCAGGCGCGATAGAGCGGGCCGGTCGTGTGCGTGGGGTTGCCGGCGGCGACGACCTTCGTCTCGATGCCGCTCGCAAAGACCGCTTCGGCCGTCGTCATGATCGCCTGCGGGTAGCCGCCGATCTCGTCGAGCAGCCACATGGCGTAATCTTCGTGCAAGCCGGCGAGCGCCTCACTCTGCTGATCGGCGTTCGCTTTCTTCGGCCAGGTGCGCGCCTGAATCCACCAGGTGCCGGGGTGCTTGCGCGAGACGATGGTCGTCTTCGACCAGGCGAAGGCCTCGGTGAAGAACGTCGACCGCTGCATCCACTTCGCGAACTCGGGCCAGAGGTTCGCGTTCAGGTTGCCTTCAGTGATCGACGTCGCGCCAATGCGCGGGTTCGGTCGCGTGGCGAGGAAGTTCAGCCCGACCCATGCGAGCAGCGCCGTCTTGCCCGGTCCCTTGCACGCTTTCAGCGCGAGCCGGTTCGTCTTCGGAAACGCCGCGAGCGCCTCGGCCTGCCAGGGATACGGCTCGACCTTGAACTCTTCGCGGACCATCGCGATCGGGTCCGCTTTCCAGCGGAGCAACCGCTCACGGGCCCGCGTCATCACGCCGGCCATCTAGCGCCCGAGCCACAGCACGCCGTAGATCGCCGCGAGCGACGCCACCACGAGCAGCACCAGGCGCGCGCGGCGACAGAAGACGCAGTCGGTCATCCGATCGCGGAACGCACCGCGGCGTCTTTGCATTCGAGCAGCTTGCGCAGCGCGACGGTGCGCTCGGGGTTGCGCGGGTATTCGAGCGCGATCTTGCACGCGAGCTGTGCGAAGTCTTTCGACCGCGCCTGCAGGTGCTCGGGCAGGTGATCGTAGTTGAACCACTGCAGCATAGACTCGCCGGTATCGAGCTGCGTCTGTTTCACATCCATCGTTGCTTCTCCTACTCTGTTGAAAAAGTGCGGGCTTGCCTCGTCCCGCGCGGCGGCCCCTCTGTGTCCGGCGTTCGAGCATTGCAGCCATGCGTTTGCTCGATCCCGCTCGACGGCTGACCGCCGCCGGCGCATCCGTTGCCGCTCCCCGTCCGTGTAGCTCTCCTATGCTGTTTTCGGCAGTTGCTTGATCAGCGCGGCGACGAGCTCCGGGTTGCTGTTCAGTAGCTTCACGAGCTGCTCGACGACGGCCAGGACGCGATCGGGGTTCTGCTCGATCTGCTTCAGCAGCCCCTTGAGAATCGTCTCCCACATCGGATCACTCTCCCTCTTGGAAATCGCCCGCGAGGATCTTCGCCAGGTCGGCGATCGGGGCGAGCGGTGACTTGAGCTTGCCGGTCTGTTCGAGGATCAACTTCCGCGCCTGTAGGCTATCGTTCAGCGTGACGGCCCATCCTTCCGGCGTCGGCCGGATCGCCTTCACGGACCGCGCGATGCTGTCGGGCCAGAGGTGCACCGGCAGCATCTTGCCCGCTTCATCGAACAGCATCCGCGGGTCGGCCTTGGCGTCGCCGGCGACCAGGGCGGCGGCTTCCTCGCCCGACATGGCGACTTTGGTGTAGCGGAGCTCCGCGAGCTCGTCAACGCGGCGCGCGATCTCAGGGTTCCTCAGGGCTTCCCATGCCGACGTGGCCGCGGCTTTGACGCTACGGGTGCGGGGGTGACTGCTGAGCCAGGCGCGGACGCCGTTGTTGCCGTTGGCGTCGTAATGGACGCAGAAGGCCTGTAGGGCGGGGGTGAGGGGCCGAGGCTGGCGCGGGGTAGATGCGGGCCTGGCCCCGGTCCCTGGTCGTTTCCGGGGTCGCTTACGTGCCACTGGCGGGCATTTTAGACGAGGCGCCCGAGAAATGCGAAAGGCCCGGCACCCTCGCCACAGGGATACCGGGCCCCTCCCTCTGCCGGCGGCGGCCGGTGCTTGGCTGCGCCGGCCGAGCTCTACGCCTTCGACTTCCGCGGCCGCGCCGGCGGTTTGACCTGCGTGCCGGCGGCCTGGCGCGTCTCGAACCCACGGCGGGAACCGCGGCGCCTGGCGATGGTCGTGATGACGTTCTGCTGCCGGTTGATGGCGGCGACGACGGCCGGCGGCACGATGTAGCTGCCGCCGCCGTTGGCCGTGATGTGCCGCAGGAAGACCGTCTCGCCGGCGTCCGTGCGGATGGTGCGGACGATCCACTCTTCCGCGTGCCCGTAGAAGGTGGTCGTCTGGATCGTCGTGCTCTTCGGCTCGATGGCGGCCGGGTCGCGTCGCAGGCGCCCGAGCTCCAGCGAGAAATCATCGGTCGGCAGGATGCCGCTCGGCGTGTCGGTGTTCACTTGGTGCCTGCCTTCCTCGCGCGTCGGCGCGACTTGACTTCCGTGATCTTGTCGATGATGTCGGCTAAGCGCACGGCCTGGCGCGTCACCGATTCGAGCTCGTGCTGCTTCACCGGCGCGGTGAGCATCGCCTGCGGATTCACCATGCACGTGCCGGCAATACCTTCGAGACGAGCGACGAGCGACCGCGCTTCGATAACGGCCGCATCCTTCCAGGTCGCGTCTGTAATTGACTTCATGGTTGCCTCAGCATGAGAGGAGAGGCCGGCGCGGTGCCGGCCCCTGGCCCCTGCTATGCCGCCTCCGCGATGCGCTTCCACGACGCCGCGCCGACTTCAAGGATGGCGCCGCCGGCGCGTTCGAGCGCCGTTGCGTCTTCGTAGTCTTTCGTGTCGTTCGCGAGCCGCGTGATCGCCGACGAGAGGCCCCACCGGGTGAAGTCACCGCCCGCCGCGAGCAGCTTGAGCAAGCCGTTGTCGACCGCCGGCGGCAGCGCGAGCTCGACGATCGTCGCCTCGACGACCTTCGGGAGATCCTCGCTGACGATCGGCGCCGACGCGCTCAGCTTGATCGAGTCGACCGCCTTGCGGAAGAGATCCTCGCGGAACGCCGCCATCGTCACATCCTTCGCCTTGAGCCAGAAGGCGGCGTCGTCGGCGCGGCGCGTGGCGTCCTGAAACACTTCCCACGAGGCGTCAGCTTCGTGTGCGCGGCCGACGTGGTATTTCTTCATCGCCGCCTGCTGCATGATCGCCAGGTTCGTGCACCAGGTCGTGAACACCGCCGGCTCGATCTTGAGCGTGCCGTTGCCGATGTCGCTGTTGCTGATGGTGATGGCGGCGACGAGGCGGCCGCGGTCGCCCTGCCTGATCATGTGATGGCCGGTGCCGTAGCTGAGGCCCTCGGGGAGCTCGTCGCTGAGCGTCTCCAAGATGCCCTTGATGAACATCCGCGTTTCGGTGAGCTCGCACGACGTGATCGTGACCTTGTTCTCGATCAGGACCGGCAGCACCGTCTGCGCGAGATCGAAGTTGTCGAGCGGCCGATACTTCGGCGACATGAAGGCGCGCACCTGCTTGTCGAGCGTGCGGACCATTCGACGCTCGTCGCCGTTCTTGTTGAGCCACGTGTTGACGTTCTTCGCGAGCAGCGCCGGGTCTTCGGCGCGCATCCGGTCGTAATACTTTTTCGGGATCTCCAGGTGTTCGGCGACCTGACCGTGCGCGTAGTTCGTCAGCGGGAAGGGTTCCCCGTTGATACCGTCGATGGCGATGTCGTTGTTGTCGGTGACGACGGCGGCGAGTTTGTTCTGCGGCGCGAGGAAGTCTCGCTTGGTTTCCGACTGGCGCTGTAGTTCGGCGGCGAGCTCGGTGAGCGATCGACCGGATTTCATGGCGGGATGACTCCTGGCGGCGCGCGGTGCCTGGCGGTATTGCCAGCGGATCGCGCCCGACCAGGCCCACGATGACAGCCGGCGGCGTTGTTGTCAACAACCGCCGGTCAGTCCTGCACACCCCGGCACACTTTATTTTCAGCGGACGGGAAACACCGGGCCACGCAGCGGCGGATAGGCGAACGCGCCCGCGCAGTAGAGGATGGTCACGATGAGCGCGATGAGCGCGATGAGCTTCGCGTTCTCCGGCACCAGGGTCGTGCAGTATTGCGCGATGCAGTAGATCAGGACGATGACGACGAGCAACATGCGATCACTTCCTTTTCCGCCGCCGCGTCAGCGCGGCGAGCACCGAGGCGACGACCACTATAACCGCGAGCAGCTCTAGCACCTCAAGAATCGCGCCGGTGAAGAGCGCCTGATCGATCACGTCAGATCAGCCCTTCCTCGGCGGGCGCCTGGTTGACGAACGCGCGGCCGAAGCCGAGCCGATCGTTCACGACTTCGTATTCGCGGCCCTCGGCGGTGACGGTGTAGGTCTGCGGCGGCGAGTAGTGCGCCCGGCCGGCGGCGGCGATCCTGGCGAGCTCGCGCGCCTGCATCATCACGACGTGCTCGCGCTCGCGTGCGACACCGGCTTTCTCACCGAAGGCGAGGCGTTCGCAGCGGCGACAGAGCCCGAGCTGTGACTGCGACCATTTTTCTTTACAGCGGGTGCACCGGGTTCCATGCGTCGGTGGCCGGCCCATCGTCAGATCCTTTCGTGTTCTTCGCTGTGATGATCGAGCAGTGCCTTCGCGGTCGGCGCCGTGAAGCCGCACGTGCAGCGCCACACGGACGGCGGCTGACGGTTCGCGGCGCGTGGCGCCCCGCACGCGCTCTTCTCGAAAGCGGCCTGCACCGCCGCGGTTGCCTCGTCGACCTTGAGCTCGCGATCGTCTTCGTGCATGGGTTCACCTCACAAGACAGCCGACCGCGCCGCCGGCGCCCAGGCCGGCAATGATGTCGGTCGCCCAATGGTTACGACTGATGCCGCGCAGGATGCCCGTCGTGATGCTGAGCGCCAGCACGTGCGACGTCGGCGGGCCACACAGCGCCGTCATCGGCAGCGCCGAGTGCGCGCTGTAGAAGCTGTGCTGCGGGTCCACGTCAGGGCCGCAGTCGTTCGGCGCGCACGGTCGACTGCGGTGCACGGCCCGCTTGACGATCGTCACGGCGACATAGGTCAGGCTGACGCGCGTCGCTTCGAGCGTGCACGCCCGCCGGCTGCGCGTCGCCTCGGCGCCGCAGCTTTGCCAGCCATCCCACACGACCGGCGCGATCGCCGTCACCCAGGACACCGCGCCGGCGACCTTCTGCTCGGTCGGCGTCGCGTGTGACTCGAAGTATTTGTCGAACATCAGCGGCTGCGCGGCCGCCGGCGCGGCGACGAGCAGCAACAGCGCGATCGTGACGCCTCTCATAGACTCCACCTGATTTCCTCCGCAGACAGCATCGGCGCGACGACGACCGGCGAGCCGTCTGCCCGCACGTCGGACCAGTGCCGCACGCGCACGGCCAGGTCGAGGCGCTCGCTCGACTTCATCAGGAAGCCGCGGCTCGTGCCGCGCTTGATGGTGATGATGCGCTCGGGCCGGGCGACCTGGCGCAGCGCGTCGCGGTTGAAGAGAAAGAAATCGCGGTAGTCGCCGACGCCATACCAGCGCGCTTCCGAGCTCGCGAAGATGCCGCTCGCGATCCAGGCCGCTTGCTCCGCGCGCCGCTTCTCCTCGACTTCGATGAAGAGGTTGCCCGTCTCGACGAAGTGCTGATCGAGTTTCAGCTCGACGTGATCAGGGCCGATGCGCACGTCGCCGTAGCTGATCTGCGCGCGCTTCGTCTCGTGCCGCACGATCGGGATGCCCTCGCGCGTGAGCCTGGCGACGATGTAGCGTTCCCAAGCTTCGGCACGCGCGAGCTGCTCCGCGTAATAGTCGCTCACGACGCAGCGGCTTCCTTCGCCCACAGCCGCGGATCGTTGCCGAACACCGACCAACCCCTGACCGGCTGCCGCCCGAAGATTTCCAGATACGGGCCTTCGGTGTAGAGCTGCTCAATGATCCGCCGGAACTCTTCCGGCTTCTGCGAGTGCACATCGCTGCGGCGAATGGTCTGCACGCTGTCGATCATCGGCGTGATGCGATCCGGCGTGCACGAGCCGCGGGTCGCGATGATCAGGTGCTCGTGCCGCACGCTGACGTAGTGTCCGAAGTTGTGAAGAACCTTATCCCACACGATGCCGGTCTTCGGCTTGAATCCCCAGGCGTCGATTACCTCGATCGGGCCCGGCTTCGTCAAAAGAATCGGCGCCGTCGTCCAGAGGAAGAGCACGGCGTTCGGCGTCGTATGTGCTTTCACCGGCAGCGCGCAAAGTTCTTCGATCGTCATGCTCGGGTAGTGCCGCTCAGCGCGGCCATAGGCGTCGTTGTCGGTGATGATGCCGCTGTCGTTGTAGCTCCACGGCGGATCGGCGTAGATGACGCGATAGAGGCCATCGAGCACCGCCTGCCCACTGACGACCGGCGTGCGTGCGCGTCGACGCTTCGCTTTTCTTAGGTCGCGCGTCGTCCAGTGTTCACGTTTCGATTCTTCGAGCAGCTCGACCTGATCGGCCTCATTCGTCAGATCCGCGACGACCATCGCATGAGAGAACGACTGCGCCGAGGCGCGCGCGCGATCGCTGACGTTCCGCGCGACGTAGCCACATTTGCGAAATGTCTCGGCTTCTAGATCGAGGCCGATATCGGCGAGTGCCTGCGGCAAGAGCTCGTGCCAGTCGTCGCGCTGCTCGGTGTGATTCCAGAGATCACCGATCCAGAACGGCGCCGACTCGTTCGCTGCATGGACAAACAAAAAATCAGACGTCCAGTCGGGCAGCGACGGACGGCCCACGATCACCGCGCGTCGAGCGTGCAGGCGACACGCCTTCAGTTGAATCGGAGTTTCGTCGAAGAGATCGAATTGCTTGCCGGCCTGCACGGTCGGCGGCACGAGCTTCATCAGGCACGCCTTTCCACTATGTAAAAGTTACCGGGAATCAATTCCCGGTAAGTTCTACACGGTTCGCTTTAGTGACGCACCTCGCCGGTGTCGCCCTGCAGATCCGCTTCGTCAGCTTCGAGCTCTTCGCCCGCCTCGCCCGCTTCGCCGCCAGCGTCGGCCGTCTCGGGTTCGTTCGTGGTGTCGTTGGCGGCGCGGGCCTTCGCGTCGGTCGGCAGATCCTCGTCGACTTCCGCGCTCGCGTTCTCGCCCTTCGTCTTTCTGATCCGCAGCTTCTCTTCGCCTGGCACGCGCGCGAGCTCGACGCCGGCGTGCCGCCAGGTCGTGCGATCGTGCTTGCGCATCAGGTTTAGCGCGGTGCGCTTGTGGCCCTGCTCGTCGGCGCGGAGCTCGGCCATCTGATCACGGATGTCGCCGATCGCCGCGGCCGCGTCGTCGAGCGCCTGAATCCGTTTGCCGAGGCCGCCCGGCAACGGCAGCGCCTGCGAGCGCGGACTCTTCGCCTTCTGTCGCGCGGCCGCCTGGCGCGCGCCGCTCGTGCCGAGTTTCTTCGTCGGGTCAGCCTTGCCGCCGACGTGCAGATAGCGGCCCTTCGGCGGTTTCGTGCCCTTCGTCTTTTTCTTTGCCATCACTCCTCCTTGTTGTCGTGTAGAAACGAACCGAGGCAAATCGCCGGCGTCGGTCGATGTTCACCAAACGGAATCCCCTGGCCCATCCGCCGACGATACTCAGCGAGCAGCAGAGCATCGGCCATCCAGTGCGTAATCGTCAACTCAGGGAAGAGCTCCGCAGCGCGGGCCTTGGTGATGTTTTTGTCGCCGCGGCTGCGGCAGTCGAGCAGTGACTGCCAACGTATCGGCTGCACCTGGTCGAAGACGATGCGCGTCGCAGCGAGTGCCGTCTCGATCATCCCGTAGCCGCGGCCGAACGTGAACGCCGACACGACGCCCATCTGCGGCGAGCTGTGCACCGCTTCGAGCACGGCGCGGATCTCGTCGTGCGTGCGCCAGGCGAGCAAGAGGTTGACGAGCGCAGCCGGCTGCGTCGGCATCTTCGCCGTGTCGAGCACAAGGCCGCTCGCTTCGAGGAGTGCGAGGCCGCCGCCAAGGCCGGGATCGATACCGAGGTAAATCACGGGTAGGGATCAGCGCGCTGCGGCCCGACGCCGAGCTCGCGGAATTGTTGACGCATGATGTGAAACGTGTGCCCGAGCAGCCGGTGCGCATCCTCGATCGTCTTTGCGTGCGTGGCGATGATGGCGGCGAGCTCGTAGCTGAGCGCCGTCGCGAGCTCGTCGGGTTCGTAGTCGGCGTGCTCGCGAAGCCAGGCGCGCAGCGACTCGGTGAGCTGCACCGCCCGAAGCGTTTTGTTGTTGGGCATGGGGAACGGCGTGCATTGTTGTGAACAACGCCCGTTGTTGTCAACATCAAAAGAGCGAGTCAGGCCTCGCGACGCGCTGCGCCGGTCGAAACGCGCGGCAATCGCATTGCCGACTGTCGTGATAGCACGCCCCGCGGCCGTCGACATGGTCGAGACGCCGATGCGTGCAGACGCAGAACGGCGCCGGCTCGGCCTTCGGCGTGCGTGGCGCGCGCGACTTCTCGGTGCAGGTCCAGAGGTGCGAGGCGGTGCCGGCGAAGACGTCGAAGCTGACCTGCGTCACCGGGTGCTTCTCCTGGCGCAGCGGCCGCTCGTGCGCGTTGAGCGGGATGCGCCGGCCCTCGTGGGTGAGCGCCCACACGATCGGCGCCTGGCAATACTTGCACCGGCCTGGCTTTCGGTCGAGGCGCCAAATCCGGTAGGTGACGAAGCCGCCGGTGCGCATCTTCAGATCCCTTCGTGATGACGTGTAAATACTAGAAGAGTAGAAGGTCTGTGGAAAACTCGGACGCTTCCCCGAACCCCTTGAGCCGTCACACTTAGCGCGAGATCGACCTGTTGAAAAGCTGTGCACGCTTTGCGGATATCGGCCGTCGAAGATGGTCAGCTCTCCAACGATCCACAGAACATGCACAGCTTTTCCACAGGCCGATCAGTCAGTTCGGCCGTCGCGCCCGAGCCCGTGCCGGTCGGCCGCCGCGAGCACCGCCTTGAGCCCCTTGGTTCCGCCGCACCGCCAGCAGCCGGCGGCCTGGCGCACCTGGTCGAGCTCCTCGGCGGTGACGTCGAGATCCCCGGTCAGCGGGTTCAGGTTGTGCTGCAGGACGGTCAGGATGCGCTGAGAAGGGCTGCCGTGCGTCGCCCTGGCGCGCATCACCTCGTCGGCTTCGCGTGGCGTCAGGAGCATCCAGGGCACGGCAGCCGCCTTTCTAGTTGTTCTGCGCGTTGGCGCGCACCGCGATCAGCCGCTGCACCTGCGCTTCGAGCTCGCGGCGCTCGGCCTGGCAGGCGACCGGATCAGGATGCGCCCTGGCGACGTGCTCCGTTGGCGACTCGTCGAATATCTCCGGCGCCTGGCCGGCGACGATCGCCCGCATGGCGCACTGAAGGCACATGACCGGCATCAGTCCGGCACCTTCGAGCCGCGGTCTTTCTGCCAGCATTCGATCACGGTGACGTCGGCGAGCGCCTGGCGGACCTTCCGCCGCGGCGAGCCGAGGAGCTGCGCGAACATCGCCCAGGCGCGGATCGTGAACGGCGTCGCTCGGTCGCGGCCGACGAGCACGAAGACCGGCTCGTCATCGTGGCACCGCCCGAGACATCCTTCGCCCTTCGCGGCCGCGTCGAGCACTTCCTTTTTCGTCATCGGTTTTCCTTTTGCTCAGAATAGCGTTAAGAGTTTCGCCACGCCCGCCGGCGTCACGATCAATTGCACGTTGCGCTTACCACGGGTGAGCGCCCGACCGCATTGCGGGCAGCGGACGCAGTCGACGACGTAGCCCCGCTGGCGCAGCCTGGCAATCGACTCAGAGGTGAGTCGCTGATACCCGTAGGTGAGCGATGTCTCGAATTTGAAATGCTGGCCGATCGGGATCGACGTGCTGCCGGGATGTTCAGCGATGTAGCGCAGCACCGCGAGATCGCGCTGCGCTCGCGTCATCGTCGCTCTCTCCAATCTGGTTGATCGATGACCTGGCCGAGTCGCGTCGTCTCCGCGAGGAGCTCGGCCACGGTCTGACTGAGGCGCTCGATGCGCCCGTCGAGCAGCTTCTCGCGGCACTTCGGGCACGTGACGAGCTCAGGGCTGCCGTAGCTGCCATCACCGCCACAGAGCGCGCGCAACGGTTCGCGACCGAGCCCATTACTCGCCGGCGCGTGGATGCCTGGCGTCGACAGTTGCAGAATCTCCGCTTGCCGCCAGGGCGACGGCAGGAAGCCGCCGCTGCGCAGCCACTGGTCGAGCGCGAGCACCAGCTCGCACAGGCCGATCGCCTCAATATCGATCGGCTCCTGGTTCACGTCGTGCCGACCGATCAGGCTCTTCGCGAGCGCGATCTGCTTCACAAGGTTCGTGGTTGGGTCCACCTCACACCCCTTTCGTGTTCTTCGTGTGGACGACGCCGGGCCAGCGATCGATCGCTTCATGCAACGACTCGCCATACTTCCGCACGATCGACTCGTCGACGGCGAGCACGTCGCGCGGGATCTGGCCGGCGTAGCCCTTGAGGAAGCCGCGCACTGTCGCCTCGTCGACTGGCTTGCCGATCCAGGCGGCGAGCGTCGTGCCGAACTCGACGAAGACGGCATCGGTGAGCAGCCCGGCATCGAGCACCGTTGCGCCCCACCGGGTGCGCGAGCTCAATCCCGCGGCCGACGACACGCGCGGCCGCTCGACCGGCACATCAACCGAGATCGGGGCCTGCGCCTTCGCCGCCGCCTGCTGACGCACTTCGTCGGCAGCGCGACGCGCTTCAAGCGCGGTGAGGATCTTCGGCAATGTGAGCAGCCGCTGTGCGGACGCCGCGGGATCTTTGAAGCCGGCGAGCGACGCCGCACGAGCCTCGCGGCCCGGTCGCGTGTCGGCCAGGTAGTAATTGATAAAAGCCTGCTCGCGCGCGCTGACGGTCGGCGCCGCCGCTTCGAGGCGCTCGGCTTCCTTCGCCGCGGCGGCCGCTTCCTCGTCTCGTTTGCGCCGCTCTTCGGCTTCGAGTGCGCGCCGGCGTTCGTCGGCCTCACGCGCGATCCGTCGATTCTCTGTGTCGACGTAATCGTTGTGCAGCTTGTTCGCGATCGCGTTCGCCTGCTCGATGGCATCGGTCGCGACCGCCCGCCGCGCGGTCAGTCGGCGATGAAAGCCGTGCACGACGGTCGTGATCGACCAGAGTGCTTCCGCCGCTTTCTTCTGCTCGTTGGTCGTCTTGATGAAGAGCTGCACGCCCTCGTCGGCGGCCTGCGTTTTCGGTGTGCCGATCTTCTGCAGCTCCTGCGCGATGCCGAGCGTCTGCTTCGCTTTCGTCTCGATGGTGCGCGCCTGCAGGAAGAACTCGCCGAGGCCTTTCAGGAACGTGACGACGGCGCGGCCGGCCGTCGCGACGAATTCTTGATCGGGTTCCGTGGGTGCGAGCGTGCCCGATGCGAGCACGGCATCGAAGCTGTCGGTCGAGAGGATCGCGCCGCCGTCGTCGTCGAGCGGAATGCCGTGCAGCTTGCTCGTGCCGGCCCGTCTTCCCACGGGCGGCGTCTTCGTTTTCGCCATGAACTACCCCCTAGCGGGGCAGTCTATCGACCGGCTGAAGTTGTTGTCAACAACGAAGGCGGGATGTGTGCAGGGGTGTAAACACGTGGGGGCGACCAGGCCAGCGTGTAGGCGCCTACACCGGACCCTGGCCGCCCCGCTCTTGGGGGTTATCCCTGGTTGGCCGCGACGGCTGCCGCCAGCTTCTCGCGGGTCGCCTTCAGGTTGGCGACTTCGTCCGTCACCGGCGCGAGCTCCTCGGCGGTTGCGCCGTTTTCGAGCGCCTTCGCGACCGCGGCCTCGATGCGGGCCGCGATGCCGTCGAGCGCGACGACCGCCGACTCTTCGACGCCGACCGTATCCGTCACTTCCTGCGCGAGCGCGGTCAGAATTTCCTTGCCCATGCTGCCCTCCCTACTCTGTTGACAATGGTGCGCTGTTCTGGCGTGCGACCGCGGCCGCCAGCTTCGCGCGCTCGTCAGCGAGGCGAGCGATCTGCGGCGCGATGTTCTCGTCTTTCCCGAGCTCGTCGAACCAGCGATCGATCTGCGTGACGACTTCGGAGAGTGTGACGTCTGACTTGTCCGTCTCAAACTCGAAGCTCGCGTCGGGCCGCACAACGATCTTGATCTTCAGCACGGGAACCCCTTTCGGTCGATACCAGATAACGCGGAACGGCCAAAAGTCTAGCATCACAACGTCATCGCCGCGAGTCGTTTCAGTAACGTCGCCTGCTCGGGGGTGAACGGCTCGAAGCTGTGCCGCGCCGTCTCGCGTCCGATCTCGAACCAGCGCGGGCGCGCGCCCTTCACCGCCGACATCATCCGCACCATGTCAACGTCGAAGGCGCATGGGCCCGCGGCGCCATCCTTCGTCAGCGGCCGCACGCGCAGGCCGGCGCCGTGGATCGAGATCGGCAGCGCCCGGTGCCGCGGCCGGCACAGCGTAATTAAATTTTCCGGGTCCGAAGTATCTTCTTTCGGATTGCCGCCCATGCCTTTGTGCTTCAGGTGCGCGCTTTCGAGCGGCAGCTTGTGCTTGCGGCAGCCGCAGAGCGGGAAGCGACAGTAGCCGTCGCGATCGCGCACGACGTCTTTCTGCTTCCGCTCGCGCGTCGCGCGCTTCGTCGTGTTCTTTGCGCGCTCGACCTTCAGCACGACGGGCTGCTTGAAGTGCGCGCCAGGTTTCCAGCGCGGCGGCCAGGTGTCGGTGAGCTCGTCGCTCATCGAATCCTCAGCCCGCGGCCGAACGCGACGCCGATCAGGAAGCCGCCCACGAAGACGACCCAAAGCGCGAAGAGGCCGAGAATCAGGCTCAATGCTTCACCATCAACTTGCAGAGTTCCTGGCGCAGCTCCACGGCGAGCGCATCGAGCTCGTCGTCGAGCAGGTCGGCCTCAACGATCGTCTCCCCGATGTCGTTGCTTGTGTCGGGTGTGTCGAGTGCGTCGACGAGCGCCGTGCGATACGACACCATGCCGACGACAAACACGTGCCGCAGTGTTTCGAGCCACTCGGGATCGAGCGGCTCGGCGCCGACTTTCTCAAACTCGTCGACCAGATCCTGCCAGCAGCGCCGCAACCGATCCGTCATCGATCCCCCTGGCGATGCTGTTCGAGCCATCGGGCACTGACGAATTGCGGCGACGGCTCACCCTTCAGCCAGAGCCAGAGACGACGCCAGAGCGGCACGTCGGTCATGCACAGCACTCGCGGATGATACGTCGAGCCTCGTCGAAATCGCGACGGTCAGGGAACCGCTCGACCTTGAAGCGTCCGCTCGGGCGCAGGTAGAACGCGAGGCGCTCGTAGTGCTCGGCCGGCAGTCCGCCGCGCGCGCCGCTGACGAGGATCGCCTGCAGCGCCGTCTGTAGTGCGTCGCTCTTTTTCGGGTCGCCGCTCTTCACCTCGGCGATCGTGCGGCAGCCATACATCAGGCCGACACGATCCGGCCGCCCGCCGAAGCGGTAGCCCCAATGCACGAAGGGCACCTCGATCGACTCCCACGTCGGCCGCGTGCAATTGGTCGCCGCGACGTAGCCGAGCAGGTAGTTGCGGAACGGCGAGACGCACGTGCGCGCGTCGAGCGAGCCGAGATCGTAGTGCTTCGTGAGCTCGTGCACGCACGTGCCGCGGTCGCTGCCTTCGTCGGTGAACCAGAGATCGTCGATGTAGCCGGTCTGCTGCAGCATCCCCGTGATGTGCGGGAGCTGCTCGCCGGTGTCGAGCGCGGTGTAAGCGTGATCGATCGCATCGAAGCGGAACGCGCCGCCGTTGGCGACCGGGCCGAAATCATCGAGTTCAGCGCGGAACATCAATCCCCCAACTTTCAAGTTCTGACTTCGGAGTCTTTTCGATCACGAGCCGGCGGAACGCGCGCAGCTCCGCGAGCTCGTCCACGATCCGCACGACGAGTGACCAGCGCAGGCCGTAGCAGACCGGCATGAGCGCGCGCAGCACCGCATCAAGATCGCGCGTGTGACTCGGGATCATCCTTCCTCCCCTGGCTCGCGCTCGTGCGGGCCCTCGTGCATGTTGCTCTCGTCGTCGACCTGGCGCGGCGGTGTGGAAAACATCGGCGCCGGCGCCTCGATCGCCGCACAGACGGCGTCGTAGTCTTTCTGCTTGATGCTCTTCGTCGAGTCGAGCTGATAGTGTCCCTTGAGCCAGGCGCGGAAGGTCGCCTCGTCGCGCCCACTACTGCGCAGAATGGCAAACAATCTTTTCCGCTGTGGCGCGGTAATGGGCTGCTCGCTGTTGCCGTCGTGATGGCCGGGCGCCTGGCGCCGGTCCTGTCGTTGCTGCTGCACGCTGTCACCTCCACGGTTGCCGACTTCGTTCCAGAACGGCGGATCGATCGCGCGCCGCCACTTATACGGGTTCTTCTCGTGGCTCGTCGTCATCACCTTGACGCAGCGCGTCGCCATGAAGTGATTCAGCCAGGGGCGATCCCACAGCTCCAGGCCGACGCCGAGCCGCTTCGCGCAGCGCCGCAGCGCCGAGGCGACCGTCGCTTCGAGCGCGTCGCCGTAGGTCTGATCTTTGTTGTCGTCGAAATACTCTTGCTCACCGAACGCCATCGCCGCCGGCTTGCCGTGGATGTAGAGCACATACGGGCAGACGACGCTGTTGCCGGATCGCATCGGCTTCGCGCGCGGCACCAGGTTCCAGCCGAGGCGCCCGAAGGCGCGATTGAACCAGCGCGTATAACCAGGGTGTGAGAGGAACGGCCGGCCGTTCGGTTTGATCTCGACGTCGTCGACACGCACCGGCTCGGCGAGCACTTTCTCTTCGGCCTTCGTCAGCTTGATCTCGACCAGGCCGAGCGCGCCGAGCGCCGTCTCCTCGCCGAGCACGTTCAGGTCATTTCCCGACTGTCGGGAAATGTCGACCGCCGGCGCGGCGACGAGCTCAGCCCGCCGCGCTTTTGCAAGCATTCGAGAGGGGGGTGTATGCGACTTCCGACGCGCGAGCGCCGTCGACGGCTTCGCCGGTTTCTTCCGTTTGGTTGTCATCGGGTTCCTTTTTCGGGTAGGCTAGCGGTGCTTTCGGTTCGCTTGCTGTCCCCTTCGCTTGACGGCCGCCCGCTTCCACACGGGCGGCCGTTTCTGTTTTTCAGCTCCTAGTCATCCCACACGATCGCGTCGATCGCCGCGCGCAATTTCCGCGCCCCTTCAGCGGACGGGCTCGCGATGAACGCACGCGCCGCCGCCTGCGCCGCCGCGACCTGCGCCTCGTGGTTCGGGTCTTTCTTCGCCATCACGCTACCTTCCCTTTCTGCCTTGTGGCTTCTGCCTCTTCGACGAGCTCCTCGACTTCCGCTTCGGCCTCGCGCGTGCCGATCTGCTCGCAGCGCGTCAGGAAGATGATGACGTCGGCGTCGCTCGTCTCCTCGACTTCGCGCGTCGCGACCTTCGCCAGCCGCCGGCGCACGTGCTCGAAGCGCGTCGATGACGTCGGCGTCAGCACGCCCTGCACGCGGTCGCCGCCTTTTTTCCCTCGGTAAATGGATGCCCGCCCGGTGGTGACTTTCATGCGGGTAGGGTAGCTGTGCGGTGCGATGTTGTCAACAAGTCAGGACGGGCGGCGCGGCGGCAGGTCGTCATCGCGTCGGCTTGGTCCCCAGGCGGCCATTACGTTCTTCGCTTGGTGCATCACGATCGACATCTCGCGCGTCGCCGCGGCGTCGTCGGTCAGGGCCTTTGTCGTGCCCTGCACGAGCTCGACAATGATCTTCGTTTGCGCCTGCCATTGGTCACTCTGCTTCTGCCAGAAGTCTGTAAGTTTTACGTAGTCGCGTCGGTAGAAAAACAGGACCACGATCAGCACCAGCAGCAGGCCGCCCTGCCGCAGTGCTACTTCGAAGAGCTGCTCTGAGCCCGTTGGCGGCACCGAGTTCACCCCCTGCTCAATCGACGTCGTGACGAGGCCAGCGACAAAGATCGCGCCGCCCGCGATCGAGGCCCGAAGCGCGTCGAGAAAGAGGCTGCCCGGCCCTAGTAGTCGTTGCGGCATCAAGAGTTTACGTCTATTCTCAGCCGTTCGGTTGAATGGTTGCACCAAATGTTCCACGTGGAACATATGCCGTGCCAGGTCAGCCGAGGAGCCCCTCGACGAAGGCGCGGCCGCACGTGAGCTCCAGCGTGTTGAACAGCCGACAGTTGCCGGCGGTCCCTGCATCGGTATGATACCGGCCGCCGCACGCGCTGCGGGCCTGCGCGCCGGCGCCGTAGAAGGCTCTCGGGTCGCTTGATGTCTGCCCTGGCTTGAAGCCCTCGCCGCAGATGGCGACCAGGCCGCCCCAGGCGCCGGCACCGGCAATGAACTCGACCGGGCCGTATTCACGGATCGCCTTCTGCACCGGCTCGCGCTCGCCGCTGAAGGTGAAGTAATCCCAATAGGGCAGCGCATCGGCGCCGCCGGTGACGGCCGAGGCGTTCGTCGCGAGCCGGTCGGTCGGCCGGCTGAAGTCTTTCGGGTCGAAGCCGTTCTTTTGGTATTCGTTCCCGAGCTGCTCGAAGTGGTTCGTGATGCCGGCCGTCGTCGCGCGCACCCCATCGACACGCACGTGCGGGTCGCCGAAGAATTGCTGATCGGCCAGGATGCAGCCCTCGCAGTAGAAGCCATACTCGGCGAGCAGCGAGAGGAAGCTGCGCATCTTCTCCGTGGGCATCTGCCAGGGTGAGGTGAGCCCGTTGCTGCCCGGCCCTTTCTGCAAGAGCACGCGCAGATTGTTGAAGCGCAGATCGTGCCGCTGCTGCAGCACCGGCCGGATCGCGTCGGCCCCTTCGAGATCATAGCGCCAGCCGAGCATCAGCTCCGTCGAGCCGACGATCACGTGCCGCTGTCCGCTCTCGGTGAAGAAATCGAACCGGCCGGCGACGATGCGCGGCAGCGCACTCGACTTGAGCGGCGGCAGCACGATGTCGAAGCCAGGCGTGACCGGATGCGACGGTTGACCGACGAAGAGGTTGTGCCCGCCGGCTGGAATGCCGCCAGGAATCAGCGAGCTCAGGACGTGGTCGTAAGGTTCGAAGCCGGCCGCGTGAATGTGGAGATTCACATCCCACGGTGATTCGGGCACGCGCGCGAAGAGCGCGTAGCCGTCGCCGTTGGTCGGCACCGTCTGATTGAAGCCGTCATTGCGTTCGAGCTGGATCGGGATGTTCGGCTTCCCCTCGATGATGAATGCGAGCGGCCGCTCAGCCATGTGATCCTCTCGTTATCTTCAGCAACAGCGACGTCACGCCGCACGCGATCAAGACGACGGCCCAGGCCCCGAGATACATCAGCCAGATCAGCCGCGCCCCTTCGATCGCCAGCGTGACGCCGCCCCACTGAAACGGCATCAGTGACCCTTGCTCTCGTCCTCGGCGCTCGCCGTCTTGTGATCCTTCGGCACCTTGCCGTGCGCGACCAGGTCGACGATCTCGGGGATGTCGCTCTTGCGATCGTCGATCGCGAGTCGCAGCTCGTTGAACACCCTGCGGATGTTCGCGAGGAGCTGCGCTTGCGTCATCGTCGGCGCGTTCGCGACGACCGTCATCGCGTCGGCATACATCAGCTCGAAATTCTCAACTTCGTCGTTGAGAAACTCTTCGAGCCGCGCGCCGGCGTCGCTGTGTTTCTTGATCTTCGCGATCCCCTTCGCCCGCATCGCCTGGTGCTGTTGGTGCTCTTTCTTTTTCGCGCTTTCAGTCATTGACTCTCTCCTGTTTTGTGGACCGCGTGTTACACCTTCCCGATCTCGCCCTCGGCCTCGAACGTCAGCGAAGTGCCCGCGTCGGCGCCGCCGACGAGAAAGCCGTTCGTGCCTTCGAGCACCATATCGCCATACCAATCATAAACGTCGTTCGCCGCGATGACCTTCGCGACGCCGACGACTTCCGTGCCGGCCGCGTTCGCGCCGGTCGCGCCCTTGAAGAGCGTGAAGTTGTGCGGTGACGCCGTCTTGTTGACGATGCGGATGTGCTTCAGGCGGATGCGATCGGCGGTCGCGGTGTAGCCGACGCCGCCGGCACCAGCCGCCGCGGGCGCGATGATGTTTGTCGTCAGCGTCGCCGACAGCGCGACGGGTCCAAAAATCTCTTGCTTCTGTTGTGACATTCGTCTGCTCCTCTAGAATCCGTCGACTTCCGACCAGATGACTTCAACCGTGAACGTCCACGTCAGTGTTGCCGGGAAAGCGGTCGCGCCGTTGCGGAGCACGAAACCCTCTTGATTCGCGAGAATCAACGGGAACGCCAGGCCGCCGAGGAACTCGCCCATCAAATTACATTTCGGGATGAATTGCGCCGAGCTCGCGACGCCGACCGCAGTCAAGACGCCGCCCGCGTTGCCCGTCACCGATCCGAAGTTCGATCCGTCGAGCGTCTTCGTGCCGGCCGTGAGCGCCGCCGTTGACGCGATGCCGGCGTCGTTCACCTCACTCGTCGCGTGCGTCGTGCGCAGCTTCGAGTTGTTAGTTGTGAGCACCGCGCGCGTGCCGCCCGATCCGGCCGCGGTCCAGGCGCGCGCGATTGTGCCGACGATCTGAAACGGTCCGGTGAGCACCGTCGTGCTGATCGCGGGCAAGGTCAACACCGCCGCGCTGATCGAGATGCCATGCACGAGCGCGACGCGCGAGCCCGCGGGCGCATAGCGAAACTGATAGATTTCCGCGTTCGCGCCGAGCGCCGCCGCCATCGTGCCCGACTGCATCCCGAGGCGATAGGCGCCGCCGGCGCCGACTGGCAGCGGTCCAGGCGTGACGTGTCCAGGCATCCAGCCAGGCGTGCCGCCCATGCCGACGCGCATCACGTTCGCCGCGGTGTTCGGATCGTTGATGACGGCGTGCAGCAGGCCGCCGGCGCCGGCCTCGAACGAAAAGCGTTTCAGATTCATCTAGCGCCCCTCAGCCGCTGACAGCATACGCGAAGGCGACGTCGCCGACGACAACAGACGGCGCCCACCAATACACGCGGATCGTGGTGGCGTCGACGACGTAGCCCGTCGCCTGCACGCCGTCAATTTCGAATTCATCACGCGCATCCCCTTTACTCGCGACCTTCGCCGCGGTCTGCACGATCACGACAACCTTCTCCGCGGTCAGGCCCGAGAGCCCGGTGATATCGAAGGTGCCCGAGCGGCGCGCGACGCCGAGATCCTTCACGACGGCCGTCATCGCCGCGGCGCCAGCGACGCCCGTCGGTCCCTGCGGCCCCTGCGGACCTATCGCGCCGTCGTCGCCATCTTCGCCAGACGGGCCGGGCGGTCCTTGCGAGCCCGTCGCACCCGTCGCGCCCGCGACGCCGGTCGATCCCTGCAGGCCGGGCGGTCCGGGCGGGCCATCTTCCCCGTCTTCGCCGGCCGGCCCCGTGGCGCCGGTCGCACCTGTCGCGCCGTTCGTGCCGTTGGTGCCATTCGTGCCGTTCGTGCCCGCGTCGCCCGTGCGCGAAAACCAGAAGACGCACGGCGCACCGTCCACCGGCAGCACGCTGCCCGCAACGAAGACGACCGCGACCTTGCGATAGCCGCCGCCGTTCTGCACGCTCGGGCCCATCCGCCAGATGTGCACGTCGGGATTGCCGTTGACGTTCGACGCGACGAAGATGAAGCCGCGCGGCGACGTCGTCGAATCGTCCCACGTGTCGAGGTAGGCGCTCACATCGGCGCCCTCGATCGTCAGGTCGTCGATGTAGATCAGCGAGACGCTCGCGAGCGTCGCGTTGTTGTAACGAAAAATCCCCTGGCCGGGATCGCTGTCGGTCGTCGACGTCGAGAAGTTGTAACGGAGCCCGCCCTTGTCGCCCTGCACGCCAGGCAGCCCAGGCGGCCCAGGCTCGCCGTCTTCGCCGTCTGCGCCGGGGATGGGGTAGCCAGGCGGCCCTGCGGCCCCTGTAGCGCCCGCAGCGCCCGCGGCACCTGTTGGCCCTGGCGGTCCGGGCGGCCCGTCCTCGCCATCCTCGCCGGCGGGGCCGGGCAAGGTGTCACCCTTCGGACCGGCGGCACCCGCGGCGCCCGCAGCGCCGGCGACGCCAGGCGGCCCAGGCGGGCCCGCGGCGCCGTCCTCGCCATCATCCCCGGCCGGCCCAGGAATGCGCGCCTGGCTCGTCGAGACGCCGGTGATGTTCGGCGGCTGTTCGGTGAGCTCGCCGGGCGCGGTGCCGGTCGGCGTCCCGTCCTGCCGCGCCATCGCGACGTGCTCGCGGTTTTTCGTCCGCAGGGTTTTGTCGCGAGCCATCAGTTGACGCGAGGCACCGACTTCAGAATCGCCGCCAGCTTGACGGCGTCGCTGATGGTCATCGTCATCCGCACGACGGGCGTCGTCGGCCGCAGCGAGAGCCGCGCTTCCTGTGTGGCCTGCGCCGCCATCTGTTCGAGGAGCTGCGCGAGCTGCCAGGGATCGAAGGCGATCTCGCGGCGCGTGTCGATGCTCGGGCTGAGAATTTCGCCGGTCTGCTGATTCAACTTGCCGCCCATATCACTCCTTCGGCGGCGGCCCGAAAATGAGCGCCGCGGGGTTGGCCGTGCGTCCTTCGTAGAGTGCGATCGCGCCGTCGACGGTCTTCTGCACCTGCGTGGCGGGATACGCGAACAGGTAGCCGGCCCCTTGGTTGACGGCGTGCCAGAGGCCTTTGTCGGCTTCGCCCTGCTTCACTTGCGTCGCGACATCATACGCAACTTGCACCGGGCGGAACACCGCGGGGCCCGAGTAGCCGCGCGCGGTCGTGTCGAGGCCGAGCGCGATCTGCGCCGCGCCGGCCGCCTCGCGCATGTAGACAAGGCCCGACAGCGCACTCGATGCCATCTCGCCGGCAACCTGCTGGAACCAGTTGAGCGGATCGTCGTCGGCGCCGCCGCGGCCGCTCGCGTGCTTCAGCGCAATCGTGAACAGCGCCGGCATCGCGTAGAGCAGCCCCATGTGCCCGAGCAGCTTCAGGATGGTCGCCGGGTCTTTCAACCCTGAGCGCCGCGCGATGTCGACGTTGCGATACGCCGCGTTGAAGACAGTGACGCCGTAGCTCGCGAACGTCATAAACGCCCGCGCGATCGGGCCGCCGCGCTGCACCTTCGCGAGATCCTTGATCTGCCCGCCGCCCTGGCTGTCGAGCACTGCCTGATCGGCGATCGCGATGGCGCGGTCTTCCGACTCGCCGGCGGCGAGGCTCTTCTCGTATTGCCCGAGCCAGGTCGGCACGTCGGCGACACGCTGCGCGACGCTGATGTGCCAGAGGAACGAATCGGTCAGCGCCGCCTGCGTCAAATGATCCGAGCTCACGGTGCGCACCAGGCGATCGAACCAGCCGCCGGTTTCCTGGTAGGCGGCGCGCAGGTCGTGCAGATCCTGCGTCGCGGTCGTCACGCGGCCCGCCATCATCGGCGACTTCTCCGCGATCCATTGCGTCGTGCTCTCCATTGCCACGGCGTCACGCAGCCAGCGCTTCGCGCCCTTCGCGACCCAGGTCACGCCGACGCGGTCCATGCCGTTGAAGACACCGATCGGCTGCTGGATCGCCGTCCACATATTGAACGCCATCGAGGCGATCTGCGTCCGCTGCCGCAGCCAGGTCGCGCCCTGATCCATCGGCGTGGGTTTGCCAGGCGGTGACAGGTTGCCCTTCGCGATGTCTTCGAGCGAGTTCTTGAGCTGCTCGTAAATCTGATCGCCGGCCGTCGCGTAAATCGCCTTCGACACTTTCGGATCGCGCAGTAGACGGTTGACGTCGATCAGCATCTCGTGATGCGTCAGGTCGTGCACGACTTGATCGATGTGCGCGAAGGCGACGCCCATGTCGAGCTTCAACGGCAGGCCGGTGTGTTCCTGGCGGGTCTTCGTGAAGCCGCGCCGCGTCGTCGTGCGCACGTAGGCGCCGGCGGTCAGCGCCTTGCCGGCCTCGGCTTGCGCAAAGCCCTGCGCGGTCGCGCTGCGCGTCGAGTCATACACGAGCGGATGATAGCCGCCGCGAAACGCGCCGTATTTCGTATACACCGGCAGCGGCGCGACCTTCTCCGGTTCGACGCCGGTCGTGCGCTGCATCTTCGCGGCGATCTCGGGCCAGAAGTGATCGAGGTAATCCCAATGCGCTTGCACGAAGTTCCAGTCGTTGCGGTCGAGCAGGTCAAGGATGGCGACGACCTGCGCGTCGTCGAACTTGCGCGTCGGGTCGTTCAGCACGCGCTCACGCCCGTGCTCGTTCCCCCAATTCATCGCGACGGCGATCGCGAGGTTCTTCGACACGCTGTCATTGAGCGCGGGCACGAAGCGCGGTGTGTGCAGATCCCAGAGCGCGCGGCCGGGGTAGTGCGTCTCGACGATGGCGGCGTAGGCCGTGCCTTCGACGCGGGCGCGTGCTTCCTTCGCATCCGCGGCCGCATTGATCGGCTGCATGAAGGCCGACCAGAACGGGCCGCCATCGACGTAGTTGTCGAGCGCCTGCGCGATCAGCGCGATCTTTCGGTGACTCGCGACGTAGTCGCCGAACTTCCGCCACTTTTTATCGGACGGCTTGTCTTCGAGTTTCGTCGGCCGCTGCGGGTTCACCGCTAGGATGTTGCTACTGACCTGGTCGCGCTCGGCGCTGAACTCGCGCTGATCCTTCGCAGTTAGGAGTTGGTTCTTTAGGCTCGCCAGGTGCTCGATGTGATAGAGCCCATCGGTCACACCCATGAACTCGTCGACGCTCATATCCTGGTAGTTCTTCCGCCGCGCTTCGTCGAGCACGCCCTCGGGCAGATCGACGGTGTAGCCCTGCGCCTCGACGCCGGCGGCCCACTTCGACAGCGCCGCGCGCCGGTCGAGCGCCCTCTGCGACACCTTCGCGAACTCGAAGCGGTCGAGGATGCCGTCGATCTGATCCTGGTAGCTGGCGCCGGCGAGGCCGATGCGCTTGCGGCTGGCCTGCGAGTCGAGCCGCTTCACGAAATCGATCCGCGTCGCGACGTCCTCTTGCGTCTTCTGCGCCTCGCGATACATGGCGAGGTTCAAAATCTCCTGCTGCTTCGCGAGGATGGCGCCGTCGAAATCCTGGCGCGCAGCTTTTTCGGTCGAGGCGAGCGATGCCCGCCGCGCCGTCGACCAGAACGCTTGCGCGTTGATGCGGCGGATCGGCAGCGCCCCGATGCGATCGCGCGCGAGCCCGCGCACCGCCTGCTCGCTCGGCAAGCCGGCGCGGATGGTCGCGGCGCCGCCGCGGGTCGACTCTTTCAGCTTGCGCACCTGCGCGGTGAGCCGGTCGATCTCCTCCGCGGCCGCGCCTTCTGAGATCGCCTTCTGTAATTGCACGAAGGGCGACACGGTCTTGCGCAGGTTGTTGAGCGCCTTCAGCTCCAGGCGCAGCACTTCGTCGTGCACGAGGTTCGCCGTCTCGGCCTGCGCGACGGCCTGCAGCGAGCCGTCGAGTTGAATGCTGCCGTTTTCGCGCAGCATTCGTGCGTTCGTCTCGTTCTCGATCGCGACGCGCATCGCCGGCGCCTGCGTGACGGCGCGCAGCATTTCGTCGCCGCTGCTGAAGCCGGTGAGCTCGGCGACATACTCAGGCCCGAGGCCGCCTTCGACCTGGTAGACGTAGGGCCGGATGCGCCCGAGCTCGCGCACGCGCTCGGCGCCGTAGCTGGCGATGAGCTGATCCTTCGAGAGCCGCAGCGGGCCGTCTTCCTTCAGGCCAGGGATCGCCTCGCCGTTCGCCTGCGTGCCGTATTGCATCGCCGCCAGCGCGCGATAGACCGGCATCGCCTGCAGCTCGCTCTTGACCTGGTCGCGGATCGCCATGCGCTGCGCCGTCCAGATCGCCGTGCGCTCGCGCTCGACTTCCTGCATCAGCCGCGCGTCGAGGTTGCCGACCGCGGTCGCGCGCTCACGCGCGGTCGCCTTCTCGTAGAGCGCGAATTCCGCCGACGTCACGCCCATGTCTTCGGCGGTCGCGAACATCTGCACGTAGCCGCGAGTGCGCTCGGCCTCGGCGATGGCGGCATCGCTCGCCAGGAGCCGATCGAAGACGCCGCGCACCTCGGGGGTGAGCTGCACGTTCAACCGTTTCAGTGACTGATACACCGCGGTCAGCCAGGCGCGGAACGTCTGAAAGAAACTTTGCAGCTCCAGGCTCGGCGCCCGTCCTTCGTGCAGGTAGTCGATGAAGCCCTCGGCCAGCTTTTCGTGCGCCGCGGTCGTGATCGCTCCACCTTTTTCCACTCCCGCCCACTTTAGGGCAGCATCCCGATCCCTGATGATGCCGGCCTGGCTCTCGGTGAGCGTTGCCGGGTCGAGCGCCGCGAGCCGGGTCGCCGACTCGTCGAGCAGCTTGAAGAACAGGTGCCCCGTCTCGTGCAGGAAGGTCGAGAGATCCGCGCTCGGCAGCAGCCCGATGTTGATGCGGTCGCCGGGCCCGAACTGAATAAAGCCGCGGCGCTCGGGTGTCTGTCCCTCTTGAAACAGCGGTTGCCCGCCGAGGATCGACTCGCGCATCTTGTCGGTGATGACGACCGCCGGCTGCCGGCTGGCCTCCGGTCCCTTGAGCCGCAGCTCGCCGCCCAGGTCAGTTGCGGCCGACATCCCGCCGTAATTTTCGAGTGCGATCGCGAGCGTCTGCCCGCGCTCCATGCCGCGCGAGATGTTATCGAGCTGCTGCCGGCGCACGCGGTTGTCGTAGGCTTCCCCCTCGGCGAACTCGCCGAATTTGTCGTGCATGATGTTGCGGACCTGCGAGGCGTTCAGGTCCGGTCCCACCCATTCGCGCGTGCCCTTCTCGTTCGGCACGTCGACGTGCACTTCGCTGACGCGGCCGCCGTTCCGCTTCACCGCCGGCAGACCGTTGACGACGTTGATGAAATCCACGTCATAGAGCCGACGCAGGCCTTCGCCGCCGATCTTCCCGAGCTCGTTGCCGGTGATGGTGCCTTCGAGCTCAGAGAGGATGCGCGTCGAGACGTCCTCGCCGATCGCTTCTGAGAGGTTGCGGCCGACGAGATCCTCGGTGCGATGGCTCGGCGCGCCCTCGATGATCTTGCCGTTCGGATCGACATAGAGCTTGATGTTGTCGCCGCGCGTCGTCTCGACCGACACGAAGCGGCGCGCGCCTTTGTCGAAGCTCGACTCACTCGATCGGTTCTGACTCCACGCGATCGAGGTGACGACGGCCGCCAGGTTATACCGCTTGGCTTGCTGATCGCCGGTCGTCCAGGCGACGGCCGCCAGGTCGTGATCGACGGCATAGCGCAGCGCCCACTTGAAGGCGAGCGTGCGCCAATTCTTCCGCAGCAGCTCGGGCATCTTCGCGAACTCGTCGGCGTGCGGCGTCTGCACCTCTTCGAGAAAGAGGATCGGCAGCCCACTCGCGCGATCGTGGCGCGTGTTCAGCCGCAGCCGCACGATCGGGTTTTCGATGCCCTCGTATTCGTCGTGACCGTCGACCCATCCCTCGGGCGCCAGCTTCCGCGGATCGGCCAGTGTCTTGCGCAGGACCGCCTCGCCGACTTCCTGCCAGTGGTCATCGCCGAGCATCCGATACTCGCTGCGGACTTCGACCGTGCGATCTTCGAGGCCCTGGCTGTCGATGCCCTGCTGCAGCTCGGTCGCCTTGCGGTTCGCGCGTTCGAGCGCCGTCACCGGGTTCGGCGTCGCCTCGCCGCGGTTGCCTCGGTCATACCAGTCCGCCGGGATCTCGCGGCCTGTATCGTGCGGCTCTTCACCCGCCGTGCGCAGCGGCTCGCCGTGTGCGTCGAGCAGACGCACCGCGTAGCCGAGCACGGGCTTGTCTTCAAAGGTGCCGAGGTGATGCGTCTGGTTGTCGTTCGTCCGATACGTCAGCGTCACCTCGCCCTTCGTCGTCGAGATCAGCCGGCGCTTGATCTCCAGGTGTGACGGGGTGAAGGTGAAGCGGCCGCCGACGCGATCCATCGGCAGCGTGAGGAACACCTCGCGATAGCTGCCCTTTTCGCCGCCTGGCTCGACGTATTGCCCGTAGCGCGTGCGCACCTCGTCGTCGGGCCGGCGGATGCCCTGGCGTTCGAGTCGCCGCTGTGCCTGCTCGCGCGCGTCGTCGCGGTCGACGTTCTCGATCGCGCGGTCGCGCGCCCAATCGTAGGACTCTTCGCGCTCTGACTGAATGCGCTCCTCGTCCATGCGATCGGCGACGCGCTGCGCCTCGCCGGCGGTTTCGTGATAGTCGTCTTCCTCACCGATGCGATCGCCGTTCTCGTCGTAGAGCACATAAACGATCTCGCCAGTCTCTTCATCGTGCTCGTCGAGCAGCGGCTCGGGGCGCACCTCGACGGGCGTGATGTCGTTCTCCATGTTGTCGAGGGTGTCTTTAATTTCCTCCTCGATCATCTCGTTCTCGATCTCGTCGGTGAGCTCGTCGAGCTGCTCCTGATAGTCTTCCTCGCTCTGCTCGTCGGCGCCTTCCTCGCCGAGTGTGACGTCTTCGAGCTTGATCTCATTCGCCGCCAGGTAGTCGAGCACTTCCTGCTGCGTGTAGCGTTTGCCGTCTTCGAGATCCGCGACGCGCGTCAGCGCGAACTCGTCGGCGTTGATGCCGGCCTTTGCGTTTTTGACCGTCGCTTTCCACTGCTGGCCGGTCGCCGCTTTGTTCTTCGACTCCTCGACCGCGCGCCGGATGCGGCTGTAGAACATCTCGGCCGCTGTCGGCGCGGTTTGGAAAAACGTCGACGGCTGTTCCGCCGCGAGCCGGTTCACAAAGTTCTGCGCGTCTCGCGAGATCGTGCCGGCGGGTGCGGTCGCGCCGATGCTGATCAGCCGCTTGCCGATCGCCTGCATCGCGCGGCCGGTCAGCAGCCCCTTGCTCTTGTCGGCCGCCAGGTCTTGCACGAGTGCGTTGCCGGCGCTGTCGTGCACAACCTTCGCGACGGCGATCGGCGTGCCGTCCTTGCCGCGATACACGATCCGCTGCGCGTTCAGGTCAGCCGTCGATGTGCCGGCTACCGCTTCGACGGAGAGCCCTGGCGTGCCGGGGCCGGCGGCGCTGAGCACCTTGCCGACGTAGTCGCTGCTCTCCGGGTGTCCACTGCCGCCGAACGCCGCGAGCCGTTCCTCGAACGACCCTGGCGCCGGCGCGGGGGCCTGTTCCCCGCGCGACTTGAGCGCCGCTTCACGGAGCTGTGCTCCGGTCAGACGTTCGCCGGTATCGGCGGGCGTCTCAGGGATCGCGATGCCGAGATCCTGCAGGCCTTTCGCGCTCTTCGTGCTGCGATCGAAGGGGCCGCCGACGACGTTGTAGAGCGGGCCGTCAGGGCCGAAGCCGAGGAAGACGGCGCTCGGCTGCTTCACGCCGCGCGCTTTCTGTGCCTGCGCGTCGAGGCGCATCTCGTAGGCCTTCAGCGCCTGGCCGCGGAATTCCTTCGGCGTGCCCTCGACCGCGATGCGTTTGCGTTCGTCGAGTGTCAGGTCGGGCTGCCCGAGCTCGGTCGTCTCGCCGGCGACAGCCGGCGGCGCCTCGGGCCGCGTGATGCCCATGCGGTCGAGGAGCTCCTGCGCGGCCGCGTGCGGATCGGCGCCTTCACGCTGCGCCAGGTGCTCGACGACCGACTCGACGAGCCGCGCCTGCTTCTCGGCCTGCGCCGGCGTGAACTGCCCGCCCTCGGTCAGCCGCTGCACGAGCTGCTCGCGTTGCAGGTTGCGCTCGTCGCCGGCGGGCGGTTCGGCGTGCTTGATGTCGTCGAGCGCGGCCTTCGCCTCGCGCGTGTTCAGGCTGTCGATGCCGAAGCGGATCTCGTCTTTGAAAAAGGTGTTGTGCTCGGTGTTCGCGATCTGCGTCAGGTAGCGCGCGGTCGGGATCGCCAGGTCGCGGCCTTCCGCCTGCGCCTGCGCATACGCCGCCGGCGAGCCCGTCACCTCGGCCGCCTTCGCGACCGGGTCGACGCCCTTGCCTTGCCAGTAGGTATCCCAGGATTCGAGCGGCGCGTGCACCTCTTCCGCGCTGTCGGTCGTGACGTGCCGGATGAAATCCTCGTAGGTGCCGGGCGAGCTCGTCGCGAGGCCGGTCTGCTTCACCTGCTCGCCGAGGTGTTCCAAGGTCGGGCCGGTCGTCAGCCCGCCCATCACGCGCGCCAGGCCGTGCAGCGCGCCCGTTTGCGCGCCGGTCGCGAGGATGGTCGCGAGCGCCGTGTCGACGAACGCCTGCGGCCGGTCTTTGATGTAGTCGCTGAACGGCCGATCCGGGTGCAGTGTCGCCCACTCGTCGAGATCCTGCAGGGCGGTCGCGATCTCCTCGCCGGCGACTTCCGGCAGCATCTGCTTGATCGTGCTGGCGAGGATGCCCTTGCGGGCCCCGATGTTGCCGAGCAGGGTGTGCAGCGGCAGGGCCTCCGTCCAGGCCTCTACGGCGCCCTGCGCGCCGCCGAACGCCATCGACTCGACGACACCCTTGCCGGCCGCCCGCGCCTGGCTGTAGGCCGGCAGGCCGGTCTGTGCGCCCATCAGGCCGAGGCTCAGACGCTCGACCGCCGGGCCGCCGCCCAGGAGCACCGAGCTCGCGATGATCGGGCCCGACTGCCCGATCGACTCGGCGGCGCCGTAGATGTTGCGCTCGATCATGCCCGGATCTTGCGGCGCCGGGCCGCGGATGCCGACGCCGCGGGACTCGGCCTGTGCGTTCGCCTGCTGCCCTTTCTCGCGCAGCCAGTAGCCGACCGGGCTGCCGGGGTTCACCTTGATCAGCAGGTCGCCAACGAGCTCCAGGCCCGACCAGGCGCCCAGGTCGGCGCCCTTGTAGAGCGCCGCCGCCGCGGTGCGTGCCGAGTGCGTGACGATCTGCAGCGCGCGCTCGGTCGACGTCAGCGGCGCGAGATCATCCTGCGCCGCCGGCGCGTTGAGCGGCCGCTTCTCCAGCCAGGACGCGAGCGCCGGCGACTCGCGGCGAAACTTCACCGGGTCGAAATCCTGGCGAGCCGCCTGCTTCTCGATCTCGTCGAGGTTGCGCTCAATGACTTCCGCCGGCAGCCCGGTCTTGAGCTGCAGGTTCAGGATGCGCGCGGCCTGCGCCGGCGGCGTCGACGGCGCACGGCCGATCGTTTCCTTCAGCCGATCCTGCGCGAGCGGATCGCTTGAGAGGCCGAACGCCGGCGAGCTCGGCGCCGTGGTGCCGACCGGCGGCGGATCGTATTTGCCGGCGGCGTAGTCGGTGTGCAGTTGCTCGGCGTATTGGTTCGAGCTCAGGACGTCCGAGAAGATGCCGAGGTGCTTGCCGGTGCGGCGGAACTCGTTGATCGCCTGCTGCGCGCGTTCTTCCTCGGTGCCGACAAAGTGCCGGCCGTCCGGGGTGACGGTCGGCAGCAGATACTGCTTGTCGTCGAGGCCGACGCCGATCGAGTCGACGGTCGACGTCGAGCCGTCAGGGTTCTTCACGCGCGGCTGCGCACGCAGATCGACGTTCCCTGGTGTGAGCTGTTCGTCGGCCATCTACTGCCCGCGGATGGCGGCCGCGATCTCCTCGTCTCTCGCGCCGAGCAAGCGCAGCGCCTCCGCGTGCTGGAACCGATCGCTGTAGCGCTGCTGCAGATCCGCGTCGCTCATGCGCTGCTGCGCCGCCCCGAGGCTGCGCACGTAGTTCAGATACTGCGTCAGCTTGTTCGGGTGAATGTCCTTGATCGGCACGTAAGCCTTCGCCCGATCGTCCGGGTTCGTCACCAGCGCGGCGATCTTCTGCGGGTCGGTGCGCCAATAGCTTAGGTAAACCTTCTTATCGACGATCTCGTGCATCACGGTTTCCTTCTCCGTGCGCGTCAGCTCTTTGCCCTTCGCCTGCTGCTCCTGGTCGATGCGGGCCTCGACGGCGGCGCGGAGCTGCCCGAGTTCGGCGTTCTCCGCTTCGGTCTTGCCCTTCGTCTCGTAGGGGTGCAGGCCGGCGCCGCTCGCGATCGTCTTGAAGAGATCGTCGTCGATGGTCGCGGCGCGCACTTTGTCGTCGCCCTTCTGGAGCGCCCGCTTGTTCGCGAGCAGCCGGTTAACGTGCTCGTCGCCGAGCTCGCCGCGCATCGCCTGCAGCGCGTTCTCGCTCGTCGCGTTGAGCGTCTTCGGGTCGGAGAGTTCCCAATACCGCGACCAGCCCTTTTGCTCTTTCTCGTGCTCGACGCGCTGCTGCGAGGTGTAGCGGCGGCCCTCTTCGGCATACGCGCGATTGGCCTGATGCTCGGCGCGGTTGAGGATGTAGTCGTTGACCTGCAACTGCACGCGCCCAGGCGCGGCGAGATACGCCGGATCGCGCGACACTTCCGTGAGGCCCGCGCCGGCGGCGACCTTCGACCAGAGCCCGCCGAGCTGCGCCTCTTCGCGATCCTTGCGGCCGGCATCGGTCGCGGCCTTGCGCTCGCGCAGGAAGTGCATCGTCGCATCGAGCGCGTCGGGATCGTTGGCGAACTGTTTCCGTGCGGCGTCCTCCATTTTGTCGATGTTGATCGGATCGTTCTCACCCTTCGGCCCGAGCGAATCCCATATTTTCGTCGAGGCATCGAGGCCCTGCTGCTTCGTGCCGGCGACGTCGAGCTGCTTCTCTAGGGTCGCGCGCGTGTCGCCGACCGTGATCTCGTCTTTCGCGTGGTCGAAGTAAGCCTGCGCCTTTTTCACCTGCTGCTGTGAGAGCAGCGCCATGATGACGCCGGCGTGCGTCGAGGTGCGCGTCGTCTCGATCAGCGCCTGCTGCTTCTCCGGCCCGAGCCCGAGCTCGGGCGCGTGCAGGTTGATCGCGTCTTCCGCGGTGTGCAGGTTGACGGCAACGATGCGCGGGTCGTTCGCGTTCGCGACGGCGTTCGCGCGTTGGTTGGTGACGAACGAGTTGAGCTCGTCGGCGCGATACTGCTGCATCTCGCTGTCGGCGTGCCGGTCGAGCGTGACCTGAATCGAGAGCCGCTGCTGCTGCCGCTGCTTCGCGAAGGCGATGCGCTGTGTGTCGTTGCTGAGGCCTTGCGCGATCTCGCCGGCTTTTTTGTCGAACTCGTCGAGCACCTTCTGCGTGATGCCGAGCGTCGCCGGGCCCTTCGTCAAGAGCGCGCCGGTCTTCGGATCGTAGAGCGTCGTTGCGCTCCACTGGTCGAGATCGTTCGACGTCTGCAGCGCCTTGAGCGTGTTCGCCTTCTGCGTTTCCCAGGCGAGTGTGTCGGCCTTCTCGATGCCGAGCTCCTGGCCGAGCGCCGTCACGCGCTGGCCGAGGCGCGTCGCCTGGTCGAACTTCTCCGCGCGCGCCTGTTCGACGCCGGCGCCTTCCGAGAGTGCCGTCTCGGCGGCCGTCATCCGCACGCCCGGCAACGCCTGCGTGCCGACCTTGCGCATCCGATACAGATCGACAGTGGCCATCAGCTCCTCGATGCGCGCTCGAAGCCGTAGCGCGTCTGCAGCATGGACGTCGCGCCGCTCACCAGCGTGCCGACCGCGGCCAGGTTGCGCGCCGACTTCGCCTGCTGGCCGGCCGCCTCCAGATACACGCCTTCCTTCCGCGCGATCTCGGCCCGCTTCCGCAGGTCGGTCGCCTGCATCTTGAAGCCCCAGGCCTCACGCGCGGCGTTGTTGCGGATGCTGAGCGCATCGAGCTCGCCGAGGTAAGCGGCATCCGCCTGCACGTCGACGGCCGAGCCAAAGCCGACCTTGACGTTCTGGCTCGCGATGCCGGCGCGCTGCGTCCCGATCGAACCGCGCACCTGGCTGCGGTAGCGGCTCTCGTCTTCGGCGCCGCGCTCGACGGCATCCTGCGCCTGCAGGTCGGCGATCTTCGCGTTGAAGTCTTGCAGGTCGGCGCCGCTCTCGGCGGCTTTGCGCTGCGCCTGCGCCGAGGAGAGCTCGGCGTCGCCGGCTTTCTTTTGGCTGAAGTATGAAATCGCAGTGCCGACGCCCTGAATGATCAGCGGTGCGGCGAGCGCCCATCCCATCGGGGTTACTCCTTATAGAGCGCGGCCGCGACGTCGGCCGACGACTTTTTCTTCGTCGGCGCGTCTTCGAGACACATCTCGGTGATCTGCAGCGTCAGGTTTTGATTCTCGCCGCCGACGACTGACTGCCGCGCGCTCGTCTCGCAGACTTCGCACGTCGCGATCAGCATCACGGTGTCGCCGACCGGGTAGTCGCTGACGTCGAGCCCGAGCTTCTCCAGTGACTCGTTATCGAGCCGCACGGTGAGGCCGTAGGGATACGCATCGCCATCGACCGGCGACGCGGTCGCATATTTCTCCTGCTGCGCCTTGCGGTCGGCCTTCGTGACTTTCATGCTGACGAGTTTTGCGGCCATCAGAACATCCTCGTCTGCACCGCCGTGATCGTGTAGGTCGGCCCGACCGGCGATCCTGATGGCGCGGACACCTTCTCGCGCACGCGCAACAACTGGCCGAAAGGGCC
>Ga0184624_10000034_pt1 | contig 35539 bp, 35 predicted proteins | sample PLM3_5_b1_FD_133157 | JGI IMG/M metagenome (GOLD analysis project Ga0184624, IMG submission 133157) | Groundwater sediment microbial communities from an aquifer in East River, Colorado, USA - PLM3_5_b1 | ecosystem: Environmental > Terrestrial > Soil > Riparian zone | place: USA: East River...
CCCGTTCTCGTACATGGCGCCGGCATAGTGGATGGTCACCTCGTCGCCGCGCTCGGCGCGAGGCCCAGATCCTCTCTCCAGTTCCCGGTGCAGGAGCTTCTTCGGCGCCGGTCGAGCGGGCGGATCGAATTGCGGATCCTTTCCGCCCCCTTTGACGTCAAGGGCGGAGAAGGGGCCGCTCTGCTCGTAGGTCCTCGGGCCCGGCTTGACTCCCTGAAGTTCGACCACGTAGGCGAGGTCGCCGTCGCCGAAAAGCTGGTTGGAGGGAATCAGCAGTTCCCGGCGCCCACGGACCCTCATCCCGTGGATTCCCTTCTGCCAGCCGGGTCCCACCGTCTCGCCGTCGAGCTCGAAGTCGAAGGAGTAGTTCCAGTGCGGGGAGTAGATCTTCCCGTTCTCGAGGTAGACGCCGACGTAGCGGACAACCGCCGTGTCCCCCCAGCGCGCAACGGGTCCGCCGCCGACCTCGAGATCCTTGACGACGAGCCTCTTGAGAGGCTTCTTCCGTGGAGCCGCCTCCGGCACCGGATACCGCGGCTCCTGCCGGGAAGCGTTCGTTGCGGTGGTCTCCGCGGAGCTCTGGGTGTCAGAACCGGCCCCGCAGCCGGAGCAAGCCAGCAGGCCCAGAGCCAGGACAACACCGCAAACCCTCATTACTCAGACTTTACGACGCCTTTGAAGTCCGACATTTTTTCGCGCGCGATCTAGCTCGTTGCACTCGACCGGTTAAAGCAGGAAGCTGCGATTACCGAAACGGCCGGAGGGTCCCCAACCACAGGAAACGGAGCGTCATGGCCTACGAGATGAAGATTCGCGGTACCGAGCAAGAGGTGAAGGTCCGCAACCCCTGGGCCGTGGCCCTGCTGCCCATCATCACCCTCGGCATCTACCACCTCGTCTGGTGGTACAAGATCAACAAGGAGCTAAAGGCCTACGGCGAGGCCAAGGGCTACGACCTCGGTCAGAACCCGACCAACTCGGTTCTGGCGCTTTTCCCGGGTGCCCTGATCGTGATCCCCGCCCTCGTCACCTACTACCGCGGCACCGAGCGGGTCCAGGGCGCCGCCAAAATCGCCGGCCGCGAGTCGGTCAACGGCTGGATCGTCCTGATCCTCTACCTGCTGCTGGCGCCCGGCATGTGGTTCTACCTGCAGAGCTCGCTGAACGAGGTCTGGGAGCAGGAGGCCGAGCCGCTGCCGGGCCAGGCGGCGCCGCCGGCGCAGGCCGACGAGATGCCGCCCCGCCCCTAGAGCGCTCTACAGGTTTCCCCCCTGCCGCCGATAGTTCCGGATGGAGCATCGGCAGCAGGGGCTGGGGTCCGAGCAGGGGACCCGCCGGGAACGGGGCTGGCGCCTGACCAAAGCCGCCTGGCGACTTGCTCGCCGGGACCCGACGCTGGTGCCGCTCTCGCTGCTGGCGCTCGGGACCCTCACCATCGTCTCCCTTGTCGCGATCGGGCTGCTCGGCAGCCTCGACGGCGGCGACCGGGGAGACGGGGCGAAGATCCTGCTCGCCACCATCGTCTGCAGTTTCCTCTGGACCGCCGTCCTCGTCTTTCTCTCCGCTGCCCTCGCGCAGGCGGCGAGCGGCGGCTTCGACGGCCGCCCGCTGACGATGCGCGAGGCGCTGGCCGAGGCGCGGCTGAGCCAGGGGCCGATCCTGCTGTGGACCGTGATCGCCCTCTTCGCCGGAGCGGGCATCCAACTGCTCGGCTGGACCGGCGACGGGGGCAGGCTGCTCAGCCTCCTCATCGGCCTGATCTGGTCCTTCCTCGTCACCTTCGTGATCCCGATCATCACCCTCGCCGGTGCTGATCCGGGCGAAGCGATCTCCGAGTCATCGGAGCTGGCGCGCCGGCGCTGGGGCGAGCAGCTGAGCGGCGGCGTCGCGATTTTCACCCTGACCCTGCTCGCGATCTTTCTCTCCGGCATTGCCTGTGGTTTCGGTGCGAGCGCAATCAAGGGCGACGGCGAGGCGATCGGCGCGATGGCGCTGGTGGTCGGCGTCCTCGGCGTCGCCTTCACCTTCGTCCTCAGCTTTGCCACCGCGCAGGCCTTCGTCGTCGCCCTCTTCCGCTTCGACGCCGGTGAGCTCTCGCTGGACGAGTTGGAAACCCCGCCACCGGCCGCTCCGATCGGCCGCAGCGCCGTCTTCAGGGTCGCCGGGGTGATCGCCGGGCTGATGGTGGTGGCGACGCTGGCCGGCGCCACCCTCCCCCATCCCGATCGCCACTCGAACTCCGACCTCGGCTTCTACGTCCCGGAAAACGGCTGGTACTACGCGACCTTCAACGAGGGCTCGCAGGTCCCGCTCGCGCCCGGCTCACCCGTCCTCTACGGCCAACGCCAGGTCGGGGTCGTCGTCGAGGCCCGGCTCGAGACCGACCGGGTCGTCGTCTGGTTTCGCGCCGACCCGGCCCTCGAGGAGCCGATCGAAGCAAACCCGAAGACCGTCGGCGGCTTCAACGGGACCCACTACCTGCAGGTCGGGCCCCGGGCCGGACCACCTGGCTCCGTCGGCCCCGCTAGCGCTGCACCTCTAGGCCAGGCCCATGAACTTGCGGACCCGCTCCGAATCCTCCTCCAGCGCGGCCGCGTCCTTCTTCCTCACCCTGCCGAGGTGCTCGATCGTCACCTTGCCGCCGCTGAGACCCCAGCGGGCGACGGCGCGGCCGTCGACCAGGGCGAAGGGACGGAAGAGGCCGTTGTTGGTGACGAGCAGTTTGTGCGGGCCGACCACTTCCTCGCGCGAAACCCAACCGAGCAGGAGCGGGTCGAAGGCGCCGAGCAGTCGCGGCGGCGGCAGCGGCTCGGCGGGAGCTCGCTTCGCCAGGTCGACGAGCCCGTCTGGGCGCTGCTCGAGCTCGCTCGCGATCGCGGCCAGGCCGGTCCGGGCGTCGCGCAACGGCAGCCCCGCCCAGCGGGCGAGATCGCGGTCGTCTGCCGGCCCATGGCCGGCGAGGTAGCGGCGGGCCAGCTCCGCCAAGGCCTTGTCTCGATCGATCGCCGCCGATTCCCCGAGCCATTCGCGGACCAGCGCGTAGGCATGTTCTTTGCCGACCATCGGCCCCCGCACCGCGATCCCCCGCACCGCCACAAGGAAGAGGAGGTGGATCAGCGCCTGCCCGGCGGTCGGCACCTTGCTCCGTTCCAGCCGCTCGCGCAGCTGGACCCGCGTCTGCGGGCCGTCGTCGGCCAGCGCCTTCTCGATGATCCGGACCGCCCGCTCGACGTCCCTCTCGCTCACCCCCTCCTGGCGCAGCCGCCGCTGCGCCGAGGTCTGCAACGGCGGCGTCGTCAGCTGCTGCAGCAGCGAGTAGTCCTCGCTGCGGACCAGGTGCAGCGTCCCGCGGTTGAGCCAGGTGATCAGCAGCGACCGTTCCTCGCTCAGCGCCCGGTCGACGTCGGCCGCGGTGACGCCGGAGGTGCGAGCGCGGATCGCCAGCCGCGCCCCGCGCGGATCCTGCCCCTGCACCGCGAGCAGCCGCTCCGCGACCGCCTCGGGCGAGCGCAACGGCTCGCCCGAGAGGGCCTGGGCGGTCAGTCGTTCGGCAAGCGGGGAGCGCGGCACAGGGCGATGATGCCGCGCCGGGCCGCTATTCGATCGCTTCGAGGTCGACGACGAAGACCAGCGTTTCGTTGGGCGGGATCGCCGGCGGGGCGCCGGCCGGGCCGTAGCCGAGTTCCGGCGGGATGACCAGTTCGCGGCGGCCGCCGACCTTCATCCCTTCGATGCCCTGATCCCATCCGGGGATCACTTCGCCGGCGCCGAGGGTGAACGTGAACGGTTCGCTTCGGGACCAGGAGGAATCGAATTCCTTGCCGGTCTTGTAGTTGACGCCGACGTACTGGACGGTCACCGCATCGCCCGATTTCGCCTCCGCCCCGGTTCCTTCTTCGAGGTCGTTGGTGACGAGCTGCTTCGGCGGCGCCCCGCTCGGCTTCTCAACCTTCGGCTTCGTCTTCTTCTCCGGCGCTTCGGCCTGCTGCGAGCTCGACGTGTCTTCGCCGATGGACGACGAGGTGGTCGAGGAGTCGTCGCTGCCGCAACCGGCGACCAGCAGCGCAAGGCAGGCTCCAATGATCAAGATAAGTTTCCGCATCGGCGGCATCCTAGTGTGAAATCTGCGGCTGCGACTTATCGCCAGCGCTTCGGCAGCTCGGCGGCTTCGGCGGCGTCGATCTTGAGGACGACCCCCCGCTCGTAGATCGTGTCGACCTCCGGCGCGTCGACGAAGCGGCGCCCGTTGAGGCCGCCGGTGTCGAAGATGATGCCGTCGAAGAGGTGGGCCTCGGGGGCCGCGAGAACCTTGGTGACGCGGCCGACCTTCTCGCCGTCGCTGGAGAAGACGGGGATTCCGCGTTTCGCCACAAGGTAGGAGACGGCGTGCCCGAGGTCCTCCATCGCGGCGAGCCTAGCGAACCCAGCTGGTCGCGAACCCTCCTAGACTGGCCCTCGGGAACACTCGCACCGGGAGGAACACGATGGGTCTGAATCTCGCTTCGACCATCACCGAGAGGGCCGCCGCCGATCCGGCGGCCGTCGCCGTCCGCCTCGCCGACCTCGAGCTCACCTACGCCGAGCTCGACGACCGCAGCGCCCGCCTCGCCGCCGCCCTGCGTCAGAAGGGACTGCAGCGAGGAGACCGGGTCGGGGTGATGCTGCCGAACGTGCTCGAGTTCCCGATCGCCTACTACGGCGTCCTCCGCGCCGGCGGCGTCGTTGTCCCCATGAACGTGCTGCTGAAGCAGCGGGAGATTGCCTTCTACCTCGAGGATTCCGGCGCGAAGCTGCTGCTGGCCTGGCACGGGTTTGGCACCGACGCGCGCGAGGGTGCCGCCGCGGCCGGAGCGGAGCTGGTCGAGGTCGAGCCGCAGAGCTTCGCCGAGCTGCTCGACGAACAGAAGCCAGAGACCGAGCTCGCCGGAACCGAGGAAGGCGACACCGCGGTGATCCTCTACACCTCCGGCACCACCGGCAAGCCGAAGGGCGCCGAGCTGACCCACTTCAACCTCAGCCGCAACGCCGAAATCGCCTCTGAAACGACCTGCACGGTCAAACGCGGCGATGTCGTCCTCGGCTCGCTGCCGCTCTTCCACTCCTTCGGCCAGACGGTCAGCATGAACGCCTCGCTGCGGGTTGGCGCGACGCTGACGCTGCTGCCGAAATTCGACCCCGGTGAGGCACTGGAGATCATGCAGCGCGACGACGTCACCCACTTCTACGGGGTACCGACGATGTACGGAGCGCTGCTCCACCACCCCGGCCGCGAGGACTTCGACACCTCCTCCTTGCGGATCTGCATTACCGGCGGCGCCTCGATGCCGGTCGAGGTCCTGCGCGGCTTCGAGGAGGCCTTCGACTGCGAACTGCTCGAGGGCTACGGCCTCTCGGAGACCTCGCCCGTCGCCAGCTCCAACCACCCCGGCCGGCCGCGCAAGCCGGGCTCGATCGGGACGCCGCTGCGCGAGGTCGAGATGAAGGTCGTCGACGAGAACGACAACGAGGTGCCGCAGGGGGAGGTCGGCGAGATCGTAATCCGCGGCCACAACGTGATGAAGGGCTACTGGCAGCGGCCGGACGCGACCGAGGAGACGATGCGCGGCGGCTGGTTCCACAGCGGCGACATGGCCCGGGTCGACGAGGAGGGCTACTTCTTCATCGTCGACCGCAAGAAGGACCTGATCATCCGCGGCGGCTACAACGTCTACCCGCGCGAGGTCGAGGAGGTGCTCTACGAGCACCCGAAGATCCGCGAAGCCGCTGTCCTCGGAGTCCCGCACGACCAGTGGGGCGAGGAGATCGGCGCCGCGGTGGTCCTTCACGAGGGTGAGGAGCTCTCGCCGGAGGAGGTCAGCAGTTACGTGAAGGAGCGGATCGCCGCCTACAAGTACCCGCGGCTCGTCTGGTTCATGGACGATCTGCCGAAGGGACCGACGGGGAAGATCCTCAAGCGCGAGATCGAGGCGCCGTCACCCGCGGGCCCTGGCGCATCTGCCTGATCTCTGATTTACTCAAGCGCTCCCGAGTACTTAACCGGTCTGCTCGGGTCACACAGCAGCGCGCTTAGGGAGGCGCCTGCGCTCAAAAACACAGGAGAGAAGATGCCCAGTAGACGTCTGTCGGCGTTCGTGACCGCGATCGCCCTCTGCATCACCGGTACCGCCCTTGCCCCCGTGGCCTCGGCACAGGATCCGATCCTGTTCGTCCACGGCTGGTCGGAGAGCTCCTCGGTCTGGAGCACGATGATCAAAAACTTCGAAAAAGACGGCTATCCGAAATCGTATTTGAGCGCCTACAGCTACAACACCAGCACCTCTAACAAAACCCTGGCCGAAACCGAAGTCAAATCCCGCGTCGAAGCGCTGAAGAAAGCGACCGGCGCCGCCAAGGTGGACATCGTCGCCCACTCGATGGGCAGCCTCAACACCCGCTGGTACATCAAGTTCGTCGCCGGCGGCGAAGCGAACGTCGACGACTGGGTCTCGCTCGGCGGCCCGAACCACGGCACCGAATTCGCCAACTTCTGCTTCAGCACCTCGTGCGTGGAGATGCGGGTTGGCTCCAAATTCCTCGCCGAACTGAACGCCACCGACGAGACCCCCGGCGCCGTCAACTACGGCACCTGGTGGTCGCCGTGCGACGAAATCATCAACCCCGATTCGAGCGTGGCCCTCTCCGGTGCCACCAACACGAAAACGGCGTGCATGTCGCATAGCGCGCTGATGAGCGACGCGACCGTCTACGGACAGGTCCGCGAATTCGTCAAATAGGTAGGTAATCGCGGCGGGGTCCTGGCCACGAACCCGGGACCCCGCCCACTTCCTGGCTAGCTGGCCAGGATCGCGGTAGTCTCCTTGGCGAAACCGCGCCACCAAAAGGAGACACGATGAGCGTCGCTTCCCAGCGCCTGATGGACAACATCACCTACGAGGACCTCTACCAGCGCTGGGAGCAGGGCAACTGGAGCGCCTACGACCTCGACTTCTCCAAGGATCGCGCCGGCTGGGATGCGCTGAGCGACATCCAGCGGCGCTCGGCGATGTGGATCTACTCGATGTTCTACTACGGCGAGGATCGGGTCGCCGACACGCTCGCCCCCTACGTCACCGCCGCCCCGACCGAGGAGATGTCCTACTTCCTGGCGACCCAGCAGGTCGACGAGGTCCGGCATTCGATCTTCTTCCACCGCTTCTTCAAGGAGGTGATCGGGGTCGGCGGCGACTCGATCCAGCAGACGCTCTCCTCCACCCTGCCGCAGCTGAACTGGGGCTACCGCGGAATCTTCGACCGCCTCGACGTAATGGCCGAGGAACTGCGCAAGGACCGCTCGGTGCCGAAGTTCGCGCAGGCGATCACCCTCTACCACCTGATCGTCGAGGGCAGCCTCGCCCAGCCCGGCCAGCACTTCATCGAGGACTTCTTCGCCTCCGAGGAGACGATGCCCGGCTTCACCGCCGGGATGGAGAACGTCTCCCGCGACGAGCAGCGCCACATCGGCTTCGGCGTCAAGGTGCTATCCGAGCTGCTCAACGACCCGACCCCCGGCTGGGAGGAAAACCGCGCCGCGGTGATCGAGCTGCTGCGCGAAACGCTCCCCTACGGCCCTGCCGTCTTCTCGCCGCCGAACATGGACCGCGAATACACCGAGTGCTACGGCTTCTCGCTCGAGGACATCTACGCCTTCGGGATGAAACTGATCCGCCAGCGCTGGCGGACGATCGGCTTCCCGACCGAGGAGTTCCCCCCGGGCGTCTTCCCCTTCCCGCCCGAGGAGGACGAGCGGGAGGTGGCGGAGCGGCAGGTGGAGATGATGATGGCCGGGGTGATCGGCTCACCCGAAGGCCCGCCGCCGAGCAAGGACCCTGAGATCCAGCGCCTCTACTTCGACCTGATCAGCCGCGTCGCCGACCCGGCGGCCGCCAACGGCTCGCCCTTTGTCCTGCAATGGCAGTTCACCGACGCGCAGCCGTGGCACCTGGTCCTCGACAACGGCTCGACCCGGGCCGAGCCCGGTCAGGCGCCGAATCCCAACGTCACGATCGAGGCCAGCTGGGCCGACTGGATCGCCGCCGGCAAACCGGACGCCAACCAGCTGAAGATGATGCTGCAGCGCCGGATCCGTCCCCGGGGCAAGGTCCGCGACCTGGCGCGGTTCCGCAAGGTCTTCGGCTAAGGCGCCGTCGCTCGACATAGCAGTCTTGCTATACATAGCAGGATTGCTATGAGAGGTCCTGATGATCGAGAGCTGTTCGGCCTGATCGCTGAACGGGTTGCAGAGCGGCGGGCCGCCTGGGGGATCTCCCAGCGCGAACTGGCCGAGCTCTGCGGCACGACCCAGTCGGCGATCGCCCGCGTCGAGCGCGGCAAAAGGCCGCCGCGGATCGACACCCTGGCGCGCATCGCCGCTGCTCTCGACTGCGAGCTCATCATCGAGCTCCGCCCCAGGACGAAACCGCCCGGTGAGGGCAGGGAAGGAGAGCAGGGATGAGCGAGAGCAAAGGCCGGTTTCGACCGGCAGGGCGCCGAGAGGGCGACGACGAGATCGAGACGACCACCGCCGAGAAGGTCCTCGCCCTGGTGCTGGCGATCTTCATCGCGATCGGCGCAATCTGGGCCTACGAGAAGCTCGACGGGGTCGCGCAGCCCGAGACCAGCAGCTACCTGCCCAACCAGGCGCTCCTCGACCGCGGCGAACTGACGGCGGTCACGCAGCACAGGGAAGCGATCCGCGAACGGGCGAGGGCCCAGCGCGACCGCAGAGAGGCGACGCGCCGGCTCGAGCTCAGCCGCGAGGCCTACCGGACCGCACTTGACGCCGGCGAACCGTCAGTCGATCTGCAGACTGAATACGAAGAGGCCCAGGCCGAACTCGCCGCGGCCTCGCGGGAGCTCGGGGCGGCGACCGTGACCGAGGCGCGGACCGCGCCGGCGGCGGCGCAAGCCGAAGCGCAGGCCGAAGACCTGCGGCGAGACGCCGCGGCCGAACGGGACGACGAAGAGACCAAGCACGACCGGATCGTCTTCCTCCTGCGCCTGGCCCTGCTGATCGGAATGCTGGCGGCGTCCTACCGCCTGCTGCTCCGCCTGCGCTCGCGGAACTCGCGCTACCTCCCCGCCGCTCTCGCCCTGATCGGGGCGACCGCTGTCCTCGCGGTGACGATGGCCGGCGACTACACGGGCAGCTTCATCGAGTTCGAGGAGGTCGGGCCGCTGGCGATCTCGATCGCCGGCATCGCCCTGACGCTGGCGGCATTCATCGCCCTGCAGCGCTTCCTCGCCAAGGCGGTCCCGGCCCGGCGCGTCCGTCGCGGCGAATGCGCCTTCTGCGGGTTTCCCCACCGCGGGACCCCGCACTGCGAGGGCTGCGGGCGAGCGGCGATCGCCCCCTGCTCCAACTGCGGGCAGGAGCGCCGGGTCGGCACGCCGCGCTGCGGCCACTGCGGCAAGCCGTAGTAGGCGGGCGAGGGATTGGGTCTAGGAGATCGGGGGCCGGCGGTCCGCCCAGGGCCGCTCGGCCTCGAGCTGGGCGGCGAGCGAGAGCAGTGTCGCCTCCTCGCCACGCCGGCCGATCACCTGGATCGAGAGCGGCATCCCCTCCGGCGATAAGCCGGCGGGGACGGCCATCGCGGGGTTGCCGAGGTGGTTCCAGGGGACGCAGTAGGGATAGAAGCGGCTCATCCCCAGCACCGTCTGCAGTGCACCCTTGCCCTCCCAGCGGCGGATCGGCAGCGCGGTCCCTCCCATCACCGGCATCACGAGCAGGTCGAAGTCGTCGAAGATCGCGTTGACGCGAGCGGAGTCGCCGGCCCGGCCCTCACCGCGGGCTTTCTCGTAGAGGCTGCGGGGGAGGATCCCGCCGAGCCGGCCGAAACCGCGGGTGCGGCTTTCCAGGCGCTCGGGGTGGGGAACTGCTTTGACCGTCTCGGCGACGCCGCCGAGGAAGCGGGCCGTGATGTTGTTGCCGATGTTGCCCCAGTCGGGGTCGCGCCGGGAGACGACGTGGCCGAGGCCGGTGAGCAGCTCGACCGCGTCGGCGACCGCGCCTTTGGCGTTGTCGTCGACCGTCGGCGGCGCCGCTGCCCGCGGTGGCTTCGTCGACCAGGCGATCTTCAGCTTGCCGGGCGGCGTCTTCACGGCCTCGACAAAAGGGCGCTCGGGCGGCGGCGGCGCCTCGTCCTCGCGGGAGCCGCCGGAGACGATGTCGAGCCAGAGCGCGGTGTCGAGGACCGAGCGGCTGAGGCAGCCTTCGACCGCCAGACCTCCCCAGCCTTCGAGGTTGGGGTCGAGCGGAACGCGGCCGCGGCTCGGCTTCAGGCCGAAGAGGCCACAGGAGGCGGCGGGGATCCGAATCGAACCGGCGCCGTCGCCGGCGGAGGCGATCGGGACGAGCCCTGCGGCGACCGCCGAGCCGGAGCCGCCGCTCGAGCCGCCGGGCGTCCGCTGCGGGTTCCAGGGGTTCCGGGTGACGCCGTACGTCGCCGACTCGGAGAAGCCGCAGATCGCCATCTCCGGCAGCAGGGTCAGGCCGACGATGATCGCGCCCGCCTCGCGCAGCCGCCGGACGAACTCGGCATCGGCCCTGGCGGGCTCGGTGAAGGCGTCGGTGCCGTGCGTGTTGATCTCCCCGGCGACGTCAACTTCGTCCTTGATCGCAATCGGCACCCCGAGCAGCGGCCGCTCGTCGCCACCCTTGATCCGCGCCTCGGCCTGCTCAGCTTCCAGCAGCGCCTTCTCCGCAAACACCTTGCGAAAAGAATTCAGCTCCGGATCAAGCCGCGCAATCCGGTCAAGACTGAGCTGCACCAGCTCCTTGGGAGAAACCTCCCCCGCCCGAACCATTTCCGCCTGCTTCGCCGCCCCGGCAAAAGCAATCTCATCGCCACCCTGAGTCACCCAGCCATCCTATTGGCTGAGCAGCCAGATCAAGCCTTCGCCGGCTCGGGCTCGGACTCCCCGCCCTCGAAGCTGAAGTCAGGGACCAGCCTGTCCAGCCAGCTCGGGAACCACCAGTTCCAGCTGCCCATCAACTTCATCGCCGCCGGGACGAGGATGAGGCGGACGAGGGTGGCGTCGAGAGCGATCGCGACGGCGCAGCCGACGCCGAGCTCCTTGATCGAAGGGACGCCGGTGAGGACGAAGACGGCGAAGACCGAGGTCATGATCAGCGCCGCCGAGGAGATCGTCCGGGCGCTGGTCGAGAGGCCCTCGGCGACGGCGCGCTCGTTTTCGCCGTGGACCATGTAGCGCTCGCGGATCCGCGACATCAGGAACACCTCGTAGTCCATCGAGAGGCCGAAGACGATCGCGAAGATCAGCGGGATGTTGATCGTGTCCAGGGCGCCCTGGCTTTCGAAGCCGAGGAAGCCGTCGAACCAGCCCCACTGGAAGATCGCGACGAGGACGCCGAAGGCGGCGCCGATCGAGAGCAGGTTCATGAGGACCGCCTTCAGCGGCAGGATCAGCGAGCGCAGCATCACCATCAGGACAAGGAAGCTGAGCGCGAGGACGAAGAGGATGATCTTCCACATCGAGCCGCTGACCTGCTGGCGGACGTCCTCCCCGCGCGCGGTCTCACCGCCGACGCTGACTTCGGCCTGCCGCGCCAGCACCGAGGCCGGGACGACGGTGTCGCGAAGACGGTCGACCAAGGCCACCGCGGCATCCGACTCGCTCGGCGCGCTCGGGGTTGCCTGGACGAGGACGCTACTGCCGTCCTCGGTGTAGGCGGGCAGACCGACTCCGGCAACACCGGTCGTGCCTTCGAGCTCCCGCATAAAGCCGACAACTGCGGCTCTGTCCTCGCCGTCGGCCGGGCCGTCGAAGCGGGCGACGACTTGGACCGGGTCGGTGCCGCCGCCGAGCTGCTCGGAGGCGATTACGGTGCCTACCCGCACGTCGCTGTCCTTCGGGAACTGGGCGATGGCTTCGGTCCCGGTCTCGAGCGAGAGCAATGGGCTCGCGAGCAGCAGCAGGACTGCGGAGACGCCGATGATCGCCGTCCACGGCCGCGCCATCACCCGTTCGGTCCAGCCGCGCCAGAAGCGGTTTTTTCCGGCCGCTGCCTGCTCGGGCGTGCGGCGGCGGTAGAAGCGGCGCTGGAAGAAGCGCTCGACCCTGCCGACGACGCCACCAGGGAGCACGCGGTCGCCGAGCATCGCGATCAGCGCCGGCAGCAGCGTCGTCGCGGTCAGGATCGAGACGGCGACGACGGTCATCGCGCCCAGCGCCATCGAGCGCAGCGCCTGGTTGTCGACCATCCACAGCCCGGCCAGGGAGATGATCACCGCGAGACCGGAGAAGGTAACCGCGAGGCCAGAGGTGGAGAGCGAGAGCGCCCGCGCCTCCGCCGGCTCGCGCCCTGCTTCGCGCTCCTCCCGGTAGCGGGCAAGGATGAACAGCGAGTAGTCGACGGCGACGCCGATCCCGATCATCGAGGCCATGTTGGTGACGAAGACCGAGGTCTCGAGCTGCAGCGAGAAGAAGTAGATCAGCGCGCCGGTGACGAGGACGCTGACGAAGCCAAGCGCCAGCGGCAGCGCCGCCGCGGCGAGCGAGCCGAAGACGACGAGGAGGATGATCGCGACGATCGGGAACCCGGTCCCCTCCGCCTTGGCGAGGTCTTCCTTGGAGATTTCCTGCATCCCCGCCCAGATCGTCGGCTGGCCCACCAGGTAGGGGGTGACGCCGGCGTCGGCGGTGCCCGGCTCGAGGTCTTCGCGCAGGGTCGCGGCAGGGTCGATCAGCTCGTCGGAGGAGAGGTCGCTGCGCAGCGGCACCAGCACCACGTCCTCGCCGGCCAGAAGCTGCCGCCGCGCCTGCCTCGCCGCAGGGGCGGGGAGGGTGACGTCGTCGAGCGTCGCCACTTCCTTCTGCACCCGCGCCACCGCAGCCGCCCGGTCAGCCGCACCCGCACCCGGCTCCGCTTTCAGCACCACCGCGATCCCGTCCGCCTGCGAGCCGAAGTCGTCCTGCAGAGATTCGCTCACCTTCATCGACTGGCTGCCGGGAACGTCGAAGCCGCCGCCGGTCAGGTGATCCGTCTGTTTCGAAGCGAAAGGCAAGGCCAGAAGAACGATCAGCACCCACCCGCCGACGACCCAGCGCCGGCGCCTGCCGAGCACCTGCGCCAGTGACCTCATCGCATCTTTCACAGCCAGAACCTCCTCGTTGCCGGGTTGAGCTCCTGCCAGCCTCCCTCGGCAACACGACCCGGGTCTGTGACCCGCATCACTCCGTGCGCTCCGTCACGCCTATCCCATGAATGTAGAAGCTGATTCTGGGGTTAAGCGCCGGGACGGCTGGCATTCTCGTCGCCATGGACCCACGGCAGCGCTCCCTCATGGCCATGGATCTAGACGAACTCCTGGAGGCGCTGACGGATCCGGAGCCGGGATCGGTCAATCACGAATTTACGAAGATGCTGATTCAGGCTCGGGTGGCAGCGATGCAGCAAGACGCGGCGCGCGATGCAGTTCGCTGGGCGCGCCTCCAAGCGTTCGGCACGATGATCGCGGCCATCATCGCGGTCGTTGCCTTGCTCGTGAGCGTTCTCTAGAAGCGGCCGACCGCTTCAGGGCGGGTAGGCCGTGGCTGACAGTCGCCTAGGGGGTCAGAGCAGCGGGCGGGAGTCCGCCTGGAACAACGTTGTGAGCGTCAGCCGGGGGTCCGTAGGCGAAGTTGATCCCAGTCCCAAAGTAGCCCCGAATGTGGGGGTTCAACTCTGGGAACACGTGCAAGGCGAGCGCGTGAAAGATGCCGTCGATGACCCCGCTGATCGGCCACCTGCGGACGCAAGCGGGATCGCAACGCTTGTCGAAAATTACGCTCGGGGTGATGTTGGCTTCTATCTCCACGTCATCGGAACTGACGAAGTCTCCGCGAAGCTGGATGAGCGGACGGCCCTCTTCTATGGGGCCGGGGAAATCGGTTTTCCCGAATCTCTGGATAGGCCGGTTGAATTTGATTGCCATCGAGGCTTCGGCCGGGAGCGCCCCGGTGAGTGGGATGAGGCGGTGCTTGTCGATGTTCGACAGCTCCTCCAACATCCACAGCGCCCAAAGCAGCGGGTGCTTCCGACGGTGGAAGGGCTGAAGACGCTCGATGCTCGCTTGGACGGGTTTGGACAACCCCCTGATTTTGTAGGCGGCACCGCGCCCCTTTCCGTGTCCCCGTCCAGCTTCCCCCCGGTAACGGGGACCGGTTTTGAAGATTGGAAAGGCAGAGTCCTTCGCCACACGCTCGGACAACGGCCCGGACTCCGCCGTCGCGAGTTGGAAGACGAGTTGGTCCAAGGCGGAGCGCACACCGTGAACCAAGTCGCCAATCAGCGCCCCAATGTCGGGACCGGGAGGTTTGACGTTGACCGAGCGGCCGACGACTCTGCCCTTCTCGGGAAGATAGGTCTCGATTTCGTAGAAATCCGATTCCCCGAATTCCTTGCACGCGGCTTGGAGGTCCGCGAGGTGCGAACTGGCACGGTCAATCTTCGCGAAGATGGGAGCGAGAGCGTCGGGGGTTGAGGTTCGCCAGTCGTTCAAGCGATTCCAGACTATCGCTGTGTATTTATTCTGTAAAGCCGCTTGACAAACACATCTCTGTCAAGTAGCTTTACATCCGTGCCACCGGCCAACCGCCACAACCCACGGCGAGCGAAGTCTTCGACCTCCGACTACTCGGTGACGGAGTTCCTTGCCGAGTTTCCCGATGACGCCGCCTGCATGGAGCATCTCTGGCGGACCCGCCACGCTCCCGACGGGGAGGACGCCCACTGCCCGAAGTGCGATGCAGTGAAGCCCTTCAAGCGCTACGCGACCAAGCAGCAGCGGCAGTCGTGGACCTGCACCGCCTGCGGCCATCACCTGCACCCCACGGCCGGGACGATCTTCCACCGCTCATCGACCTCGCTGCGGCTGTGGTTCCACGCGATGTACCTGATGACTAGCACTCGCTGCGGGATCTCCGCCAAACAGCTAGAGCGAGAGCTTGGCGTCCACTACAAGACCGCCTGGAGGATGTTCAACAAGATCAGGAATCACCTGATGGCTGAACCCGATCCGGCTCCTAGCCTGCGCGGGGAGGTCGAGGTAGACGAGACCTCCTGGGGAGGCAAGCCCCGGCGGAAATTCAAAACGCGCAAGGAGGTGATCGCCTTCCGCGAAGCCAAGCCGACCGTCCTGGGAATGGTCGAGCGTGGCGGGCGCGTCCGGGCGCGGGTGATCCCGTCGCGGCACGGCCAGCCCTTAAGTGACGCCGTGCGGGCGAACGTCAACCCGGAATCCATCCTCTACACCGACGATTGGATGTCCTACCGGCCGCTCAAGCGCGAGTACGCAGGGCACCGGGTGATCAACCATTCCGCTGGCTCTTACGTCGAGGGCGACATCTACACGAACACCATCGAGGGGTTCTTCGGCAACCTCAAAACGGGGATGCGCGGCACCTACAAGTTTGTCTCCAAAAAGTGGCTTCAGTCCTACCTGGACGAGTACGCATGGCGCTACAACAACCGCCGCACCGGCCAGCGCTCGATGTTCCATGCCCTCGTCAGAGAGGCGGCGAACCAGTGAGCGAGGCGGCGATCCTGCGGAGCATCCGGGGCGCGGCCAAGCGCCGGGAGAAAGCCGACGCGGCGAAACGGCAGGCGACCGACGATCTGCGCGGCTACGTTCGAGACGCCCGCGAGGCCGGCGTCTCAATCACCCGGATTGCTTCTGAGGCCGGTCTTTCCCGTCAGGGCGTTTACGACCTACTGGGGGAGCGACCTTCTGCATAGCGGCGTCGAAGTCGCCTTTGGTCGGGACGGGGATCTCCAGCCCCTTGTCGGTCTTTTGCTTCTTGGTCATCCCCCGCAAGGCTAGGTCATCAGTGGGGAAAGCCATTGGAAACCAGGAAGGCAAACCCCCCCACAGCGTCGAAAGGCACGGCAATGAGTGCAACTCAATCCCTGGTTTCGGGAGAGGTCTACATCGAAGAGGACTGGCCGCATGGCCTTTCCTGCGGCCAGTGCCTCCACGTATTCAGTGAGCCAGAGCGCTACTCAGAGCGGCTGTATGCCTTCATGGGCGACCAACCACTCATCGAGGTTCTCTGCGTTCCCTGCGCTACGAACTTTCCACCACGATCAGCGCCTTCGGAGCATCGCGCTTGACGCGTTCGGCGGCTTCCTCGGCGCCCCTTTTGGACACGTAGCTCTCCGCCGAGTCGGCGATGATCTTCCGGTTTCCGGAAGCCCTCAGGCGCCAGCGGAACTCCCCAGCACCATCGCGGTAGACGTAGAAATACGGGCTTTCTTCAGACATCTGGTTGTTGTCCTTTGTGTTTGCCTCAAAGCCGCCTGCAGCCACAGGCACGAAAGCTCCGAGGATCTGCCGCGATTTTTCCCGCTCCTTCGGACGGACCTGCCGACGTTTCGGCTCCGCTAGCGTTGAAAGCATCGCGGCGGGTGCTGATGGCCTCCGCACCTACTTGTTGTCCAGGCGGCTCGGGGCAGCCACCCCGAGCCGCCAAATCACCTAGCTGCCGAGTCCCTTGGTTTCCCGGAGCAACTCGCCCGGTTCGATCTCAAGGGCTTCTGCGAGCCGCACAATCGCCGCGGTTCGCGCCAAGCACCTGCCGCACTCGGCGATCCGGCTCTGGTCTCTGCCCATCCGGTCTGCCAGCGCACGCTGAGTCAGGTCGGCCCGCTTACGGGCGATTCGCAGGTTCCATGCAAACCGCTCGGCGATGGTCGAGAACGTGATGTGTTCGGAGGGCATCGCTACTCCGCCAGCAACTCATAGGCCAGAAGAGCGGCTCTCGTCGGCAGCACCGTTGCCTCGCAGCGGAACAGCAGTCCGCCTTTGGTGAGCTCACGAACCGCCCTTTCGATCCCGTCGCGCTTCGCGAAGTCGTCCGGCTCACCCAGTTCCCGAATCAGATCCGAGAGAAGGAGAGTCGCGGGATGGACCTCTATGACGTGCCGCAAGACCGCGCCCTCGTCGCGTCGATCCTCAGCCGCGTTACTGGCCGCTGGCCTACCTTTGTCCTGCATGGGAAGCACCACCTTCCTGTGCCGGGCCGGGGGCCGTTTCGGCGGTGCCCCGGCCGCTCTGTATTTGTGGCCGGGGAAGCTAGGCGTGGTGCTGGGCGGAAATCGCTTCTACATAGAAGGGATAGGCGTGCGCTCCGTCACGCCTATTCGAGACTTTTAGCCGGCTGCGCCCTGGCGAAGCTTGCGGACGGCGCGATCAACCACGAAGGTCGAGCGCTCGGCTGCGCGGTTCAACCTTTGCGAGCGATTATTGGCCTGCTTGATCGCCGCCTGATTTCGCTTCAGGGTCCGCTTTACGCGTTTGTTGAGTTGCTCGGACGTCATCTCTGCTCCTTGCGGATTGCATTAACGATAGCTCTCCACCGGAAGGTTCATCCGTCGTCGAGCATGTTGTGAAGCTGCTCGATCAGCTCATCGGATTCCTCCAGGCGGTCCGTCAACTCCTCGACTTCCTCCTGGCCTGCCAACGTCGCGGTTCGCCAGAAGTCGACTTGTCCTTCGATCTCGCTCACGGCAGTCTCCGAGATCTCGAAGGGGCCGGCGCGTCGCAGCCACTCTCCGTTCTTCATTCGAATACCGGTGGAGATGACGATGAACAGCCCGCCGAATGCGAGGACAGCGGCAGCTGGATAAAGGCCCTTGATGAGGAGGATTAGCCCTGCCATCAAGGCCAGAATCAGCAGCAGGGCGACTGCCGTGCTGATCGGCCTACTGTTCGCCTCTCCCGCCTCGGATTCCTGGCGCTCACTCATGCGATTGAGCGTACTGCGATCCTCAGACATCACGTTTCGTCTGCTGTCCTGCTCAACCCGTAATCTCGGCCGATGATCGTTGACTGCGCGGCGTATAAGGGGGGACGGCGGCGGGAGGGGGAGCTGTCGTTGGAACGGGCCGGCGAGGCTGCCTCCGAAGCGGGGACCTTTGTCTGGATCGGGGTGGTTGAGCCGAGCGAGGAGGAGTTCGGGGCGATTGCCGCCGAGTTCGGGCTGCACGAGCTGGCGGTTGAGGACGCGGTGCGGGCGCATCAGCGGCCGAAGGTCGAGGAGTACGGGGAGACGATCCACGTGGTGGTGAAGACCGCCCGCTACGTCGACCCGAAGGAGGTGATCGAAGTCGGCGAGCTCTCGGTCTTCCTCGCCCCCGGGTTCGTGATCACCGTGCGCCACGGCAACGCCGACCTCGCCAAGGTGCGGGAGCGGCTCGAGAGCCGGCCTGACCTCCTCGAGAAAGGGCCCGGTGCGGTCCTCTACGCGATCTGCGACCACGTCGTCGACCGCTACATGGAAGCCGGCCACGGCTTCGACGAGGACGTGCGCGAAGTCGAGCTGCAGGTCTTCGGCGAAGGCCAGAACCCGACCGAGCGGATCTACAAATTGGAGCGCGAGGTGCTCGAGTTCCAGGCCGCCGCGGTCCCCCTCGGCGAAGCGCTGGAAGAGCTGTGCCGGGCCGAGGGGACCGTGATCCCGCAGGCGCTGCACGAGTACTTCCGCGACGTCGAAGACCACCTGCGGCGGGTCGCGACCCGGATCGAGAACTTCCGCCAGCTGCTCGACAGCGCCCTGGAAGCGAACCTGACCCAGGTCTCGATGCGCCAGAACGAAGACATGCGGAAAATCTCCGCCTGGGTTGCGATCGCCGTCGTGCCGACGATGATCGCCGGCCTGTACGGGATGAACTTCGAGCACATGCCCGAGCTCGAGTGGACCTTCGGCTACCCCGCGGTGCTGGCGCTGATCGCGACTATCTGCCTCGTCCTCTACTGGCGCTTCAAGCGCGCCGGCTGGCTTTAGGAGTCGGAGCCGAGCAGGTAACGCGCCGAGGCGACGCCGACGGCGAAGGCGCCGGCGGTGTCGCGGGTGGGATCCGAAAGCGCCTGCAGGGCGAACCCGTCGCCGAGCGCGAAGAGATAGGAGACGACGTCCTCGGCGGCGAAGCGCAGCTTCACCACGCCCTCCTCTTCCTTCGTCTGGAGGACCTCGGCGACGTGGGAGCGGGTCTTCTCGAAGAGCTGGCCGACCTCGCGCTGGATGTCGGGGTTGCGGCGACCGGCGCTGAAAAGCTCGTAGAGAAGGAGAAAGAACCCGGGTTCGTTCTCGATCATGTCGGTGAGGCTGGCGACGAGCGCGTCGAGCACGCCGTCGACCGTCTTCGCCCCCGCCAGCCGCTCGTCTAGCCGGTCGACCCGCAGCTCGGTGTCGCGGCGGACGACCTCGACCAGCAGCCGCTCCTTCGTCCCGAAGTAGTAGTGAAGGAGGCCGCGGCTGACGCCCGCCTCGCGGGCGACGTGCTCGAAGGTGGAGCCGGCGGCGCCGCGCCGGGCTACGGAATCCCGCATCGCGTCGACGATGCGCTGCGCCTTGTCGCCGCTCAGCTCCCGTTCTTTGGTCGCAGCCTCCATCCAGTCCTAGCCTACGCCCTGCCTAGGACCCGTTGATGCTGGTGGTCGAGGTGTACTCGAACTCCTCTTCGGCACCGAAGAGCGCGTCGAGCACGGCCTTCCGGGCGCCCTCGCTCACAGCCAGGGCGATCGCTCCGCCGATGATCGCGATCAGCAGCAGCCGGCCGATCCCGCCCTTGCGCCGCTTCGGCTTGCTGCGAATGCTCTCGGACGCTTCCTGCAGGCTCTCTGCCGCCTTGCGCAGGTCCTTCTGGACCTTCTTGTCGCTGGTCACGGCCTTGACCGTGCCCTTGCCGTTGCCGGTCGCGCGGCCGTAGGCGCTCTTGGCGGACTCGAAGGCGTCTTTGAGGCTGTCGCGGAGCTCTTCGTCCTCCATCAGGCGCTGCACATAAGGATTTTCGCGGGCGGTCTCATAAATGTCACCGGCGCGCGCAGTTTTCGTCTTGCTCATGCCATCTCCTCACTGGGGTTCCGTAGCCGTCACCAGAATAACTCTCTGGCCCTTACCCGGGATCAACCGGGGCCAACACCGTCCAGCAAGACCCCGTTGTTTCGAAAATTCGTCTGGGCGTGACGCAGGTCCCGTAGCCGCAGCGGCGCCAGCTCTGGACCGCTGACGCGATAGCGGCGGAGAAAGAGCTCGCCGACCTCTTCGTGGCCGGTTTCGCGGAAGCCCGGACCGAGCAGCCGCCCCGGCGGTGGCGGTGCTTCGCCCATCGAGACGAAGGTGATTTCGCGGACCAGCCAGTCGTAGCCTTCTGAGGCTTTGAGCTGGATCGCGCCGGTTGAGAGGTAGTAGCGGAGCGGCGCCTCGCCGATCACCCAGGTGACCGTCGCCCGCGGGCCGTCGGGCTCGCCGAGGTGCTTGGCGACCGCCTCCCAGTCGGGCCGCTGCAGGTCGGGGTCGGTACTCGCCTTGATGCAGAACCCGAGCGAGTAGAGGACCAGCAGTACCGCGACCGCGGTGCCGAGACGGCGGGCGCGCTCGACCGTCAGCGCGACCGCGACCGCGAGCAGCAGCGGGACCAGCGCCGGCAGCAGGTTGCGGGCGAGGACGAAGTCCTTGCCCCCCGGCCCGAGCGCGAGCAGCAGCGGGATCCCCACCGCGGTCGCCCCCACCGCCAGCGGGACCGCGGCGGCGCGCCGCTCGTCGCGACCCCCCCGCCAGAGCAGGAGGGCAAAGCCGGCGAGGATCAACGCGAGCGGGACCAGCGCCGGCTCGGGATGCTCAGCCCGGCCGATGATGTCGCCGATCTCGCCGACGGTGAAGGTGACCGCGGTTTCCCCCAGCCGGTGCCCGAGGCTGAATTTGCCGATCCATTCGGCGTGGCCGTAGGACATCTGGTGGTAGGCGAGCGGGGCCAGCGCCAGCATCGCCAGCCCGACGATCGAGAGGCCGGGCAGCATCGCGCGGCCGCGGCGGCGGGCCAGCAGCAGGATCTCGGTGAGGAGCGGGAAGACGGCGAAGTAGTGCGTCGCCAGCGCCAGCGCCGAGAAGACCCCCCAGAGGACGAAGTCGCGCTTCTCGCCCAGGCGCTCGGACTGCAGCGCCCGCACGCAGTAGAGCAGCGAGAGGGCGCAGAAGAGGCCAAGCAGCGAGTAGGCGCGGGCCTCCTGCGAGTACCAGAGGAGCATCGGGTTGACGGCGACCAGGGCCGCCGCCAGCACGCCGGCGCGGGCGCCGCGCAGCTCGCGCCCGATCAGGTAGGCGACCGGGATCGTTGCCACGCCCGCGGCAGCCGAGAGCGAGCGCAGCCCCCACTCCCCCGTCCCCGCCACCTGGGTCCAGAGCCAGGCCAGCGCGTAGTAGAGAGGCGGCGCCGACTCGGAGAACCCGACCGCATCCATCGCGTGCCCGAAGCCGACCCGCAGCACCCGGCTGGCGGTGACGATCTCGTCGTGGTGGTAGGCCTGAACGCCCAGGGTGGCGAAGCGCAGGCCGGCGCCGAGAGCGGTCAGCCCGACGACGATCCAGAAGGCGCGCGAGCGGTTGCGCACTAAGAAAGGGCGACGTCGAGGGCCGCGGAGACCTCGTCGACGTAGACGAACTTGAGGTTGCCGAGCTCGTGGTCGGGGATCTCGGCGACGTCCCCCTCGTTGCGGCTCGGCAGGATCACCGTCTTGATCCCGGCGCGCTGCGCCGCCAGGGACTTCTCCTTGACGCCGCCGATCGGCAGCACCTGCCCCGTCAGCGTCACCTCGCCGGTCATCGCGACGTCGTTGTGGATGGCGCGGCCGCTGATCAGCGAGGAGAGGGCGACGGTCATCGCCACCCCGGCCGAGGGGCCGTCCTTGGGCACGGCGCCGGCGGGCACGTGGATGTGGATGTCGTGTTTGGCGAACCAGTCGTCGTCGACCCCGGGGGCGACCTCGCGGCAGTGGCCGCGCACGTAGGAGAGCGCCGCCTGCGCCGACTCCTTCATCACGTCGCCGAGCTGCCCGGTGATGGTCAGCTTCCCCGAGCCCGGCATCGAGGTCGCCTCGATGAAGAGGACATCGCCGCCGGTCGGCGTCCAGGCGAGGCCGGTCGCCACACCGGGGTCCTTGGTCCGGCGCCGCTGCTCGGCGAAGACGCGGCGGCGGCCGAGCAGCTCCCGCGCCTTCTTGCCCGAGACCTTCACCTTGCCCTTGGCCTTGCCCTCGGCGACGTCGCGGGCGACTTTGCGGCAGATGGTGCCGATCTGGCGCTCGAGGTTGCGGACCCCGGCCTCGCGGGTGTACTCCTCGATGATCGCCGTCAACGCCGCGTCGGCGAACTCGATCTGGGAGGGCTTCAGCCCGTTCGCCTCGATCTGGCGCCGGACCAGGTAGCGGCGGGCGATCTGGCGCTTCTCCTCCAGCGTGTAGCCGGCGAGCTCGATCGTCTCCATGCGGTCGAGCAGCGGCCCCGGGATCGTGTCGAGGACGTTGGCGGTGGCGATGAAGACGACGTCGGAGAGGTCGAACTCAAGGTCGAGGTAGTGGTCGCGGAAGCTGTCGTTCTGGGCAGGGTCGAGCACCTCGAGCATCGCCGAGGCGGGGTCGCCGCGGAAGTCGGCGCCCATCTTGTCGATCTCGTCGATCATGAAGACGGGGTTGCGGGAACCGGCGTCGCGCAGCGCCCGGATGATCGTCCCCGGCATCGCCCCGATGTAGGTGCGGCGGTGGCCGCGGATCTCGGCCTCGTCGCGGACGCCGCCGACGGAGATCCGCTCGAACTCGCGCCCGAGCGACTTGGCAATCGATTTGCCGAGGCTGGTCTTGCCGACGCCGGGCGGGCCGACGAAGCAGAGGATCGGCCCGGGCGAGGAGGGGTTGAGCTTGCGCACCGCCAGGTACTCGAGGATCCGGTCCTTGATCCGTTCGAGGTCGTAGTGGTCGGCGTCGAGGACCTCGCGGGCGTGTTTGAGATCGAGGTTGTCCTCGGTCTCCTGCGACCACGGCAGCTCGGTCAGCCACTCCAGGTAGGTGCGGATGACGCCGTGCTCGGCCGCGGCAGGGGGCAGTTTCTCCAGCCGCGAGAGCTCGCGCTCGGCTGCTTTCAGCGCCTGCTCGGGCAGCTTCGCCGCCTCGATTTTCTCCCGCAGTTCGTTCGCTTCGGCCTGCTGCTCGTCTCCCTCGCCGAGCTCCTCCTGGATCGCTTTCAGCTGCTGGCGGAGGAAGAACTCGCGCTGGCCTTTGTCGATCTCCGACTGCACCTGGGTCTGGATCTGGGTGCCGAGCTGGACGACCTCGAGCTCGCTGGCAAGGAGCTGGGAGAGGTGGCGCAGCCGTTTGGCGACGTCGACCTCCTCCAGCAGCCGCTGCTTCTCCTCGGTGTCGATCCGCAGGGCACCCGCGATCAGGTGGGCAAGCGCGGCGGCGTCGTCGATGTTGGCGACCGCCATCTGCAGCTCCTCCGGCAGGTAGGGGATCTGCTCGATGATTTCCGAGAAGGTGCGCTGGACGTTGCGGCTCAGCGCCTCGAGCTCGGCGCTCGGCTCGATCACGTCGGGCAGCGGCGAGATGCGGGCGACCATGTAGGGCTGCTCGGTGACGAAGCCCCCGAGCTTCACCCGCTGCATCCCCTGGACGAGGACGCGGAGGCTCTCGTCGGGGACCTTGACCATGCGGGCGACGGCGCCGACGACGCCGACGTCGTAGAGGTCCTCCGGGCCCGGTTCCTCGTTCTCGGGGTCGCGGGCGGCGACCATCACCAGCATCCGGTTGGCGCCGAGGACGTCGTCGATCAGCTGGATCGAGCGCTGCTGGACGACCGCCAGCGGCGCCAGCGTTTCCGGGAAGGCGACGGTGTCGCGCAGCGGCAGGATCGGCAGCGCCTCCGGCAGCGGCTCGCTGGCGCGAATCGCGTCCTCGGCGTCGAGCGGGGAGTCGACGACTTCCAGGACCGGGGCGCCCTCCATCAGGATCGAATCGTCCTCGTTCATTTGCGCCCGATCGGGACGCGGCGCGTGGTCTCGGAGGGATCGCGAAGCGGCAGCTCGATCCGCAGGATTCCGTCTTCATAAGTAGCGCTGGCCGCCTCGGCGTCGACCTCGACCTGGAACTCGACGACCCGGCGGAACTGGCCCGAGGGAATCTCGACCTGCTGGTAGACCCGGCCCTCGGTCTCCTGCACGTGGCGCTCGCCGACGATCGCCAGGTGGCGGCCGCTGACCTCGATTCCGACCTCGGAGAGCTCGACGCCGGCGAGGTCGACTTTGACGATCGCCCGCTGCGGTTCGCCGCAGTAGTAGACGTCGATGTTGGGCGAGAACCCGCTCTCGCGGCGGGTCACGTAGCGGGTGCGGCTCCAGTCGACGTAAAGATCCCGGCGGGGCATCGCGCCAAAACATAGTGCGCCGATGGCGCCTGGGCGACTAGGCCGGGCGCGAAGCCCAGCGGGGGGCACGCATCAGGAGCACCGGCTGGCGGGGCGGGATCAGGCCCTCGGGGCGGTTCAGCCGGAAGGTCGTGCAGGCCTCGTTCAGCTCAAGGGCGCAGAGGAGATTTTTGCGGAAATAGCAGTCCTCACACGTCGGCGGCTTTGGCTTGCGCGGCACGAGGCGCATGTTTGCATCGACGCCGGGTAAGCGTCGGGGCCGATTCCGCAAATCGCTACCTCTTTGAAACAGCTTCGTCACAGCTTCCCTGCGTCTTGCGGAAACGGGGGTGCCCAGCGCTAGTATCGAGAGCGATGGAGAGTCATTCCAGGACCGAGAAGCTCTCCGCTTCTCCCCCACTTTTCAAGAGCGACTTCCTCAACTTCTTCTCCCGCGTCCACCCCGCGATCCCGGCGGCGATCTTTGTGCCGGTGGTGGTGGCGATGGAGTGGATCGGGGTCGATCGCGGCTACGCCGCCTGGCAGCTGGCGCTGCTGACCGTGGCCGGCGTCGGCGTCTGGACGCTGACCGAGTACTGGCTGCACCGGCTCGTCTTCCACTGGGAGCCCGTCAACGCCTTCGGCCGCCGTATGCACTTCATCATCCACGGCGTCCACCACGACCACCCCAACGACAAGATGCGGCTGGTGATGCCGCCGTCGGTCTCGATCCCGCTGGCTGCACTCTTCTTCTTCGCCTTCTGGGCGATCCTCGGCGACGCCGCCTTCCCGGTCTTCGCCGGCTTCATCCTCGGCTACCTCTTCTACGACTACACCCACTATTACGTGCACCACTTCGTGCCCCGGACGGATTTCGGCAAGCGTCTGCGCGAACACCACATGCGCCACCACTTCCAGGACCACAGCTACGGCTACGGGGTCTCCTCGCCGATTTGGGACCACGTCTTCCGCACGTATCCCAAGAAGCGCAGCAGGTACAGGGACCGCACCTAACTGTCACAGTTCGGGTGACTCTGGCAGACTGGATGCCCGGGTTTTTTTAATTTTGGATGGAAAGGAACTAGATGCCCACCACGAATAACGTCCTCGACGAGGCCCGGCAGCTCGTAGAGCGACGCCTCGCCGACCTCGACGAGGAGCGTCAGCGCCTCGAGCGCGCCCTTGCGGAGCTGGGCGGGAAATCAAGCCGCCGCCGCCCAGGTCGCCCGAAAGGCAGCTCGAAAAAAGCCGCATCCGGCTCCACCGGTGCGAGTGCTGGTGCAGGTGCAGGTGCGCCACGCCGACGCCGCAAACGCCGCGGTGGCACCCGCGGCGACCAGGCGGTGAAACTGATCGAGGAGCAGCCCGGCATCAGCGCCTCGGACGTCGCCAAGAACATGAAAATCAAGCCCAACTACCTCTACCGGGTCCTCGGCGACCTCGAGAAAGAGGGAAGGGTGAAAAAGGACGGCCGCCAGTACTACCCGGCCGGCGGCTGAGCGCCACCGTTACTCCAAAAAAGAGGCCGGCATTCGCCGGCCTCATTTTTTTGCTCTACCTCCAGTTCACACTGAAGGTTTCTCCACTATCTAGATCAGTCCGAGCTGACTGACGGCGTCGCGCTCCTCCTGCAGCTCCATCACGCTGCGGTCGATCCGCTCACGCGAGAAGTCCGGGACCTCGAGGCCCTGAACGATGTTCCACTCACCACCGCTGCAGCTGCACGGCATCCCGCAGACGATCCCCTCACCGATCCCGTAGGACCCGTCGGCGGGTACTCCCATCGAGACCCAGTCGCCGTCGGGGGTGCCGAGCACCCAATCGTGAATGTGGTCGATCGCCGCGTTGGCGGCCGAAGCGGCGCTGGAGGCGCCGCGCGCGTCGATGATCTCGGCGCCGCGTTTTGCCACCCGCGGGATGAACTCATCGGCGATCCAGGCTTCGTCGTCGACCGCGTCCCAGGCCTTTTCGCCATCGATCCGGGCGTTGACCAGGTCGGGGTATTGAGTGACCGAGTGGTTTCCCCAGGCGGTCATGTTGGTGACGGAGCTGACCGGCTTGCCGAGCTTGTTGGCGAGTTGGGTCTTCGCCCGGTTGTGGTCGAGCCGCATCATCGCCGTGAACCGCTCGCGCGGCACGTCGGGAGCGTTCGACATCGCGATCAGGCAGTTGGTGTTGGCGGGGTTGCCGACGACGAGAACCTTGATGTCGTCGGCGGCGCCGGCGTTGATCGCTTCGCCCTGCGGCTTGAAGATGCCGCCGTTGGCCTCGAGCAGGTCGGAGCGTTCCATGCCGGGACCGCGGGGGCGGGCGCCGACTAGGAGGCCGACGTTGCAGCCGTCGAAGGCCTGCTTCGGGTCGTCGGTGATCTCGATCTTGTTGAGCAGCGGGAAGGCGCAGTCGTCGAGCTCCATCGCGGTGCCCTCGGCGGCTTTGATCGCCGGCGGGATCTCCAGCAGGCTGAGCTCGACCGGCGTGTCCGGACCGAGCATCTGCCCGCTGGCGATGCGGAACAGCAACGCGTAGCCGATCTGGCCGGCGGCGCCGGTAACGGTGACCTTGACAGGGGTGGTGCTCACTGAATCCTCTCCTCGGAGTCGGGGGTTTGGAAGGTGGGGGAAGGCTGTTACGCCATCGCGCGCTGGAGGTTCTCGGCAATCGAGGCGAGGAACTCCTGCGTGGTCTGGTACTCCTGGCCGCCGCCCACCAGCAGCGCCAGGTCTTTCGTCATCTTCCCGCTTTCCACGGTCTCGACGCAGACGCGCTCGAGGGTCTCCGCGAAGCGGGAAACCTCGGGGGTGTCGTCCATCCGGCCGCGAGCGCTGAGGCCGCGGGTCCAGGCGAAGATCGAGGCGATCGGGTTGGTGGAGGTCGGGTTGCCCTGCTGGTGTTGGCGGTAGTGGCGGGTGACGGTGCCGTGAGCGGCCTCGGCCTCGACGGTCTTGCCGTCGGCGCTCATCAGCACGCTCGTCATGAGCCCGAGCGAGCCGAAGCCCTGGGCGACGGTGTCGGACTGGACGTCGCCGTCGTAGTTTTTGCAGGCCCAGACGTAACCGCCCTCCCACTTCAGGGCAGCGGCGACCATGTCGTCGATCAAACGGTGTTCGTAGGTGAGGTCGGCGGCCTCGAACTCATCTCTGAACTCGGCCTCGTAGACCTCCGCGAAGAGGTCTTTGAAGCGGCCGTCATAGCGCTTGAGGATCGTGTTCTTGGTCGACATGTAGACGGGGAAGCCGCGGTCGAGGCCGTAGCGCATCGAGGCGCGGGCGAACTCCCGGATCGAGTCGTCGAGGTTGTACATCGCCATTGCGATGCCGCCGCCGGGGAAGTCGTAGACGTCGAGCTCGACCGGCTCGGAACCGTCCTTGGGCGTGTAGGTCATGGTCAGCGTCCCCTCGCCCGGCACCACCAGGTCGGTGGCGCGGTACTGGTCGCCGAAGGCGTGGCGGCCGATCACGATCGGCTTCGTCCAGCCGGGGACGAGCCGCGGGATGTTCGAGATCACGATCGGCTCGCGGAAGATGACGCCGCCGAGGATGTTGCGGATCGTCCCGTTCGGCGAGCGGTACATCTCCTTCAGACCGAACTCCTCGACCCGCGCCTCGTCGGGGGTGATCGTCGCGCACTTGACGCCGACACCGTGGCGCTTGATCGCTTCCGCCGCCTCGACCGTGATCCGGTCTTCGGTCGCGTCGCGGCTCTCGATCCCGAGGTCGTAGTACTCGAGCTCGACGTCGAGGTAAGGAAGGATCAACTGCTCTTTGATGAACGACCAGATGATCCGGGTCATCTCGTCGCCGTCGAGCTCGACGACCGGGTTCTCAACCTTGATCTTCGCCACCGAGCGGCGATGCTATCTGGGTTCCCGTCTGGCTGACCGGCCAGGGCATGTCACAATCGCCGGTGGATGGCCACGGTCGAACGCCCCAGCTTCGGTACGCACGAGGTGGCCAACCAGCCGCCGCCGCTGGTTGACTACAACGTCTTCGAGAGCGACACCGTGCTGGTCGAGGCGGTCAAGCGCGAGGGCGCGGGGTGGGACCTGGAGCGGATCGCGGCGGCGGGTGAGTACGCGGGCAGCGAGGCGGCTCAGGAGCTCGGTCGGCTCGCCAACGAGAACGGGCCGATGCTGAAGACCCACGACCGCTACGGCAACCGCGTCGACGTCCCCGAGTTCCATCCCTCCTGGCACGAGCTGATGGTGGTCGGGGTCGGCTTCGAACTTCACTCCTCACCCTGGAAGGACCCGCGGCCGGGCGCCCACGTCGCCCGCGGTGCTGCCTTCATGTGCATGTCCCAGGCCGAGGCCGGGATCGGCTGCCCGATCTCGATGACCTACTCGGTGATCCCGGCGCTGCGCACGCAGCCGGAGCTGGCCGCCGAGTGGGAGCCGCGCTTCCTCTCCGCCACCTACGATCCGGCGAACGCGCCGGCGCCGCAGAAGAACGGCGCCCTCGCCGGGATGGGGATGACCGAGAAGCAGGGCGGCACCGACGTCCGCGCCAACACCACCGTCGCCCGCCCGGTCAACGGCGGCGGACCGGGGGCCGAATACGAGCTGACCGGCCACAAGTGGTTCATGTCGGCGCCGCAGTGCGACGCCTTCCTCGTCCTCGCCCAGGCCGACGGCGGCATCTCCTGCTTCCTCTTCCCGCGCTGGACCCCGGACGGCACCCGCAACCGCTTCCGCCTGCAGCGCTTCAAGGACAAGCTCGGCAACCGCTCCAACGCCTCCAGCGAGATCGAGTTCGACGCCGCCTCCGCCTGGCTGGTCGGCGAGGAGGGCGCCGGGGTGCGGACGATCATCGAGATGGTCAACCACACCCGACTCGACTGCGTCCTCGGCGGCGCCACCGGGATGCGGGCGGGGGTCGCCCAGGCGATCCACCACGCCGGCCATCGCTCCGTCTTCGGCCGCGAGCTGGTCGAGCAGCCGCTGATGCGGAACGTCCTCGCCGACCTCGCGATCGAGTCCGAGGCGGCGACGATCTCGGCGTTGCGCCTCGCCCGCGCCTACGACGAAGCGATCGCCGGCGACGAAGAGGCGGCGCAGCTGAAGCGGGTCGCCAACGCCGTCCTCAAGTACTGGATCTGCAAGCGAGCGGTAGTCCACGCCGGCGAGTCGCTCGAGTGCCTCGGCGGCAACGGCTACGTCGAGGAGTCCGGCCTGCCCCGCCTCTTCCGCGAGAGCCCGCTGAACTCGATCTGGGAGGGCTCCGGCAACGTCCAGTGCCTCGACGTCCTCCGTGCCATGGTCAAGAGCCCCGCCTCCGTCGAGGCCTTCTTCGCCGAGGTCGCCGAGGGCGCCGCCGCAGAGCCGCGCCTGCAGGAGTTCACCGCCTCCCTACGCGATGACCTCCCCGGCGACCTCGAGACGATCGAGTTCCGCGCCCGCCGCGTCGTCGAGCGCATGGCCCTCGCCCTCCAGGCCTCCCTCCTCGTCCGCTACGGCGACGAAGCCGTCGCCGACGCCTTCTGCGCCTCCCGCCTCTCCGGCGACTGGGGCCAGACCTTCGGCACGCTGCCGGCCGGCACCGACTTCGGCCGCATCATCGAGCGCCACCGCGCCGTCGCGTAGCTCAATCCGCTTCACCAGACGCCGGCTCCAAGTTGCTCGCGGCGCTGGCCCAGGAGGCGGCCGACACGTTCCATGACCTTTCGCGGTTCGCGTTCGAAGCGGTAAGCAGTCACGCGCGTCAGCTCGACACCGGCGAGCTTTAGATCCTCATCTCGGCGACGGTCTTCCTCAAAGGGTTCGACCGCGCCGTGCGTCGCGTAGACGTCGAGTTCCACCCCGAACCGAAGCTCCGGCCAGTAGACGTCGAGCTCGTAACCCGCCGCGCTGAAGTTCGTAGCGAACGCAGGCAGCCCCATCTGCTCGGCGAGCGCAACGAATTCCCGCTCGAACTCAGAGCGGGTGAGCCGAGGCGGTTCGTAGATGGCAAGCGCCCTGCTCAGCGACGCGGCGCCTCGGTGGCCCTGGTTACGGGAGAGGACGGAGCGGAAGTCGGTCAGGTCGAAGACCCGCAGCTCCTCGGAGCGGCGAATGAGCCGACGCAGGTTGCGAAAGCGAAGCACCGCCGCGAGGTCCAGGGCGGTGCGGGCGACAGCGGTGACTGGGATTCCCTCCGCGAAACCTCTGTCGGCCTCGATGAGAGTCCGCGAGTGATGGTTGCGAATCGAGCCGCGACGCCTGCGGGGTAGGGGAGTCGTCACATGGATCGGATTCGGTCTGGTCGGGATCAGCCCGAGCAGCCAGCCGGCCGAGTAGTGGCTCAGCAGCGAACCCGGCCCCGAAGCCACCACGGCGGCCAGGCACCACCCATGCAACGACAGATTGGCGTGACCAACGGCGAAGACCCCCTGATGGAGTCGATGAAGACGTCCCCCCTCCACCGCGCGTTGAACGGATCTATGGGAAAAGCCGAGATACCGCAGCTGCCGAATCGAGACGACGCCGTGTTGACGAACGGCTAGCGCCGCCAAACGACGACCCCGCGGCAGAGCTTTTGTACCCATAAGGTTGAAAAGCTCTGCCGCGCCGGGGTTCTCCCCCCGGGCGGGGCGATTCGTTGCGGACTACGCGGAGGTTCGGGCGCCGGTGGCGTCGCGGAGGGCTCTTCCTACCTGCTCGACGGTGATTACGCCTGAGAGGCGGCCATCCGCGTCGACCGCCATCAAGGCCCCTAGGCGGCGGAGGTTCTGGTTGGCGAGGAGGGCGTCCAAAGGGGTGTCGTCGCGGACGTAGAGGCCGATGTCGTGGTCGACGTATTCGGAGACGTGGGAATTGGAACGGGAGATCTCGGGCACCTCGTCGGCGCGGTCGCGCTCGATCAGGCCGAGGAAGCGGCGGCCGGCGTCGACCACCGGGAACCAGGGCCAGCGGTAGCGGAGGAAGTATTCGTCGAGGGCCTGCTCGACGCTGAGGTCGCCGGGGATCGTCACCGGCTCGCGGTCCATCACGTCGGCGACGCGGACGTCGCCGATGCGGCTGCCCAAGGTCGTCTGCATCGCGGCGCCGCGGGCGGAGCCGTTGATCACCATTCCGATCAGCGCCAGCCAGATGCCGCCGAAGGCGTTGCCGCTGAAGGCCCAGGCGAGGCCGAGGCCGATGAAGAGGTAGCCGAAGACGCGACCGAGGTTGGCGGCGAAGCGGGTCGCTGAGTTGCGGTTCCCCGACCGCTTCCAGGCGATCGCGCGGGCGACGCGGCCGCCGTCCATCGGATAGGCGGGCAGGAGGTTGAAGACGAGGACGAGGATGTTGATCGTCACCAACCAGGCGACCAACGCCATCGGGCCGGAGACGTCGGAACGGCTCTCCAGCAGGACCGCCTCCTGGAACCCGGTCCAGCCGGAGGCGGCGATCCCGGCAACGCCGAGGACGATCGCGATCAGGGCGGTGACGGCGGGGCCGGCCAGCGCCACCTTCATCTCGGTCCCGGGCGAGTCGGCTTCGCGGTCCATCCGCGCCATCCCGCCGAAGATCCAGAGCTGGATGCTGGAGATCCCGATCCCGTTGCGCATCGCGACGATCGCGTGGCCGAACTCGTGCAGGAGGATCGAGCCGAAGAAGCCGACGGCGCTGAGCAGGGCCAGCACGAACGGCGTGCTTCCCCCTTCCCCGAGCAGGTCTTCGAAGAAGTCGGCCATGTAGAGGATGACCAGGAAGAGGACGATGAACCAGGACCAGTCGACGGTGACCTTGATCCCGCGGAAGTGGAAGAGGGTTATCTGCCCACCGCCGAACATTCGCCCATGGTAAGCGGCTAGGTTCCGAAACCATGGCCGGCGAAGCGAATTGGTTGCGCGAGCGCCTCGAAGAACTGGAGCGGATCGAGCGCCCGTCCGCCTCCGACGGCGAGCGCCAGGCGGCCGAGTGGTTGGTCGGGCAGTTCGCGGAGCTTGGCGCCGAGGCGCGGATCGAGGCCGAGGACGCCCACGGCACCTACTGGTGGCCGCTCGGGATCGGTGCCGCGCTCGGCGCGCTCGGGGCGATCGCCGCATTGCGCGGCCGGCGCCTGCTCGGGACGCTGCTGGGAGCCTTCGGCGCAGCCGGGATCGCCGACGACTTCCCGCCGGGCAAGCGACGCCTGCGCAAGATCCTGCCCCGGCGCACCACCTACAACGTCGTCTGCGAGCTCGGCGATCCGCAGGCCGAGCGCACGGTGGTGCTCATCTCCCACCACGACGCCGCCCATTCGGGCCTCGTCTTCCACCCCGCGATACCGGACCTCGCCGCCCGCTACGGGCTGACCGAGAAGACCGACACCAGCCCGCCGTTGATGGCGCCGGTGGTCGGCGGCCCGGTGCTGGCCGCCCTCGGCGCCGCCACCGGCCGCAGGCTGCTGAGCAAGATCGGCCTCTTCCTCGGCCTCGGCTCGGTCGCCGCGATGACCGACATCGGCGTCCGCAAGTCCGTCCCCGGCGCCAACGACAACGGCACCGCCGTGGTCGCGCTGCTGGCGCTGGCGCAGCGCTTCCTCGCCGAGCCGCCGCAGGGGGTCCGCGTCGTCCTCCTCTCGACCGGCTCGGAGGAGAGCTTCAGCGAGGGGATCAAGGCCTTCGGCGAGCGCCACTTCGACTCGCTGCCGCGCGAGAGCACCTTTTTCCTCTGCCTGGAGACCCTCGGCGCCACCCATCTGCTCGCCCTCAAGGGCGAGGGCTTCCTGAAGATGCGCGACTACCCACCCCGCGCCCTCGCCTTCGTCGAAGGCATCGCCGGAGAGCTCGGCATCTGGCTCTACCCCAACCTCCGAACCTACAACGGCACCGACGCCCTCGAGTCCCGGGTGGCCGGCTACGAAACCGTCGCCCTCTGCAGCTGCACCGACCACAAGCAGCCGGGCCGCTACCACTGGCCCAACGACACCGCGGAGAACGTCAACTTCGACACCCTCCAGCGAGCGATCACCCTCTCCGACGCGGCTGTTCGGCGTCTCGGCGAGCGCTGGCTCTAACGGCACGAACGTGACGAATTACAAAGTGACGAATCCCGACTACGTGCTCGGGATTTCGCGCTATAGCATCCGCCCCCGTGCCATCCCATGACGTTCTCGTAATCGGGGCCGGACTCGCCGGCCAGCGGGCCGCCCTCGCCGCCGCCGAGGAAGGCGTATCGGTCGGGATCATCAGCAAGGTTCACCCGGTCCGCTCCCATTCCAACGCCGCCCAGGGCGGCATCAACGCGGCGCTGAATCCCGGCGACTCCTGGGAGTCCCACGCCTTCGACACGATCAAGGGCTCGGACTACCTCGGCGACCAGGACGCGGTTGAAATCATGACCCGCGAGGCGCCGGAGGAGATCCTCCACCTCGAGCACCTCGGCGTCACCTTCCACCGCAACGAGGAAGGCAAGCTCGGCACCCGCGCCTTCGGCGGCGCCTCCGCCGCCCGTACCTACTACGTCGCCGACATCACCGGCCAGGCGATCATGCACGTGCTCTACGAGCAGCTGATGAAGTACTCCGAGCAGATCGCCCGCTACGAGGAGTGGTTCTGCAGCTCCCTGGCGATCGATGAGAACGGCGAGTGCTGCGGCGTCGTCACCCGCAACGTCGCAGACGGCTCGATGGAGCTCTTCCAGGCGAAGAGCGTGATCCTCTGCACCGGCGGCAACGGGATGGTCTGGAAGCCGTCCACCAACGCCCTGATCTGCACCGGCGACGGGATCGCGATGGCCTACCGCGCCGGCGCCAAGCTGATGGACATGGAGATGATCCAGTACCACCCGACGACGCTGGCGGGCAAGGGCTTCCTGATCACCGAGGGCGCCCGCGGCGAGGGCGCCCACCTCCTCAATGCCAACGGCGAACGCTTCATGGAGAAGTACGCCCCGAACAAGATGGAGCTGGCCTCGCGCGACGTCGTCTCCCGCGCCGAGCAGACCGAGATCAACGAGGGCCGCGGCTTCCCGGACGGCACCGTCGCGCTCGACATCACCGTCGTGCCGAAAAAGCGCGTGCACGAGGCGCTGCGCGAGATCGTCCTCGTCGGCCGCGACTTCGCCGGCGTCGACATCACCCGCGAACCGATCCACATCAAGCCGGGCAACCACTACACGATGGGCGGCGTCAAGACCGATGTCGACGGCCGCACCGACATCCCCGGCCTCTACTCGGCCGGCGAGACCGCCTGCGTCTCGGTCCACGGCGGCAACCGGCTCGGCGCCAACTCGCTCCTGGACACGCTGATCTTCGGCAAGCGCAGCGGCCGCGACGCCGCCGCCCGCGCCAAGCGGACCGACTACTCCCACATCTCGCGCAAGGTGCTCGAGGACGAGGAGGCGCTGATCGCCGACATTGTCAGCCGCGAGAAGGGCTCCGGCCGCCGCATCTCCGAGATCAAGCTCGAGCTGGGACAGACGATGGACGCCAAAGTCGCCGTCTTCCGCGACGAGGCCGGGATCACCGAGGCGCTGGAGATCGTTCGCCGCCTCAAGGAGGAGGCGAAGACCGCCTACATCGACGACCACGGCAGCGTCTTCAACCAGGATCTGATTGCCGCAATCGAGCTTGGGTACATGCTCGACAACGCCGAGTGCACCTGCGTCGCCGCGCTGGAGCGCAAGGAGAGCCGCGGCGCCCAGTACCGCACCGACTTCCCGGAGCGAAACGACGAGGAGTGGCTCAAACACATCGACCTCGAGCTGACCGACGACGGACCCGAGATCTCCTATTCAGAGGTCACGATCACCCAGTGGGAACCGCAAGAGAGGACCTACTAATGGCCGATTACACGATCAAAGTCCGCCGGTTCCAGCCAGAGCGCGGCGAGGGGCCCTACTGGGATGAGTTCAACGTCGACCTCGATCCCTCGCTCTCGGTCCTAGACGGGCTGCTGCAGGTGAAGGACCGCGAGGACGGTTCGCTCGCCGTCCGCTGCTCCTGCCGCGCCGCGATCTGCGGCTCCTGCGGGATGAAGATCAACGGCCAGTCCGGTCTCGGCTGCAAGACCCAGATCGGCGAGGCCCAGGAGCTGGCCGACAAGCAGGCGAGCGCCACCGGCGCCGGCGGCGAGGGCAACTCGATCGTGATCGAGCCGATGGGGAACATGCCCGTGATCAAGGACCTGATCACCGACATGGAGTCAACCCACTGGAAGAAGATCCGCCGCGTTACCCCGTGGCTTCTGCCGCACGGCGAGCCGCCCGAGCGCGAGTACGTGGTCGAGCCGGAATCGATGATCGACATCACCCAGTCGATGGCCTGCATCCAGTGCGGCGCCTGCGTCTCCTCCTGCCTCTCGATGGAAGCCGACCCCGAGTTCATCGGGCCGGCGGCGCTGGCGAAGGCCTACCGCTTCGTCGGCGACCCGCGCGACGGCCAGCACG
>Ga0184624_10000036_pt1 | contig 34392 bp, 36 predicted proteins | sample PLM3_5_b1_FD_133157 | JGI IMG/M metagenome (GOLD analysis project Ga0184624, IMG submission 133157) | Groundwater sediment microbial communities from an aquifer in East River, Colorado, USA - PLM3_5_b1 | ecosystem: Environmental > Terrestrial > Soil > Riparian zone | place: USA: East River...
CCCGTGTCCAGCAAGGAGCTCACCGAGCGGCTGCTCACGGAGGTCGAGCGGCTCAACGCCGAGCTGGCCCCGGACGGCCGCGTTCTCGTGCGGCCGTCTGGCACTGAGCCTGTTGTACGCGTGCTCGCGGAGGCCTCCGCGCAGGAGAAAGCGGACAGCCTCTGTGCTAGCATCGCGACGCTCGTAGCATCCGAGCTCGGCTGACCGCACCCGACGATGGGAGCGGACAGGAGGCCGGGCTTGTCGCGCTTTCGGAGAGGAATTTCCGGAGAAACGGGGGATACTTCAGACCTATGTGCGGGATCATCGGATACGTCGGAACCCGGATCGCACAGCCGATCCTCCTGCAAGGCCTCGAGCGGCTCGAGTATCGGGGCTATGACTCCGCCGGCCTCGCGCTCGTCGAGAACGGGAAGCTCGCCGAGATCCGCGCAGTCGGCAACCTCAGCGAACTGAAGGACGCCGCGGCGAACAGCAAGTCACTGGCGACGACTGGCGTCGGGCACACGCGCTGGGCGACGCACGGCCGCGTCTGCGCAGAGAACGCACACCCGCTTACGGGGTGCCTGCAGGGCGACATCGACCTCGTCCTCAACGGCATCGTCGAGAACTATCGTGAGCTGAAGGCGTCGCTAGTCGAGGAGGGCCACACGTTCTCGTCCGAGACCGACGCCGAGGTCATCTCCCACCTCGTCGAGCGGCACTACAAGGGGGATCTCGTCTCTGCGGTGCGCGCCGCCTACGCCGAGCTGGAAGGGCACTTCGCTTTTGTCGTCCTCCACCGCGAGCACCCGAAGCTGATCGTAGGCGCCCGGCACCAGTGCCCGCTGCTCGTGGGCGTCGGCACGGGAGAGATGTTCCTCGCGTCCACGGCGGCCGCCTTCCTGGGCGATACGAAGCGCGTCCAGATCATCGAGGACGACGAGATCGTCGCTGTGAGGCCGGAGGGGGCGACCTTCTGGACGGTTGACGGCGAGGAGGTCTTCCGGACCGTCGACCAGGTCAACTGGGACATCGAGGCGGCCGAGAAGGGCGGCTTCGAGACGTTCATGCTCAAGGAGATCTACGAGCAGCCGGACGCGATCGAGGAGACGATCGGTGACCGGATCCGCCACGGGCGGCTCGAGCTCGACGGGCTGGGGCTCGACGACGACGAGATCCGCAACCTGCGGCGCATCGTCATCGTCGCCTGCGGTACGGCGTATCACTCCGGTGTCGTCGCGCGGTACGCGATTGAGGAGTGGGCGCGCATTCCCGTCGAGCACGACATCGCGAGCGAATGGCGCTACCGCAATCCCGTGCTGTCCAGGGACACGCTCGTCATCGGCATCACCCAATCGGGTGAGACCGCCGACACGCTCGCTGCGATGCGGCTCGCCCGGGAGTCCCGCGCGCGAACGCTCGCCGTCACGAACATGATGGGCACGCAGATCACGCGTGAGGTGGACTCGGTGCTCTACACGCGGGCGGGGCTCGAGATGAGCGTCGCGGCGACAAAGACGTTCACGTCGCAGGTCTCGCTCTTCTACCTGCTCGCGCTGAAGCTCGCCCAGGTGCGAAAGACGCTGCCGGAGGAGGAGATCGCGGCGCTGCTCGAGGAGGTTCACGAGCTGCCGGCGAAGATGGCGTTCTTCCTCGCCGGCGATCACCCCATCGACGAAGTTGCGCAGCGCCACTACGACAAGCCGTTCTTCCTCTTCCTGGGGCGCAACGTGGGTCTCCCGGTGTGCCTCGAGGGCGCGCTGAAGCTCAAGGAGCTCTCGTACATCCCCACCGAGGCGTACTCGGCGGGGGAGATGAAGCACGGGCCGATCGCGCTGCTCGACGACTCGACACCCGTCGTCTGCGTGGCGACCGACGGGCCAATCCTCGAGAAGATGCTCTCCAACGTCGAGGAGGTGCGCGCCCGCGGGGCGCAGACGATCGGGATCGCCACCGCCGGGAGCAAGCGGGTGGCCGAGGTCGCCGACGAGACGATCGAGGTCGCCGCGACCGACTGGATCCTGCAGCCGATCGTCGCGATCCTGCCGCTGCAGCTGCTCGCCTACGACATCGCCCGCAAGCGCGGCCTCAACGTTGACCAGCCACGGAACCTGGCCAAGACCGTCACCGTCGAGTGACAATTCGTCCGGCCGCCGGCCGGTCGGGTGAACTCGTCCAAAACGGTCGCTAGGATGCCCGCCTCCGTGAAGCTTCGTCTCCTTCTCCCGGTCCTCCTCGTGGCCCTCGCCGCGCTCGTCGTCGCCGGTTGCGGCGGCTCAGACGACGGCGGCAGCGGCGAAACCGACCCGGCGAGCATCGCCCCGGCGAAAGCGCCGGTCTTCATCGGCTTCACCGTCCGGCCCGAAGGCGAAACGAAGGAGAACATCGAGGCGCTGGCGCAGAAGATCGCCGGTGTCGACAACCTCGGCGAGCTGATCATCGGCGAACTCGAAAGCGAGGCCGCCGACGAAGGCGAAGAGTTCGACTACCAAAAAGAAGTCGAGCCGTGGCTCGGGGAGGAAGGCGGCATCTTCCTCCAGGACTACGAAGAGGAAGACTTCGAAAGCTACGGCGCCGCGATCCAGACCTCAGACGAAGACGCCGCCCGCGACTTCGTCAACGAGAAGATCGAGGCCGACAAGGACGAATCCGCCGAGGACGGCTCCTACGAGGGCGTTGACTTCAAGGTCCAGGAGGACGAAACGACGATCGGCGTCTTCGACGGCCTAGTCGCCTTCGCCGAAGACGAAGCGACCTTCAAAGCGATGGTTGACGCCTCCGACGGCGAGAACCTCGCCGGTGACGAGGACTTCAGCGCCGCCATCTCCCAGGCGCCGGAGGACAGCGCCGCCGACGTCTTCGCCGACATCGGGGGCCTGATCGAAGAAAACGGCGGCGAGATCGACGCCGAAACCGAAACCTTCCTCGACGCCGTCGGGATCGAGCCGGACGAAGCGACCGCCGTCGCCAGCCTCGTCCCCGGCTCCGACCAGATCGAGATCGACCTCAGCACCGACCTCAGCGGCGACAATCCGCCTTCGGGCGACGCTTCCGAGCTGCTCGGCTCGCTTCCCGCCACCTCGGTCGCCGCCTTCGCCTCGGCCGAATTCGGCAAGCGTTTCAACGAAGGCATCGACCAGATCGACAAGGAAGGGATCCCGGGCGAGATCCCGCCGAACCAGCTGAAGAAGACGCTGAAGCAGGCTGGCATCGACCTCGAATCGATCGCCTCCTCGATCGGCGACGTCGGCGGCTACGTGACCGGCAACAGCGAAAAGACCCTTGGCGGCGCCGTGATCATGACCACCGATGACGAGACGCAGGCGAAGAACACGGTCGACAACATCGGCCTCTTCCTGCGCTCGACCGGCACCTCCGGTATCACCACGATCAGCGAGGGCGCCAGCGGCTTCTCGATCCGCGACGCCGAACTCGGCCGGCAGCCCGTGGTCGTCGTCGCCAAAGGCGCCCGGATCGCGATCGGCTACGGCCTTGCTCCGACCCTGGCGAGCTTCCAGGAATCCGGCAAGACCCTCGCCGACGCGGCTCCGTACAAGGAAGCCCTCGCGGCCCTCGGCAGCACCCCGCCGGCGATGTTCGTCGACGGCCCCTCGGCGCTTCGTCTCGCCAAGAACCTGATGCCGGGTGACGAAGGGTTCGAAGAAGCGGAGCAGTACCTGCGGAAGATCGATTACCTGGCGCTGGGGTCTGAAGCTTCGGATGAGCTTGCTACGGCGAAGCTGATCGTCGGCGTCAAGTAGCGACGTTCTGGCGTTTGGCGGTAGGGAGGGACGGGTGTCCCCTGGCCTTCCTGGGTTCCTCGCCGGGAGCTCGCATCTCTCTATGAGTGGATAGGGCGAGGAACATGACGCCGGTCGGCCAGGGGACACCCGTCCCTCCTTGCGACAGTGTCTGTCGTTCGGTCATAGGCTGAAGGGATGGAGGCTTGGCTGAGGCCGCTGTTCGACGCTGAGGGCATGCGGGGGGTTGATCGGTGGGCGATTGAGGAGCGGGGGGTTTCTTCGGTCGAGCTGATGGAGGCTGCTGGGCGGGCTGTGGCTGAGGCCGTAGCTGAGCTGGCGCCTCAGGGGCCTGTGCGGGTTGTTTGTGGGAAGGGGAACAACGGGGGGGATGGGTTCGTTGCCGCACGGTTGCTGCGGGCGATGGGGTTCGTGGTCGAGGCTCTTTTGTTGTGGCCGGGAGAGGAGCTGCGGGGGGATGCGGGGATCAACTACGAGAGGTTCGGGGGGGACCTCCTGGAGGGGGACGCCGCCGGCCGACTTGTTGGTTCGGGTGTGGTCATCGATGCGATCTTTGGGACCGGGTTCGAAGGGGCGCCGCGGGGGCGTGCTGCGGCTGCGATCGGGGCGATCAATGGGTGCGGGGCGCCGGTGGTTGCTTGCGACATTGCCTCCGGGGTGGATGCTTCGAGCGGCGAGGTTGAGGGAGAGGCGGTTCAGGCTGATGTAACCGTCAGCTTTCACGCGGCCAAGGTTGGGCAGCGGGTTGCGCCTGGGAAGTGGCACACCGGCGAATTGCGGGTGGTTCCGATCGGGATTCCCGATGGCGCGCCCGGTGAGCCTGCGGCGGGGGAGATTGACCCGGCGGTCCTTGCTCTGGCGCCGCCCCGCGGCCCTCACTCGACCAAGTTCACCTCGGGTCAGGTGGCGATCGCCGGTGGCTCGCGGGGGCTGACGGGCGCCGTGCGGATGGCTTCGCTGGCGGCGATCAGGGCCGGGGCGGGCTATGCCACCGTTGCTGTCCCCGCCGATCTCAACCTCGTCTTCGAGATCGCCCAGCCGGAGGTGATGTCGGTCGCCTGCCCCGGCGGTGACGGCTGCCTGGTGCCTGCGTCGGAAAAGGCGGTTCTGCGTGCCTTCGAGCGGGCTGCGGCGGGCATCTTCGGCCCTGGCTTGGGGAAGGACCCCGGTTCCTTCCAGCTCGCGCGCGACGCGGTGCCGAAGATCGAGGCTCCGCTCGTCCTCGACGCCGACGGTCTCAACGCCTTCGCCGGCCGGCTCGGGGACCTGGCCGGCCGCAGCGCCCCGACGGTCCTCACCCCGCACGCGGGGGAGCTCGGCCGGTTGCTCGAATGCGGCTCCGAGGCGGTCGACGCCCACCGCCTCGCCACCGCCCAAGAGGCGGCCTCGGCGGCGGGGGCGATCGTGGTCCTCAAGGGCGAGGACACGATCGTCACCGACGGCTCCCGCACCGCGGTCAACGCGATCTCCGCACCCGCGCTCGCCACCGCCGGCAGCGGCGACGTCCTCTCGGGCATGACCGCCGCCTTCCTCGCCCGCTTCGACGACCCGTTCACCGCCGTCTGCGCTGCAGTCGCCGGGCACGCCCGGGCCGGAGTCGACGCCGCCGCCCGTGTCGGTGTCGCCGAGTCGGTGATCGCCACCGATGTGATCGACTCGATCGCCGCCGGGATACGCCCCGACTGGCCGGTCGAATAACCTCGCGGCCATGAAGACCGCTGGTGAAATCATGGACCGCGAGGTCCCAACGGTTACGCCCGACGACGACGCGCGGGCGGCGATCGACCTGCTCGCGAAAAGCGATCTCGGTGCGATCCCGGTGGTCGACAGCGCCAACCAGGTGGTCGGGATCGTCAGCGAGTCCGACCTGATCCTCAGCGAGGAGGAGTCCGATCTCCACCTGCCGCACTACCTAAACATCATGGGCGGGATCGTCTTCGTCGGCTCGATGAAGGGGTTCGAGGAGCGGCTCGAGAAAGCGTTCGCGACCAAGGTCTCGGAGCTGATGACCGCCGACCCGATCGTCGCCCACGACTACGAGGCGGTCGACCGGGTGGCGAAGAAGATCGCCGACGAGCACCACAACCACCTGCCGGTGATCGACGCCGACGGGAACCTGGCCGGCATGGTCACCAGGGCCGACGCGCTCGCCGCTCTGGTCGCCGACCCGGAGTAGCCAGATGGAGCGGGCTCTCGCCCGGATTGACTTCGACGCCGTCCGCGCCAACTGCGCGCGGCTCGCCGCCGAGTTCAGCGACGGGGCCGAGCTCTGCGCCGTCGTCAAGGCCGACGGCTACGGCCACGGCGCCGACGGCTGCGCGGCGGCAGCGGTCGACGGCGGGGCGACGCGGCTGGCGGTGGCGACGGCGAGCGAGGCCGAGCAGATCGGCCGCCGCTTCCAGCACGTGCCCCTACTGACGATGGGCGCGCTGACGGCCGAGGAGGTCGACTCCGTGATCTCGGCCGGCTCGGAGCTGGCGGTCTGGCGCGAGGACTTCCGTCGCGTAATCGCCGCCCGGGCACGGGCGCACGGCCACCGGGCCCGGGTCCACGTCAAGTACGACAGCGGCATGGGAAGGCTCGGAAATCCCGATCCGGCCGAGGTGGTGGAGCTGGCCCGCGCCTGCGCCGCCGATCCGAACCTCGAGCTGGCCGGGGTCTGGACCCACTTCGCCACCGCCGACGAACTTGACTCCGATTACTTCGATGAGCAGCTACAGCGCTTCGACGGCGTTGCGAGGGCGGTCAAGGCTGAACATCCGGGAGCGATCGCCCACGCCGCCAACAGCGCCGCCGTCCTGCGGGACCAGCGCTCCCACTACGACATGGCCCGCTGCGGCGTCGCCATCTACGGGCTCGACCCCTTCCAGCGCGACCCCGCCGAGCAGGGACTGCGACCGGCGTTGTCGCTGCGCTCACACGTCGCCGACGTCAAGCGCTTTCCCGCCGGCGCCAGCGCCGGCTACGGCCGCAAGTGGAAGGCCGAGGTCGACACCTGGGTGGGCGTGATCCCGCTCGGCTACGGCGACGGCGTCCGTCGCGCCCTCAGCAACAACGCCGAGGTCCTGGTCGGCGGCCGGCGCCACTCGCTCGTCGGCACCGTCTCGATGGACAACATCACGATCGACCTCGGCCCCGAGACCGAGGTCGAGCCCGGCGACGAGGCGGTTCTGATCGGCAGCCAGGGGGAGGAGACGATCCTCGCCGAGGAGCTCGCTGGCCGTCTGGAGACGATCAACTACGAGGTGACCTGCGCGATCTCGCCGCGGGTGCCGCGCCGCCCCGCTTGACCGGGGCGGTTTTGTATCCCCATGGTTGAGAAAAGCGCCCAGTCCCTCGCCGCCGCGCCGGTCGTCGCTGCGGTTCGCGGTGCGCTGGGCGACGCGGAGGGGGCATGGATCGTCGGCGGCGCGGTGCGCGATGCCGCTCTCGGGCGCGAGGTCGCCGATCTCGATCTCGCCGTGGCCGCCGACCCGGGAACCGTCGCCAAGGCGATCGCCTCAGGGCTGCAGGAGCACGCCTTCGAGCTCTCGGCCGAGTTCGGGACCTGGCGGGTGGTGGCCAAGCGTCACGGCTGGCAGATCGACGTCACCGCGCTGCGGGGGGAGACGATCGAGGCCGACCTGGCGGAGCGTGACTTCACGATCGGCGCGATCGCGGCGCCGCTCGGCGGCGGCGAGCTGCTCGATCCCTATGCCGGCCTCACCGACCTCGCCGACCGTCGCCTCCGCGCCGTCTCGGACCGCAGCTTCGAGGACGACCCGCTGCGGCTGCTGCGGGCGCCGCGCCTGGCCGCCGAGCTGGAGCTGGAGATCGAGCCACGCACGGCAGACCTCGCCCGTTCGACCGCGGCCCGCGCCGCCGAACCGGCGGGGGAGAGGCAGCTGGCCGAGCTGCGCCAGCTGATGGGTGGACCGAATCCTCTCCGCGGGTTGGAGCTGATGGGCGAGCTCGGCGTCACCGCCGTCGTCCTCCCCGAGGTCGAGACCCTGCGCGGGGTCGAGCAGGGTCCCAACCACCACCTCGACGTCTACGACCACACGATCGCCGTGCTCGAGCACACGCTCGAAGTCGAGGCCGACCTCGAGCGCTTCGCCGGCGAGCGCGCCGCCGAGGTCGAGGCGCTGCTCGACGAGCCGCTTGCTGATGAGATCAGCCACCGGACCGCGCTCCGCTTCGGCGCCCTCTTCCACGACATCGCCAAGCCGGCGACGAAGGCCGAGTTCAAGGGGTTCGTCGGATTCAAGGGCCACGACCAGGTGGGAGCGGAGGTGATCGCGGGGATCTGCAAACGCCTGCGGGCCAGCCGCCGCCTCACCCAACACCTGCAGGGCCTGACCCTGCACCACCTCCGCCTCGGCTTCCTGATCCCGGAGATGCCGCTGCCGCCGCGGCGCGTCCACGCCTACCTGCGGGCGACCGAACCGGTGGCCGTCGACGTCACCCTGCTGACCGTCGCCGACCGCCTCTCCGCCCGTGGCGCCGGGCCGATCGCCGCCCCGGAGATGGTCGCCGCCCACCTGCAGCTGGCCCGCGAGATGATCGCCGCCGCGCTCGACTGGCGGCGCGACGGACCGCCGCAGCCGTTGCTGCGAGGGGACGAGATCGCCGTCGAGCTCGGCATCGAGCCGGGGCCCGAGCTCGGTTCCGCGCTCGCCGAGCTGGAGGCCGCGCAGTACGCAGGCGAAGTGACGGATCGTGCAGGTGCGCTCCAACACCTGCGCCGTTAGATACGCTGCGGCCCGCATGGCCAAAGAGGAAAAGATCGAAATGGAGGGGGAGATCACCGAGGCTCTCCCCAACACGATGTTCCGGGTCAAACTGGACAACGGCCACGACGTGCTCGGCCACATCTCGGGAAAGATGCGCCGCCACTACATCCGCATCCTCCCCGGCGACCGCGTCAAGATCGAGCTTTCGCCCTACGACCTGGATCGTGGGCGGATTACCTACAGGTACAAATAGTCCGTCGGCGGCGGGTCCGCCAGCTCCGCGACTAGTGCTGACCAGGCGAAGTCCTTCGCCCCCATGCCTTTGCCGTCCCGCGGGTCGTAGTACTCGCGCAGGCCTTCGCGGGCGACTGCGCTGATGACGCCGTTGGCCAGCCGCTCCGCCTCCGCCTCGTAGCCGAGCCGGCGCAGGCCGAGCCAGACCAGCCAGGCCGAGTTGATCCAGGTCGGGCCGCGCCAGTAGCGACGGATCGGGCCGTGGCCGCCGCCGGGTTCGTAGCCGCGCTCCCCGACTGCCACCGAGGGCGGCGCCACCGGGGTCAGGAACTCGCTCTCGTCCAAGAGGTGCTCCTCGACCAGGCGCCGGCCGATCTCCTCCGGCAGGTCGGGCAGCGCCAGTGGCGCCAGCGAGGCCCAGGTCACGGTCCGCGGTCGCACGCCGCCCGGCTGCGCCTCGTCGACGAAGAGGCCGCGCCGCTCGTCCCAGAGGCGCTCGACCAGGGCCGGGGTCGCCGAGGGCTGGCCGCTCGCCTGCAGCGACAACGACCAGAGCGTGTTGACGAGCGCCTCGCAGAGAACCGGGTGGCCCGCCTCGCGGATGCGCCGCGCGTTCCAGCCGAGCCTGCGGTTGCGGTGGACGAGCAGCGGGAAGCCAATCCGGCCGTTCGCGCGCCAGCCCCAGACCTCTTCGAACTTCGGCGAGGCGTCGAGGCCGGACTCGTCCGGCTGGACGATCCAGAGCAGCCCGTCGCCTTCGAGGTCGCGGTTGGCCCGCAGCCACTCGATCTGCTTCGCGATTCGCGGCTCCTCGCTCGGGTCGCCGACGGCAATCCGCCAGGCCCAGGCGAGCAGCGGCGGCTGGATCGACTCGGTCTGCTCGGTCCTGCGGCTGGCGACGTTGTAGAAGAGCAGCCGCGCCCCGCGGACGTGGCTGCGCCAGAAGATCGTGTGGCCGAGGAACCCGTCCGGCCGCTGCAGCGCCAGCAGGCTCTCCAGCTCGGCCCGCGCGCGTCCCGGCTCGAAGCGCCGCCAGACGATCGCCGCGAAGCAGGAGTCCCAGTACCACTGCCAGGGGTAGCGACCGGGACTCGGCTCGGTGTAGCTGAAGTCAACCTCGCCGCGGCGGCCGACGACCCAGTTCTGCCGCAGCACCCGCTCGGTCTCGGCGAGGACGGTCTCGCGCTCAGACATTCGTGCGGCGCATCTCCCGCAGCGCCAGGGCCCCCAGCACCACCAGCAGCCCGGCGAGTGCCAGCAGTCCCGGCCAGGTGTCCGCCCAGGTGACGGAGCCGACGAACCCCTGGCGCGCCGCTTCGACCACGTGGGTAACGGGGTTGACTTCGGCGACCTTCTCCAGCCAGGGCTGCAGCAGTTCCAGCGGCGCGTAGGCGGGCGTCAGCAGGATCAGCCCCATCATCCCCGCTTGCATCAGCGGCGCCGCCGGCTGGGTCTTGTAGTGGAGGGCGAGCATCGAGCCCCAGCAGGCGGCGACGGCGGCCATCGCCGCGACCATCAGGTAGGTGACGAGGAGCCCGTCGAGGCCGGGCCAGGGGGCCCCGATCGCGAAGGCGATCGCCAGCACGAAGGTCGCCGGGACGAAAGCGCGGAGGCTGGCGGCGAGGACGTTGCCGGTGAGCAGGATCCAGCGCGGGGCGGGGGAGACGAGGAGGCGATCCACCCAGCCCTGCTCGTAGTCGCGGGCGAGGTTGACCCCGGCCGCGGCGCCGGTGAACCCGGCCCCCTGAAGCATGCTGACGGGGGCGATGAAGCTCACGTAGGAGTCGGCGTCGAAGCCGTTGAGATGGATCAGGCTGCCGAAGACGCCGTTCAGCCCGAGGAAGAAGATCGTCGGCGCCAGGACCCCGGGGATCGCGGCACCGGGGACCCGCACCAGCTCGTTCTTCGCCCGCGCGACCAGGGCGCCGATCGTCGCCAGGTTCGCGCGCCAGGGAGAGATCGCCGCCGCCTCCATCAGCCCACCCGCAGCCGGTGTCGCAGGGCACGGGCACTGAGCACGAGGCCGAGGACGACGATCCCGGCGATCGCCGCCACCGCCTCCAGCGTCTGGGTGAGGTCGATGCCGGCGATGATCGGCTCCCGCACCCCTTCGACGATGAAGCTGAGCGGGTTGTATTCGGCGATCGTCTTCGCCGGCTCGACCATCAGCTCCTGCGGGAAGAAGGCCGAGGAGAGGAAGAGGACGACGAGGACTACCGGGAAGAGCCCCTGGACGACGCTGGCGCTGCCGGTCCGCAGCGCGATCGCGGCGCCGATCCCGCCGACCGCGAGCGCCGAGCCGGTGATCAGCGCGATCGCCAGCAGCGCCCCCGGCACCCCGCCCTCGATCTCGGCGCCGAAGACGAGCCCGATCGCGAGGAACCAGAGCGCCGCGAAGAGGCCCAGCGCCGCCGTCCCCGCGAGGCGGCCGAGGACGATCGCGAAGCGGGGGATCGGCGAGGCGAAGAGGCGGTCGGTGAAGCCCATCTCGATGTCGACCGCGAAGGCGATGCCGCCGCTGTTGCCGGCCAGCATCATCGCCTGCATCATCGACCCGGCCAGCATGAACTGGAGGAAGCTCTGGACGGGCGGGAAGCCGGGCAGTTCGACCCCGGCGCCGGCCCCGCCGGTCTGGATCGCCAGCAGCAGCGTCGGGAAGACGATGATCGGGCTGATCAGCTGCGGCCGGCGGAAGGTCTGCCGGATCGAGCGCGCGCCCAGCGCCCCCACCACCCGCACCGTCCCCGCCAGGTCGCTCACGCCGGCGCCCGCTCCTCGCCGGCGTCCTCGCGCTCCTCGCCTTCGAGGTGGTGGCCGGTCTTGGCGACGAAGACGTCGTCCAGGGTCGGGCGCACGAGCTCCAGCCCTTCGACCTCGATTCCGGCTTCGTCGAGCGCCCGCACGACCCGCGGGATGTCGGCGCTGCCGTTCTCGACCTCGACCAGGACCCGCTTGCCGTCCTTCGGCGGCAGCAGCCGGCCGAGCTCGCCGCAGACCCGCTCGGCCTCGGCCACGGCGCCCTCGCCGACGATCAGCTCGACGTGGGGGTGGCCGATCTCGGTCTTCAGTTCCTCCGGCGTCCCCTCGGCGACGAGGCGGCCGCTGTCGATGATGCCGACGTTGTCGGCGAGCTGATCGGCCTCCTCGAGGTACTGGGTGGTGAGGAAGACGGTGGTGCCGTCGTCGTTCAGCGCCCGCACCTCCTCCCAGATCGTTTTCCGGCTGACCGGGTCGAGGCCGGTGGTCGGCTCGTCGAGAAAGAGCACGCGCGGTTCGTGGACGAGCGCCGCGGCGAGGTCGAGCCGGCGCTTCATCCCGCCGGAGTAGGCGCCGACGCGGCGGTCGGCGGCGGCGGCGAGGTCGACCCGTTCGAGCAGTGCGTCGGCGCGCTTGCGGCCCGCCGCGGGCGGCAGGCCCTGCGGCGTCGCCTGCAGCCGGATCAGCTCCCGTCCCGTCATCAGCGGGTCGAGCGCCGCTTCCTGCAGGGCGACCCCGATCGTCGCCCGCACCTGCCGCGCTTCGGCAACGACGTCGTGGCCGGAGACGCTCGCCGCGCCGCCGGTCGGCAGCAGCAGCGTCGTCAGCATCCGCACCGTCGTCGTCTTGCCGGCGCCGTTGGGGCCGAGGAAGCCGTAGATCTTGCCCTCGCCGACCTCGAGGTCGATCCCCTGTACCGCCTTGAAATCGCCGAAGGCCCGCTCCAGCCCCGCCACCGCGATCGCCGGCACTAGGCCTCCAGGGTCTCGGCTCCGCGCGCCGGCGGCGGCACCGCCTCGACCCAACGCCGCCCGTTTGCCTCCTCGAGCGCCTCGGCGGCATCGAGCAGAAGCTCGTCACGTCCCCAGACGGCCTGCAGCTGAAGGCCGATCGGTAGCCCGTCGGAGGAGCCGACCGGGACGCTGATCGCCGGGATTCCCGTCAGATTCGCCAGCGCCCCGCCACGGACGTTGGCTTCGTCGGCGGTGAGGGTGCCGGAGGGCAGCTCGACCATCGGCGCCTCCAGCGGCGGCGCCACCGCGGGGACGGTCGGCCAGGCGATCACGTCGACCTGCTCGAAGACCTCGGCCAGGGTGCGGCGCGCGAGCGTCCGCAACTGCTGGGCCTTGATCGTCGCCACCGCCGGCAGCAGCACCCGGTACTTGAGCAGGCCGCGACCGAGGGGGCTCAGCTCCGGGTCGAGGTTGTTGAGGCGCTCCGGCGTGATGCCCCCGAGGCTCTCGCTGTTGGCGATCAGGACGGTTGCCAGCGTCGCCGCCGCCAGTTCCGGCAGCTCGATCTCGCGGACCTCGCCGCCGGTGGCGCCGCGCAGATCCTCGATTGCCGTCTCGCAGGCCTCGCGCACGGCGGGGGCGACGTCCTCGGCAGGCTCGTCGCGGATCACGCCGATCCGCAGCGCCGGCGGCCTGCCCGCCCGCAGCTCTTCCCCGTACAGGACCGAGTCGAGCAGCCGGCAGTCGGCGGCGTCGGCGCAGAGGGCACCGGAGACGATCGTGGTCGAGAGCTCGGCCATGTGGTGGCCGGCCATCGCCGAGCGGCCGAAGGTGGGCTTGAGGCCGGTCAGCCCGCAGTAGGCGGCGGGGTAGCGGATCGAGCCGACCCCGTCGGCGCCGACCGCGCCGGCGACGAGGCGCGCGGCGACGGCCGAAGCAGGCCCGCTGGAGGATCCGCCGGGGCAGCGCTCGGTGTTCCAGGGATTGCGGGCCGGGCCATAGACCGAGACGTTGCCGGTGCTGCTGGCGCCGAGCTCGTGCATGTTGCCGACGCCGACGATCACCGCGCCCGCGTCGCGAAGGGCGCGGTAGGGGCCCGACTCGCCGGGCTCGGGGCTGGCGAGCATGTCGGCGGCGCCGAAGCGCTGCGCCCGCCAGGGCAGCGGCCACTCGTCCTTGATCACGATCGGGACACCGTGCAGGGGACCCTGCGGGGCGGAGGCGAGCATCTCCCGCGAGTGCTCCGGGAAGGTCTCGACGATCGCGTTCAGCGCCGGGTTGCGCTCCTCGATCCGCCGCAGCGTCGCCTCCAGCAGGTCGGCCGCGTCGGCTTCGCCGGCAGCGATCGCCTGCGCCTGCGCGCGCAACGGCAGGTCGAGCGCCTCGCTCATCGGCTCGGCGGCGCCTGCGAGAGATCGGGATTGCGCTCGACCGGGACCGCGCTGGTGTCGACCGAGAGCAGCTCGAGGATCGGCGGCCAGAAGAGCTGGTGGGCGGCGTTGATCACCGCCAACTCGATCTCGTCAGCCTCGATTCCGAAGGCGGCGAGGCCGGCGGGGATGAAGTCGTCTTGGTTTGCGGCGGGGTCCATCGAGCGCCGCGAACCCTATCTGGCGCGGTCCGGCCGCTTGGCCGGGATCGTGCAAAAGGCCCCGCTGCGGCGCATCCGACGGGCGCGGGCGCCAAGATTGGCGCCGCAACCGGGGACTCGACCCCGTGTTTGCCTGATCGATGCCGCACGCAGAAACCAAAACCACCTTCCGGCGCCTCTGGGTGCTGATCGCCGCTGCCTGCCTCCTGGCCGGCCTCGTCATCGTCGCCGCTCCGAACGACGCCGATTCGGCGCCGCTGCGCGTCGTCACCCTCGGCCAGACCCCGGAAACGCCGCCCGCATCATGCCCGGGCGAAATCGTCAACGGGCAGGAGCTGACCCCCTGCCGGGTCGAGGGCCACGTCACCGGCTTCCAGGCGATCGCCGACGGCATCCCACGCCCCTACGAGGCGCCCTTCGAAGGCAAGATCGTCGCCTGGTCGATCACCCTCGCCAAGCCCTCGACGGTGGAAACCAAAACGACCACCGACGAGGTTGGCTTCTTCAACGACTTCCTCGGCACCCCGTCGCAAGCCCGGATCGGCGTCCTGCGCCCGGTCGAGGACAGCAAGCCGCCGAAATACACGCTCGTCCGCCAGAGTCCGATCGAGATCCTCAACCCCTACTTCGGCAGCACCCCGGTCTTCGCCCTCGATCACCCGCTCACGGTCCTCAAGGGCCAGGTCGTGGCGCTGACGATCCCGACCTGGGCGCCGATGTTCGCCTTCAACGTCTCGGCTGACAACACCTGGCGCGGCAGCCGCCTGCCCGAGCACTGCATCAACCGCGAAGACATCCAGGGCGGCCACCCCCAGCAGGGAGTCGGCAAGACCAAGACCTACGGCTGTTATTACTCCAACGCGCGGCTGCTGTACACCGCGACGCTTGTCAAGAAGCCGTAGCGAATCAGACGCTAAGAATTTTCGTTCTGCGCACCACACGTGCGTCGATCTGTCTCAGCATCGGGCGATGGTCCTGTTCGCGGTTCTCCTCGCGCAAGCTCTCGGTCTGCCGGAAGTGGAAGATCCGATCTCGGACAAAATTGGCTTGGGACATCTCCTGTCTCTCGCCGGTGCAGGCGGAGTGCTAGGCGGAATTGCGAAGGTAGGCGCACCTTCTGGAGAGCGGGAGCGGGCGATCAGCATGGGCAGCGTCGCCGGCCTCTGTCTCGGTGCATCTATCTAGTGCCTCGCACTCCTGGTGCAGGTAATATCTGAGATATGAAATCTTTTGTCCGAGAACAAGGCCCGACCGTCGCGGCCATGGTGGTTGCCACGTTGGCAATCACGGCGCTCGCAGGCGGTAGCACCGACGTTCTTTACCCGGTGTCCTTCGCCGTCCTGGCGATCGGGCTCTGGTGGGAAGTACGGCGGGGAGCGCTCTAGAGCGCTTCTTGACGTAGCCCGCAGTACGGGCAGTCGCTGACGTCGAGGCCGATCAGCTGGTCGCAGCGGCGGCAGGAGCGGAGGTTCTCGGGGCTGCGTGGCAGCGACGAGACCGAGGGTGCGAGCGGGAGGACCTGGGCGACCGGCTCCATCTCCTCGCCGGTCTCACGATCGACGTAGCGGGAACCCGGCTCAGCGGGGGCGATCGCCTCGCGGCCGGAGGCCGTGGCGCGCATGCGGTAGAGCTGCTTCTCGTTCATCGCCGGGAAGACTAGATCATCTATAGCTTGGGCGGCTCCGATGCGCGTCCTCATCTTTCACGGCTACATGTTGCGGGGCACCGGCAGCAACATCTACAACGTCAACCTGGCCCGGGCGCTCGCCCGGCTGGGACACGAGGTGCACCTGCTCTGCCAGGACCGCGAGGTCCGGATCGAGGGGGTGCAGATCCACAACCCGGACATCGGAGGGCTGCTCCCGGTCTACGTCAAAGATCCCTACGAGGGGTTCGAGGTGAAGGCCTTCCCCGAGTTGAGCGACGAGGAGCTCGACCGCTACATCGACGCCAACGTCGCCGCCGTGCGCGAGGTGGCAGAGCGTGTGGGCGGCATCGACCTCGCCCTCGCCAACCACCTCGTGATGGGCCCGGCGATCCTCGCCCGCGCCGGAGTCGCCCCTTTCGCGGCAAAGATCCACGGTTCGGCGCTCGAGTACACCGTCAAACCCCATCCGCGCTTCCTCCCGTTCGCCCGCGAAGGGACGGAGGCGGCCCGTGGGGTCCTCGCCGGCTCCGCCCACACCGCCGAATCACTCTGGGCCGCTCTCGCCGATCTGCCCGACCTGCCGGAGAAGACGCGGCTGGGGCCGCCGGGGGTTGACGTCGAGGAGTTTTCCCCGCGCGGCGATCGCGAGGAGCTGGTCGCCTTCGTCGGCAAGCTGATCGTCTCCAAGGGGGTTGACCTGCTGCTCGCTGCGTGGCCGCTGGTCCGCGCCGAGCATTCGCGGGCGCGGCTCGAGATCGCCGGCTACGGCGCCTATGAGGACGGCCTGCGGCGGCTGCTGGCGGCGTTGGAGCGCGGCGACCTCGACGACGCCCGCGAGGTTGCGCGGCTCGGCTGGGGCCTGGAAGGCGGGGAGGAGAAGCCGCTGTCGATCCTCTCGGCCTTCCTCGCCGATCCCCCCGCCGGCTACGCCGAGGCGGCGCGGGCGGCGGCCGGCTCGGTCGAGTTCCTCGGCCGGCTCGAGCACTCAGAGGTCGCAACCTTCTTCCAGCGGGCGCAGGCGATGGTCATGACCAGCACCTTCCCGGAGGCCTTCGGGATGGTCGCGGTCGAGGCCGCGGCCTGCGGCACCCTGCCGGTCTCAGCCGGCCACTCGGGGATGCTCGAGGTCTCCCGGCAGCTGCAGGCCGACCTGCCGCCGGAGGCGGGGGAGCTGACCTCGTTCCCCGTCGCCGCGGGCGCGGTGGAGGCGATCGCCGCCCGTCTCAACACGTGGCTGGCGCTGCCCGAGGCCGAGCGGGAGGATGTCCGTGCCCGCCTGGTCGAGACCGTCGGCCGGCTCTGGAGCTGGGAGGGAGTGGCGCGCGGAGTGCTCGCGGCGGCGCAGGGCGACCTGGAGGATCTACCCCGCCCCGGCAGCTAGTGCCAAGCGTCACCTGGGACCCGCAAAGCCTCCCGCCGCCGCTTCAATAGAATGCCCGCCGCCCCAATGTACGGCCGCCTGCCCATAGTGAAGATGCTGCTGGTGACGATCGCCCTGACGGTGGTCATCTCCGCGGTAATGGTCCCGATCAACTGGAATGGTCAGGGCGCCTCGACGGCTGCCCCGAAGATCGACCATCTCCTCAACGTGATGATCGTCCTCTCGGCCTTCGTCTTTTCGCTGGTCATGGTGATGCTCTTCTACGCCCTCTGGAAATTCAAAGCCAAGCCGGGCGACGAATCAGACGGCGAGCCGATCCACGGCAACACCCGCCTGGAGATCGCCTGGACCCTGATCCCGACGATCATCGTCCTCTTTGCCGGCGGCTACAGCTGGAAGGTGCTCGACGACATCGAAGAGCCGGTCAAGGACCACCTGACCGTCTCGGTCTTCTCCCAGCAGTACGCCTGGAGCTTCGCCTACCCGGGCAAAGACTACGTCTGGTCGGAGGGCGAGCTGCACGTCCCGGTCGGCCGCCAGGTCCAGTTCAAGATGCACGCGATGGACGTGATCCACTCCTTCTGGGTCCCCGAGTGGCGGATCAAGAAAGACAACGTGCCCGGCATTACGACGACGGCGATCGTCACCCCGGACAAGGAAGGGACCTACCAGCTGGTCTGCACCGAGCTCTGCGGTTTCGGCCACGCGACGATGCGGGCGAAAGTCGTCGTCGAGTCGCCGGGCGAGTTCAAGAAATGGGTGGACGGCCTCGAAACGCCGCTCCCGGAACCCTTCATGGACGTCCTCAAGGAAGAGAGCGTCACCAACCCGCCGGCCCTGGGGGCCGGCGGCGCGTAAAGGCATAATGGAGTGAGCTGATGACTGCCGCGATCAAGAACCCCGGCTGGTGGCGCGGACTCTTCGGAGCCATCGCCTTCGGCGCCTTCGGCTTCGGCCTCGTGATCGCCCTGCGGGCGATCTCCGACCTGCCGCTCTACCAGACCGAACAGACCGGCTACCCGCACGTGATCGTGCCCGCGATCACCGCCCCGCTCGGCTTCCTCTGGGGCTTCGGCTGCTTCGATTACTGGCTGCGTTGGGCGGCCGGGCTGCCGACGATTCCCGAGGACCACTCCCAGCACGGGGCCAAGAGTTGGAAGGACTACTTCCGCTTCAACACCGACCACAAGGTGATCGGCGTCCAGTACGTCGTCACCACCTTCATCTTCTTCTTCCTCGGCGGCCTGATGGCGATGCTGATCCGGGCCGAGCTCGCCCAGCCGGGCACCCAGATCGTCGAAGCGGCGACCTACAACAGCCTCTTCTCGACCCACGCTGTGCTGATGATCTTCGTCTTCGTGATCCCGGTCTTCGCCGGGCTCGCGAACTACGTCCTGCCGCTGATGATCGGCGCCCCGGACATGGCCTTCCCGCGCCTCAACGCGCTCAGCTTCTGGATGCTGCCGCTGGCCGGGATCCTCTTCATCGGCAGCTTCCTTGCCCCGGGCGGCGCCTTCGATGCCGGCTGGACCGGCTACGCGCCGCTCTCGACCGGGGCCCCGTTGGGGCAGTCGTTCTTCAACCTCGGCGTCCAGTTCGCGGGTGCCTCGTCGATTGCGACCGCGCTCAACTTCCTGGTCACGATCATCACCATGCGTGCGCCCGGGATGACCTTCTGGCGGATGCCGCTACTGGTCTGGGCGAACCTCTCGACCTCGCTGCTGGTCGTCGCCGCGACCCCGTTCATCGCCGGCGTTCAGTTCATGGTCCTCTTCGACCGCGCCCTCCACACCAACTTCTTCGACTTCGGCGCCGGCGGCGACGTGATCAGCTACCAGCACATCTTCTGGTTCTACTCCCACCCGGCCGTCTACATCATGATGTTGCCCGGGTTCGGAATCGTCTCCGAGGTGATCTCGACCCACGCCCGCAAGCCGATCTTCGGCTACCGCCTGATGGCGCTGGCGCTGATCGGGATCGTCGTCCTCAGCTACTCCGTCTGGGCGCACCACATGTTCGTCGCCGGGATGTTCTCCTGGCTGCGGGTGCCGATGATGATCACGACGCTGCTGATCGCGGTCCCGACCGGAATCAAGATTTTCTCCTGGCTGGGAACGCTCTATTTCGGCAAGATCCACACCTATTCGACGGCGATGCTGTTCGCGCTCGCCTTCATCGTCACCTTCACGATCGGCGGCATCTCGGGCGTGATGCTGGGCATGGTGCCGATCGACATCCACGTCTCCGACACCTACTTCATCGTCGCCCACATCCACTTCGTCCTCTTCGGAGGCTCGGTCTTCACGATCTTCGCCGGCGTCTACCACTGGTTCCCGAAGATGACGGGCCGGATGTACGACGAGAAACTCGGCCGCGTCCACTTCTGGGGCACCCTCGTCGGCACTTGGGGCACCTTCATCCCGATGCACTGGGTCGGCATGGACGGGATGCCGCGCCGCGTCGCCGATTACGCCGAGCAGTTCGGCAACTGGAACCTGATGATCAGCGCCTTCGCCTTCCTGCTCGGCGCCGTCCAGCTCGTCTTCGTCTACAACATGGTTGTCAGCTGGCGCTTCGGCCCGAAAGCCGGCGCCAACCCCTGGCGCGCCAACTCGATCGAGTGGCAGGTCTCTTCACCTCCGCCGATCTACAACTTCACCGAGATTCCCCGCGTCGTCGGCGGCCCCTACGAGTTCGGGATCCCCGGCGCCAAACACGCGATCATGGCCGGCGAAGGAACCGAGGGCGCCGAGGTGCCCGCCGGTGAGAAGAGCGTGGTGGGAACCAGCTCATGAGCTCAGAGGTGGCTGAGGATCGCAAGCCGCTGCTGGTCTTCCTCAATGAGGTGGCCGGCGGACGCAAGCTGCTGCAGGCGGTGCGTGAGCGCCAGGATCAGGTGTCCGGCGTCGTCGTCACGGCGCCGCAGAACCAGCCCTCGGTCGGCCAGCTGATCGATTCCAGCGAAATCCGCGAGGCGGCCCGCGCCCGCGTCGAGGTGACGATGGCGCTGCTAAGCGAGTTCGGGATCGAGTCGGTCGGCGAGGTCATGGACCCGGAGCCCTCTCTCGCCCTGGATGACGCCGTCCGCGCCCACCGGCCCGGCGAGGTCCTGCTCTCCTGTCTTTCGGACTCCCGCTTTGGCTTCATGCGCCGCGACCTCGTCGAGTGGGTGCGCGAGCGGCTCGAACCGGAGGTGAAGCTGACCCACATCCCGGTCCGGATCGAAGACGACGCGATCCGCTGGGACCTCAACCACACCTTGGTGGTGGCGACGAAGACGGTCGCCTCTCCCGACCTTGTAAACAGGCTGAAGGAGCGCGCCGCGATCCGGCCGCACCGGTTCACGATCATCTGCCCGCGAGCCGAGGACGTCAGCGAGGCCCAGGTCGTCCGCGACCTGGCCGCGACCCTGGCCGAGCTCTACCGCGCCGACATCGACGCCACCGGCCAGCCGATGAGCCCGGACCCCTTCCACGCCGTCAAGAACGGGATCGAGCACTACCGGATCGACGACATCCTCATCTCCACCTTCGCGGGCGAGCGCTCGCAGTGGCTTGAGGACGACCTGATCGGCCGCGTGCGTGAGATCACCGACAAGTCCGTCGAGCACATCGAGGTTGGCCGGTCCGCGACCGCCGTCGCCGCCGCCGTCGCCGAGGGCGAGCCACAGCCGGCCCAGGGGAGGGAGGACTGATGGAGAGCGCCACCGTAGCCGTCAGCCACGCCGATCACGATCACCACGGTCCGCCCGAGGCCAACCAGAGCTCGCGGATCGATCGCCAGACGCTCGGCATCCTCCTCTTCATCGTCTCCGAGGTGATGCTGTTCGGGGCCTTCTTCGCCTCCTACTTCTTCCTCCGCGTCGTCGTCGACCCGCCGAGCTGGCCGCCGCACCCCTACGAGCTGCCGGTCGCGGTGGCGGGGATGAACACCGCGATCCTGGTCTCCTCGAGCTTCACGATCCACTACGCCCTGGAGTCGATCCGCCGCGGCAACCGCACCGGCCTCAAGCTCGGCCTGGTTGCGACCTGGCTCCTCGGCGCCACCTTCCTCTTCATCCAGATCAACGAGTACGTGCACCTCGGCTTCAGCGCCCGCGACCTCAGCTTCGGCTCGATCTTCTACAGCCTCACCGGCCTCCACGGCGCCCACGTCTTCGTCGGCCTGATGCTGCTCTCATTCGCGACGATCCGCGCCTTCCGCGGCCACTTCGGGCCGGCGGAGAAGGACCACCTCGGTGTCGAGGTGCCAGGGATCTACTGGCACTTCGTCGACATCATGTGGCTCGTAGTCTTCGTAACCGTCTACGTCCTCTGAGGCGGCTGCAAATCGGCGCCTGGGGGCGTCCTCGGTCGGTCGTGTGCAAAGCACACTTCCCTCCCTGCGTCCTACCCAGGCTTGATTTTCGCCGCCTCAAGGCGAGGATTTGCCGATGAAACTCAACGAGGCGGCGGTCTTCAAATGGGTCGTGATCGTCGGGATCGCCGCTGCCGCGGTGATCGCTGTGACGCTGCTGACGCGGCCGCTGGTCGGTTCGCTGTTCGGACTGGTCTTGGTTATCGCGGCCTTTATCTACGGCTATCGCTGGATAGAGCAAAAGTGGCGCGAGCTGGGCGCGAAGAAGTCAGGTTCGTAGGAATTGCTTCCGCTGCAGCTCCAACACGGCTAGCGTAAGCGCGATCGGGACCGTTGCCGGGGTCTGGTCGACGAAGAAGAAGAGCAGGTCGAAGGCGGGGCAGATGATGGCGGCGAGGATCGCCCCCTGGAGCTGTAGGCGCCTGTCCGAGGCGAGGAGGGCGCCGAGAGTGGCGGCGATGAAGAGGTCGCCGAAGCCCATCACCGCCGAGCCGAAGGAGGCGTACTGGAGGCGGGGGAGGTCGGCCACCGGAGCTGCCGCGTTGAGCACCGCGTTCGGCTGCTGCAGGAGGTCGGAGGCGATCAGCCAGGCGTCGATCGCGGCCATCACGTAGATCCCGAGCTTCAGCCACCGCGCTGGGACCACGCAGGCGATCAGCCAGCCGAGGCTGACGCAGGCGAGGGCGGAGAGGACAAGCGCCGCCGTCTCGCCGCTGAGGGCCTCCTGGCGCGCCCAGGCGATCGCAAAGAGGGGGATGACGGCAAGCGCCAGCGGCGGCCGCCCACCGCGCACCAGCCAGGCCAGGGCGGCGGCTGCCAGCGGCGGCACTGCGACCAGTGCCAGGTAGGTGAGGACGCGGGCGCTCGCCGACTCCAGCGCGATCGCGGAGACGACGAAGACGATCGAGAGCGGCAGGACCAGCGCCCACCAGTTGCTCCGCAGCCGCGCTAGCAGGGTCTGCGAGGGCGGCCTGGGAGCGGCGACGAGGGCAGCCTGGACGAGGCTGAGGGCGCCGATCGAGAGCCAGAAGGGGAGCAAGCCCTAGAGCGAGCCGGCTGGCGCTGGAGCCCGCGTTTCGGGCTCCTCCGAGCGAACGGTCGCCGGCCGGTCGCGGGGCTCGAGCCGGCCTGCCGCCGCCACCGTCCACAGCATCGCCAGCCAGTTCCCGGTAGCGATGGCGACGTGGACCCAGACGATCCCCGCCGGCAGTTCGAGCGCCCACTGCAGGCCCCCGATCGCTCCCTGCAGGCCGAGGAGGGCGATCACCAGGGTCAGCGGCCTCAGCGCCCGCCCGTCCGCCCCTGGCCGTCGCAGCAGGAACCAGACCGCGATCGCGGCGACGCCGTAGATCGCCGCGATCGCCGCGTGGCGCTGGACGACCCATTCCAGGGTTCCCGTGCCCTCGAAGTCGAAGCGGTGGACCAGCTGCCCTTCGTGCGCCCCGGCATGGGGGCCGGAGGCGGTGGCGATGGTTCCAGCCAGAATCGTCAGCTGCCCCAGCGGGATCAGCGCCCGCACCGCCCAGACGCTGAGGCGGTCGCGCGAGCGGCGCCGCTCCCACGGTTCGTAGCGGGCGCACCAGGCGAGGGCGAAGGCGGCGTCCAGCAGCATCATCGAGAGGATGAAGTGGGACATCACCAGCCCCGGCGCCAGGTGGTACTTCACCACCAGCGCCCCGAGGATTGCCTGTCCGATCACCCCGAGCGGAAGCAGAGCCCCGAAGAGGGCGAGATGCCAGCGATAGGGCCGGCGGAACCAGGCGAGGACGCTGGCGGCGATCACGGCGAAGCCGACGAAACCGGTGAGGAGCCGGTTCCCGTACTCGATCACCGCGTGGAATTCGATCGGCGGCGTCGTGCCGCCGTAGCATTTCGGCCAGTCAGGGCAGCCGAGACCGGACCCCGTAAGCCGCACCCCGGCGCCGGTGAGGACGATCAGGGAGAGGGCGGCAAGGGCGACAGCGGTCACCTGCGCATATCGGGCGGGGGAGATCTCGAGGCGGCTTCTCAGGCGGTCTCGCATCTGACATCCATGATGGCAGCGGCCAGGCGGCCGCCTTCGCTCAACCCTTGGATTTGCCGCCGCCGGCGGCGTTTTCGATCAGGTACTTCGCCAGGTCTTCGATTTCTTTGGCGGAGAGCAGCTGTTCGTAGTTCTGCGGCATCACGTTCGGCGGGTAGCCCTTGACGATTTCCGCGTTCGGGTTGACGATCATTTCTTCGACGTGGGACTGATCCTCGCCCTGGAGTTCTTCGTCCAGGTTCGGGCCGGTGACGCCGCCGGCTTCGGCGGCGACGAAGGTGTGGCAGCCGGCGCAGCTGTTGTTGGCGAAGACCTGTGCACCGGGCCCGCCGGCGACTTTCGGCGGCGCGGCGCCGGGGACGCCTGCCCATTCGCCGACGTAGGCGGCGACGTCGTCGAGGTCCTGTCCGGTGACGAGGTCGGCCGGCATCGAAACGGCCGGGTTGCCGTTGCTCTCGCGCGGGTACTCAACCTGCGCTTTGACGACCCCCTCGATCGTGTCGGAGTCGTTGCCTTCTTCACGGGCCGCCGCGAAAGCGTGGTCGAGGCTGGGGCCGATCTGGCCGACGGCTCCGGCCTGCGCGAGCGCGTGGCATTCGCTGCATTTCTGGATGAAGAGCGTGCGCCCGCGCTGGGGGTCGGCATCCGTGGTTCCGCAACCGGAAGCAGTCAGGGCGAGGGCGGCGAGAGCCACGAGGGCGAGCAGCGGGGTGATGAGTTTGCGAACGCGAGCCATGGGGTTGAATGCGGGCGGAAGTCTATATGTCGGGGCAGGCGGGGAGCTTGCCGTGGAGGCTGGTTCGTTGGATACTCTTGAGGCGATCCGCACTAACGCAAAACCGCGAGCGAGGGAGGTCGCAAATGCAGGTGAGAGACGGTATGTCGGAGATCAGCCTGACCGTAGGGCCGTCTCACACGCTGCGTGAGGCGGCAGAGAAGATGGTCGAGAGGGGAACCGGCGCCGCGCTCGTGATCGACGGCGAGCTGGCGGCTCCCTCGATCGTGACCGAGCGGGACCTGTTGATCGCCGTCGCCCGAGGCCAGAACCCCGCCAGCGAGCGGGTGGTCGACCACATGAGCGAGGGCGTCCTCACCGCCGCCCCCGACTGGAGCCTCGAGCGCGCCGCCGCCGAGATGTCCCGCCGCAACGTCCGCCACCTCGTCGTCTTCGACGATGGCGAGCCCGTAGGCGTCCTCTCGATGCGCGACATCGTCAGGTGCTGGACCTCGGACGGAGCAACCTCAGAAATGCCCCTGACGGGCTGAGAGCGGCGCATTTCGGCGTCCTCGGTCGGTCGTGTGCGGAGCACACTTCCCTCCCTGCGTCCTTGAACTGCTTGCCCTCAGCCCGTCAGGACTGAGGGGGACTGGAAATCGTTTCTACCGGCAATGCGGCGCCACGGGTCTTCTGGCGGCGCGGGAGGCGGTAGTAGTCGCGGACCGAGCCGCGGACGATGCTGCGGAAGGCGGCAAGCAGGAAGATCGCCCCGATCAGGCCCCAGATCTTCGGCGCGAAGATGAACCCGGAGGCGAAGGTGCCGCAGATCAGCCCCAGGGCACCGATCGCGAAGAACGCCGGACCCCACGAGGGACGCGGCGCGTAGATCGTCTCGCCGGGCTCGGGAATGTGTCGGTGATCGGCCATCGGCTACTGGGCGATGTAGAGGAAGGCGGCGACGAAGCTGAGGGCGAAAATGCCGGCGGCGATGCCGCCTGCGACCAGCCCAGCTTTCATATTCCGACGCGCGGTCTCGCGATCCATTGGGACGGAGTTCTATCAGGCGGCGGGGAGGACCGGAGGCGTCGTCAGACGTTGGCCGCAATAGCCATCGAGAGGAACAGCAGCGCGAGGTAGCCGAGGGAGAAGAGGTAGGTGCGGAGGGCCCAGCGGCGGTCGCGGGCGCGGTACAGGCGGGCGGCGAAGTAGATGAAGCCGGCGCCGAGGAGGATCGAGGGGACGACGTAGACGACGCCTAGCCCTCCGGCGCAGAAGGGGAGCTGGGTGACGGCGTAGAGGAGGACGGTGTAGAGGAGGATCTGGCGCCTGGTCTCCTCCTCGCCGCGGACCACCGGCAGCATCGGGATGCCGGCCTTGGCGTACTCGTCCTTCATCAGCAGCGAGAGGGCCCAGAAGTGGGGCGGGGTCCAGAAGAAGACGATCGCGAACACGTAGAACGCCATGCCGCTGAGCTCGCCGGTGACGGCGGCCCAGGCGACCAGGGGCGGGACCGCTCCGGCGGCGCCGCCGATGACGATGTTCTGCGGCGTCCGCCGCTTCAGCCAGAGCGTGTAGACGCCGACGTAGCCGAGGAAGCCGCTGAGCGAGAGCGTCGCCGCCAGCGGGTTGATCGTCAGCGACATCAGCAGGAAGGAGGAGGCGGCGAGGATCAGGCCGAAGGCGGTCGCCGCCCGCGGCGAGATGCGCCCCGCGGCGACGGGCCGCTCGGCGGTGCGCGCCATCGTGCGGTCGATGTCGCGGTCGACGACGTGGTTGATCGCGCCGGCGCCGCCGGCCGAGAGGGCGCCACCGAGGCAGGTGAGGAGGATCAGGCCCAGCGAAGGGTCGCCCGCCACGTACATCGTCGTCACCGTCGTGAAGAGCAGCAGCGACTGCACCTTCGGCTTCGTCAGCGTCAGGTAGTCGCGGACGACGGAAGGCAGGACCGAACGGGTGGCAGCGGTCGGGTTGGGCGCGGTTTGCGCGCCGGCGCCGGATTGCATGGGGCTCAGGCTACCGGCTGCGATTCGCGTGCCGCGGCGTCCTGGCTGCGGCGGGTGCGATGGCCGATCGCCTCGCGGATGTCGCGCAGCGGACGGGGGCTGCGGACGTCGGGGAGGACGTCGAAGTTGTGCGGGTCCGGCGGCGAGAGCGTGAACCACTCGAGGGTGTCGCCCGCCCAGGGATCGTGACCGGCCTCGGGACCGTTCTCGCGGCTGAAGATCGCGTTGAGGATCGTCAGCAGGATGCCGACGAAGAGGACGAGGACGCCGATCGAGGCGATGACGTTGTAGCCGGTGACGCCGGTGTCGTCGAAGTACTTGTAGGCGTCGATGACCTGGCCCTCGCCGGCGCCGGCGAAGAAGAGCGGCACGAAGCCGAGCAGGAGGCCGACGAGGATCGTCCAGAAGGAGATCCGGGCGAGGCTCTCGCCCATCGTCCGCCCGGTCATCTTCGGGAACCAGTAGTGGAGCGCGGCGAAGCCGCCGAAGACCGAGCCGCCGATCAGCGCGAAGTGGGTCGCGGCGGTGGCGTCGGTGGTGTTCTTCAGCTGCCAGGCAGCGGCGACGAGCGAGTGGCAGAGCTCGGCGGCGAGGCCGATCCCGATCGCGAAGAGCGCCCCCATCGCGAACAGCAGCGGCGCCCGCATCCGCAGGGTGCCTCCGGCCAGGGTCGCGATCAGGTTGAAGAGGACGAGCCCGAAGGGGACGATCAGCGCCAGGGACATCAGCATCGCGAAGTACATCCAGCCGACCCCGATCGGCGCCGTCAGCATGTTCTGCATCCAGGCCAGGGTCCCGACAGCGGCGATCGCCGCCAGCGAGATCATCACCACGTTGCGGTTGAAGAGCGGTTTGCGGGCGAAGGTGGAGGCGATTTCGGCGATCGCACCGAAAGCGAAGATGAAGATCAGCATGTAGGCGCCGGTGTAGAAGATCCAGCTCAGGTGCTGCCAGAGGAGCGGCGCCCCGCCGGAGCCGTCGGCGAAGAAGATTCCGTCGTAGTTGCGGTCGATCATCAGCATCGTCAGCGCCGCCAGCAGGACCGAGCCGACGACGATCATCAGCCAGGAGGAGACGGTTGCGGCCCAGGCGAAGATCGGTACCCGGCGCCAGGCCATCCCCGGCGCCCGCATCACCCGCAGCGTCGCCAGCAGGTTGATCGAGAGGAGGACGAAGCCGAGCGTCGCCAGCCCGGTCGCCGTCGCCCAGGCGTCGACGCCGTTGTTGGAGAGGAAGGCGACCTCGCTCAGCGGCGGCAGCGGGTTGATCCCGGCCTCGCTGGGGGTGAAGAGGAAGGTTGCGTAGAGCGCGGTCGCGCCGGCGATCCAGAGGGTCATGCCGACCTGTCCCAGCCGCGGCAGCGCCGTGCCGCGGGCGCCGATCTGCAGCGGCGCCACGTAGTAGAAGAGCCCGATCGCCAGCGGCAGAGCGAAGAGGAAGATCGCGCTGGTGCCGTAGAGCGAGAGCATGCGGTTGAAGCCGACGGGGGAGAGGAAGGTGTTCTCCGGCACCAGCAGCTGGACCCGCATCAGCAGCAGCTCGACCAGGGCGAGGAAGAGGAAGCCGAGGGCGCCGCAGATGAGGATCTGGCCGATGTCCTTGTGGTCGGCGCTGGTCGCCAGCTGCGCCCAGCGCGGGCGGCTGGCGGCGTAGCCGTCGGCGACGAGCTCTGGGCGCTCGCTGGGGCTCATGGCGTTTCTCCGTTTTCGATCAAGCCGACGACCCGTTCCTCGGCGGCGTCGATCTCTTCGCTCTGGGTTTCGATGAAGTCTTCGTATTCCGCGGCCGAGACGACTTTCACCTCGGTCCGCATCGAGGCGTAGGCCTGGCCGGAGAGGGTGGCGGAATCGCCCTCGTAGGTGCCTTTGTCGCCGGTGCTGAAGAGAACCTTGTTGGTCTTGCCGGGCACGGCGTCGGCCTTGCGGGCGAGTTCTTCGACGTTCCAGGTGTGGACGACGTCGGTGGAGACGACTTCGAGCTCGACGGCGGTGTCGACCGGCACCACCAGCTGGTAGTAGGAGAAGGCGCCGTTGGGGTAGTCGTAGCGCCAGAGCCACTGCTGGCCGGTCGCTTTGATCTTCAGCGGCTCGCCTTTCAGCGAAGCCAGGCCTGCCTCGCCGGTGGTGGGCTTCTCACGGGCATTGCCGGTGAAGACGACGCCGAGGATGAAGAGGAGGGCGGCAAAGATCGTGAGGACGCCGGCGACCCGGAACTGCAGGCCGCTGCCGGAGAGGAGCTGGCGCGGCTCGGCCCCGCGCTCGCTGCGGTAGCGGCGGGCGACGTAGAGCAGCGCGCCGGTGATCGCGATCATCAGGATCGCGGCGGCGACGAAGCCAATCCAGAGCAGGGTGTCGATCTGGTCAGTGCCAGGGGAGTGAGGCGCCAAAGCGCGGCCATTCTATTCACGTGCGGCGGCGCCGCGCCCTCCCGCGCCGCGTCCAGGAGCCGGACCTATACTCGCGCTCTCCATGAGGAGGCGCTCGCGGCCATCGAATGGGCTTCGCCTAGCGGTGCGCGCCGGCGCGGCCGGGACGATCGTCGCGGCCTTCGCGGTCCCCGTCCTGCGCCGCCGTCTGCGCATCCCGGCCCAGGCCACGGTCGCGACCGTGGCCGCGGCGCCGCTGGCGCTGGCGGTGCTCTATCCACGCTCGAAGCGGCGCGACGTCGCCCTCTTCGCCCTGCAGATGTGGGCCTTCACGGTCGCCCACGAGCTGCCCTACGACGACCCGGATCGCCTCCGGGCCCGCCTCCACAGCCGCTATCCGATCAGCAGCGACAAGATCATCGGGGCCGGCCGCCTCCCCAACGCCCGCCTCCAGCGCGCGCTTGCGGGGATGCCGGGGGTCGGGGTGGTCAACCGGGTCCTCACCTGGACCCACTGGCTCTGGTTCATCGAGCCATACCTCTCGCTCGCCCTGATCCTCGTCCGCCACAACGAGCGCTTCCCGCGGGCGGCGCGGCAGATGGCCGCCGTCTTCGACCTCGGCTGCGTCGTCTACTTCGCGGTCCCGACGGCACCCCCCTGGTGGGCGGCCGAGCAGGGGCTGACCGGAGAAGAGGTGCGGCGAATCATGGTCGAGGTCGGCGAACCGACCTGGGGCCGTGCCTGGGAGCGGATGTATGACGCCCTCGGCGGCAACCCCTGGGCGGCGATGCCCTCGCTCCACTTCGCGACCTCGCTGCAGGCGGCGCTCTCGCTCTCCGAAGCGGGCAAGGTCGAGGGGCGCCTCGCCTGGGGATACGCGGGCACGCTCGGCTTCGCCCTCGTCTACCTGGGCGAGCACTACGTCACCGACCTCCTCGCCGGCGCCGCCCTGGTCGCCGCCGTGCGCAAGGGCGAGCCGCTCGCAGAACCCCTCGTACGCGGGGTAAACGGAGCCCTGCGACAGTTGGAGAGGATCGCGAGTAGGTAGTTTCTAGGCGTGTCTCCGGATGACTCGGCGAACGGCGGCAACCGCCTCGCCGAAATGCCGATTTTCACGACGCGGCGGCTGATCCAGACCATCGTCGCCGTCTTCGTCCTGCTCGGCGCGATCTACTTCCTCTTCCCGAAGATCATCGGGCTCGGCAACGCGCTCGACAAGCTCGACGAGGCCGATCCGCTCTGGATCGCGATCGCGATCGGGTTCAACGTCGTCGCCTACGCGACCTACATCGCCCTCTTCAAGGCCGTGGTCGGCGGCGACGCGCTGCGCCTGAGCTGGAAAGAGACCTACGAGATCAACATGGCGGGGGTCGCCGGCACGCTGCTCTTCTCGGCCGGCGGCGCCGGCGGCATCGCCGTCACCTACTGGGCGCTGCGCAAAGCCGGGATGTCGCGGCGCGACGTCGCCCGGCGGATGGTCGCCTTCGTCACCCTCCATTACGCCTTCTATCCGATCGCCCTGATCGTCTTCGGGGTGCTGCTGCGGACCGGGGTCCTCAACGGCAAGAGCTCGGTCGAGCTGACGATCATCCCCGCCGGCGTCGCCGGGCTGCTGCTGATCCTCGGCGTCCTGGTCACGCTGATCCCGCCCGACGCCGAGCGCCGCCTCGCCCGTTTTGCCCACGGCGAGCGCTCGCGCCACTGGCTGGAGGCCGCCGGCAAGGTGCCCGCCACCCTGGGGGAAGGCTTCCGCTTCGCCGTCGGCCTCTTCGCCCACCCCCGCCGCGGCGGCCTCGCGGTGATCGGCGCCGCCGGCTTCTGGGCGGCCAGCATCGGGGTGCTGTGGGCTTCCTTCCACGCCTTCGGAGTGCACGTGCCGCTGGCGGTGGTCGTCCAGGGCTTCTTCCTCGGCATGGTCGCCAACCTCTTCCCGCTCGCCCCGGCGGGGGTGGGGGCGGTCGACGCCGGGATGATCGGCGCCTTCGTCCTCTTCGGGATCCCGGAGGAGACCGTCTTCCCGGCGATCCTCATCTTCCGGCTGGTTGCCTTCTGGATGCCGATCCCGCCTGGGATCTTCGCCTTCTTCCAGCTTCGGCACACGGTTCATCGCTGGGAAGTGGAGGGTTTGCCGATCGATCGCGGCGGCGGCCCGCTGACGCCGGTGGAGGTCGAGGCGGCGATTGCCTTCGAGGGCCGGGAGAGCTACTATAAAAAGTAAAGTAATAGACTCCAGGCGGCGAGAAATGGCAGATCAGGTAGAGCAAAACGAGCAGAAGAAGGTCGAGGACGTAATCATCGTCGGCGGCGGCCCGGCCGGCTACACGGCCGCGCTTTACACCGCGCGAGCCAACCTCGAGCCCCTCGTCTTCGAGGGCTTCCAGTGGGGCGGCCAGCTGCAGAACACGACCGACGTCGAGAACTACCCAGGCTACCCGGACGGGATCATGGGGCCGGAGATGATGGCGCAGTTCCGCGCCCAGGCCGAGCGCTTCGGGACCCGCTTCGTCACCGACGACGTCGACCGGGTCGAGCTCTCCGACGGCGGCGTCCACAAGGTCTTCCTCGGCGATGAGGAGCACCGCGCCAAGACCGTGATCCTGGCAATGGGGGCGGAGCCGAAACGGCTCGGCGTCCCCGGTGAGATGGAGCTCGGCGGCCGCGGCGTCTCCACCTGCGGCGTCTGCGACGGCGCCTTCTTCAAAGGCCAGGACGTGATCGTCGTCGGCGGCGGCGACTCGGCGATGGAGGACTCGATCTTCATCTCCAAGTTTGCCTCGAAGCTGACGATCGTCAACCGCCGCGACGAGTTCCGCGCCTCGAAGATCATGTTCGAGCGGGCGAAGGAAAAGGACAACATCGACCTGAAGACGCCCTTTGTCACCGAGGAGTTCCTCGCCGGCGAGAGCGGCAAGCTCGAGAAGGTCCGCCTCCGCAACGCCGAGACCGGCGAGGAGGAGGAGCTGGCGACCGACGGCGCCTTCGTCGCGATCGGCCACGTGCCGAAATCGGAGATCGTCAAGGGCCAGGTCGAGACCGACGAGGACGGCTACATCGTCACCGAGGCCGGCTCGACCCGGACCAACCTGGGCGGAGTCTTCGCGGTCGGCGACGTCGTCGACCACACCTACCGCCAGGCGGTCACCGCGGCCGGCACCGGCTGCATGGGCGCCCTCGACGCCGAGCGCTACCTCCGCGACGCCGACGTTCCGGTCGAGGCGCACTGGATGCCGGGCGGCGAGCCGGCGGAGATCGCCACCGGCTCCTGACACCTCAGTTCTTGAAATAAGCGATTTTCGCTCGAGCGGACGGGTATATCTTGAGCCCGTGAGCTCCTCTTGCTCCCATCTCGACTCGGTTACCTACCTTGATCTCCCCGAGGGGGTCGACGGATGCGAGGAGTGCCTGGCGATGGGGATGAGCTGGGTCCACCTGCGGATGTGCCAGACCTGCGGCCATGTCGGCTGCTGCGACAACTCGATCGGCAAGCACGCCACCGCCCACCACGAGGACACCGGCCACCCGATCATCCGCTCGGCCGAGCCGGGCGAAGACTGGAGCTGGTGCTACGTCGACGAGCTGATGATGCGCCTTAGTAAGGACGAGGGCGCGTAGGCGTCACCCTTTTCGGCCTGTAGCTCTTCCAGCAGGTCGGCGGCCCGGTCGGGTCCGATCATCTCGGCGAAGCCGAGGGGTCCCAGGGGCCAGTTGAAGCCGAGCTTCATCGCCGTCTCCATGTCCTCGGGTGAGGCGATTTCCTCTTCGAGTGCGACGGCTGCCTCATTGGCGATCTGGGCGAAGAGGCGGCTGAGGATCTGCTCGGCGGCCGGGTCGATCTTTGCCAGCTGCTCGGGGTCGAGGGTGGGGGCGGCGATCCCGAGGTCCGGGTCGGCCTCGCGCTCCTCGCTGTAGTCGTGGTAGCCGCGGCCGCTCTTGCGGCCGAAGCGGCCTTCGGCGACGAGCTGTTCCTGGATCGGGCTCGGGCGCCAGCGCTCGGGCTCGCCGCCCTGGGCGAAGAAGGAGCGGGCGATCTCCATGTTGACGTCGAGGCCGATCAGGTCGAGCAGCTCGAACGGGCCCATCCGGAAGCCCCCGCCGAGGCGAACGACGCGGTCGATCGTGGCGACGTCGGCGACGCCGTCGCCGAGCATCCGCAGCGACTCCAGCGAGAAGGGGCGGGCGAGGCGGTTGGCGACGAAGCCGGGGCTGTCCTTGGCCTTGATCGGGGTGCGGCCCATCTGCTCCGCCACTTCGGTGGTCGCCGCCAGCGCCTCCTCCGAGGAGCCCTCGGCCGCCACCACCTCGACCAGCTTCATCAGCGGTGGCGGGTTGAAGAAGTGCATGCCGACGACGCGCTCGGGGTGCGGGACGCCGGCGGCGATGTCGCCGACCCGCAGGGAGGAGGTGTTGCTGGCGAAGACAGCGCTCGGGCCGAGCTGCTCGGCGAGGTCAGTGAAGATCCGCTGCTTCAGCTCGAGCCTCTCCGGCGCCGCCTCGATCACCAGCTCGCACCCCGCCAGCTCCTCCAGGTCGGCGCTCGCCTCGACCCGCGCCGACGCCGCCCGCGCCTCGTCCTCGCTCCAGCGCCCGCGTGCCGCGCCCTTCGCGAGCGCTTCGCGCAAGCCTTCCGCGCCGGTCTCGGCAAGGTCGGGCGCGACGTCGTAGAGGACCGTCTCGTAGCCGCCGAGCGCGGCGAGTTGGGCGATCCCGCGACCCATCGTCCCGGCGCCGACGACGCCTACTCGGGTGACCTTCACCGGCCCTGGAAGCGGGGCTCGCGTTTCTCCAGGAAGGCGTTCATGCCCTCGACGCGGTCCTCGGTCGCCATCGCCTCGTCGAACAGCTCGCGCTCGGCCCGCAGGCCGTCGGCGAGTTTCGTCTCCTGCGCCGCCAGCACCGCCCGCTTCGCCAGCCGCAGAGCCAGCGGCGGCCGCTCGGCGACGATCCGGGCCAGCTCGATCGCCTCGGTCAGCCAGGTGCCTTTACCGACGACCTTGTTGATGAGTCCCCAGCGCTCGGCCGTCTTTGCGTCCCAGCGGCGCCCGGTCAGCACGTACTCCATCGCCCGCTGCTTGCCGATTGCCCGCGCGAGCCGCTGGGTACCACCGCCGCCGGGGATGATCCCGAGGGTGATCTCGGGCTGGCCGAAGCGGGTCTTCTCGTCGCAGACGATCATGTCGCAGGCCAGCGCCAGCTCGCAGCCGCCGCCGAAGGCGTAGCCGGAGACGGCGGCGATCGTCGGCGTCCCGATCGCGGTCAGCCGGGTCCAGAACTCGATCCCCTTCGGGTCGGGCGCGGCGGCTACCGGCCGCTCGGCCATCGCCTTGATGTCAGCGCCGGCGGCGAAGTAGTCGTCGGCACCGGCGATGACGATGCAGCGCACCGCCGGGTCGGCGTCGAGGCGCTCGAGGCTCGTCGCGATCTCCTCGCGCATCTCCGCCGAGAGCGCGTTGCGCGCCTCGGGGCGGTTCAGCCGCAGCAGGGCGACGTGGAAGTCGTCGAGCGAGATCTCGACCAAGGCCAAGGTCAGGACTCCTGCAGGGGGAGCATCGCGTTGATCCCGGTCGCGGCGCGGCCGATGATCAGCTTCTGGATCTGCGAGGTGCCCTCGTAGAGGGTGGTGACGCGGGCGTCGCGCAGGTAGCGCTCGACCGGGTAGTCGTCGACGTAGCCGGAGCCGCCGTGGACCTGAATCGCTAGGTTCGCGCACTCGACCGCGGCCTCGGTGGCAAAGAGCTTGGCGACCGAGGTCTCAGTCGCGTTCGGCTTCTTTTCGTCCTTCAGCAAACCGGCGCGCAGGACCAGCATCCGGCTCGCGTCGCGCTTCAGGATCATGTCGGAGATCATCTCCTGTACCAGCTGGAAACGGGCCAGGGGGACGCCGAACTGCTTGCGCTCCTTCGCGTACTCG